>Ga0073934_10002168_pt1 | contig 42341 bp, 36 predicted proteins | sample LarsenN4metaG_FD_76834 | JGI IMG/M metagenome (GOLD analysis project Ga0073934, IMG submission 76834) | Hot spring sediment bacterial and archeal communities from British Columbia, Canada, to study Microbial Dark Matter (Phase II) - Larsen... ...
CCAGGCCCTCCTCCTCGACTTCACGCACCACCTGCATCTTAAAGGCCTCGCTATACCGAATCCCAGTATTTCTTCTCGCTTGTCTCGCCATATCGGCTGACAACCTATTTCAGGACGGGACCCTGCTTTCTACTTTCTGTTTTTTGCTTTTCATTTCAGCGACTCCAGAAACCGATGCAGGTCCGCCAGCGCCTGCGGCGGCAGATCGTCCAGCAGCCCGTACGGCATAAACGAAAGCCGTGAAGGCAGCCGCGCCACCAGATCTTCTCCCGCCAGCCGCACCGTCGTTCGTGCCCCGGTCTGCAGGAGGGTCCACTGCGGGGTATCATGCACAATCCACCCCGTGAACGAAGCCCCTTGCCGCGTGACCAGCGTCACTGGCCGCAACGCCTCTTCCACATCGTGCGCCGGATGCACAATCGCGGAGAAAATCTCCTCGCGTCCCAGCCGGGCCGCCAACCCTTCCAGCGGCGGACCGAACGGCTCCGCCGCCGCGTGGCAGTCCGCGCAGCCTCGCTCGACCGCAACCCGCCGTCCGCGTTCTGCGTCCCCTGCCGCCCACGGAGCTTCCCTCAGGCGCTCGCGCCAATAGACGGCATTGAACCCCCCGTTGTAGCCGGTCTGCCGCGCCAGTTCGGGTCGGGTCCGGTTCAGCCAGTCCCACAATGGCTTCCAGGCCTCCCGCGTGGCTGCGGCCCGAGTCAGCAACGGTTGTCCCAGGGTTTCCCGGTCCTGGATCTCCATAGACACCCCTGTCTGATCTCGCAACAGGGTCAGCAGTTGGCCGCGCAGTCCCGTTTGCTCCGGAAAATCCACCCAGTCCCGCAAACACGCCACGCACGCGGCGACGTTCGTCCCCCGCGCAGCAGGCGGCAGCGCCAGCAGGGCGCTCACGCAACTTCGAATAACCCCCATCCGTGGCGAGGACAAACCCACCCAGAACCGACCCGCATCCGCCGCCTCGGGTCCCGCGCTCAACTGATGCAGCACCGCATCTCGCAACGCCACCTGATTAAACAACACCCTCAGGGCCGGACGCGCCTCCGCCAGACGCAACACCGCCAACAGGTCCACCACCGCCTCGGGGCACGGCCGCTCCGGGTTCGCCAGCACGTAAGCCGCCGTGCGCCGGGCCACCGGCAGCGCCTGCGCGGGCGGCAACTGCAAGGCCAGCCACGCGTTCTCGGGTGTTGCCACTCGGGGCTGCGCCGCCACTGCTGCCGCCAGTCGCGGTTCCAGCCGCAACAGATGCCGCGTGAGCTCCCCAACCGCTGGCTGCCACGCCGGCGGACACGAAAGGGACCCTGGCAATTTGAAGGCCAGTCCCGCCACAATCTCCGCCAACTTGGTCAGCGCGTCCGGCGGCCAGGGATGCATCCGGACCACACAGGCCAGCACGTGCAAGTCCTGTGCTGGCGCGCTCCGGGGACCGCACCCCGCCAGCATGGCCCGCACGGTGCCGGCATCCTTGTCCTCAATCATGGCCAGCACTCGCGCCGCCTCGGCACCCACCGGCCCTGTCCCCACAGCCAGTTTGCGGAGATTCGTTTTCAGGTCATTAAGTAGTCGCGGATCCTTTGGTGCCGGCCGCCCCGGCTCCACCCCCGCCAGCGCATCCAGAGTGGGACGGGCCGCGTTCCAGTTACCCAGGGCCATTGCCATCATCCGCAGCGCATCCACTTGCGCCTCGGCTTCGGTCGTCTCTGCAAGCAAACCCCGAAGTTCCTCCAGCACCTCGGCAGCCTCGGGTTGGGGTTGACGCCAAAAGCCGGCCAGGCACGTCATCAACCGCGTGCCGGGATCGGCCCGCCCCGCGATTTCCCGCAAACGCAGCCACACTTCCCCCGGCAGACCCGCCGCCGCCACCACCGCCGCCACTCGAACCGCCCGGTCGGGATGTCCCAGGCTCCCGACCAGCCCGCGCAACGCCTCTGGTCGCGATAAGACGCCTGGCAGCCTCGCCGCCGCCTCCAGGGCTTGGCACCGCACTCCCGGATGCGCATCGTCAAGCAACGGCAGCAGCGCCAATGCCGGGTTCGGCCCCGGCGCCCTGCCCAGCGACCACGCAGTCCGGGCACGCACCAGCGCGTGCCGTGATACCCCGGCGGCGCTGGCGGTAATGGAGGGCAAGCCCTCAAATACATCGGTCAAGACCTCGATAGCCCGCACTCGCCACTCCGGCTCAACACCCTCGTCGGCCGCCACCCGCAGGAACGCCGCCGACCCCACCTGCCGCGCCAGTGGCTCCCAACGAGCCCGCGACCACGCCTCGAGCGGCTGCGAAGCTTGCAGCACCTGGTTCATCTCCGGCGAGGGGGTCGCTCCACGCACCGGGTCCAGTAGCGGCGGACCCGCGTAATCAATTCGCAACACACCCCCACGCGCCCGCCGTCCGCCGCTGGATACGTACAAACTGCCTTCGGTGCCCACCAGGAGACACGTCGGCGCAAAGCCCTCGGGAGCAATGATCTCCATAAACACTTCAGGATGCGCCCGATAGGCTGTCCCATCCGCTTCCAACCTGATGTGCAACACCCGCCCTGAAGCCCAGTCGGCCACAAACAGTCCGCCGCGAAAGGCTGCCGGAAACTGCTGATGCTGATAACACACCATCCCTCGTGGCTCCAACGGACCCAGATCCAGAACGAAGCCAGCCCGCCCCGTCCCCAACAATGGACGACACAATGACCCATGCGCCCTCTTCGCCATCCATCCATAGTGGCTCCCGCTCAACCCGTGCAACAGCCGCCCGGGGGCTTCCCAGGGCAGCAACCCCTCTGAGCCCCGGTCGCAAAGCAACAACTCACCCGCCGCGTCAAAGGCGAAGTCAAAAGGATTCTCCAGCCCCTCGCACACCAATTCCGCTGTTGTGCCATCGCGCCCCAGCCGCAGCACCGCGCCCCCGCTCGGGCCGGCTCCCCCTCCTCCGAATCCCTTCAGACGCAGCCCGGCCCCTTGCTCGAAGCCACTTATCAGGTACAGCGCGCCATCGGGCCCCCGCCGGATTGCGTGCGCTCCATACTCACCATCGCCCACCGCCATTACCTGCGTCGGCGGACCATCCGGTCGGGCATCACCATCTGCATCCCGGTAGCGCCACAGCCAGCCCCCACCAACCACATATACATCCGCTCCTGAAAAACAGAGACCCGAAGCACCCCACGGTGGCGTGTCAAATGGAACCTCGCCGGCCAGCGACCCGTCCTCCCCAGCCAACATAGTCTTGATGTAACCCGGGCCACTGAGGACCAGCCGCCCTCGTGTGTCCAGGGTCATAGCCCGAACATCGGGCGCTGCTTCAGGGGGCACACAGACAACCCCGCGAAAACCGGGAGCCAGCCGCAACCACCCTGCCGCCTGGACTTGTGGCGCGCCCCGGACCTGCAGGGTGATCATCGCCCACACCACAAACACCGTCAGCAACCGCGCCATCCGCCCGCCATCATGTCTGCGGCGGTCTGGGTCCATCTCCCGGCTCGGCCGCTCGGCTCCTGGGGGCTTCTTGTGCTTCACCACAGACATCATTACCACGAGCGCCAGCGCCAGAAAAGGCCGAACAATGCAGTCCCGCCAGACACAGAAATCACAATAAGAGGACACATAGGAAAACACCAGTACGGTGCTGGTTTATGGTTTTCTGTCTTATAAAAATAGGGGATTCCATTATAACTGGCCTGTGGGATTCCTAGACATCAAACGGGGATTTCCCGCCCCTGAAAAACGGCCTCCCGCACTTGACCAACATGGCCCACTAGTCAACTTTACCGTCGTGATTTTGAATAGTCAGTTTCAAATGAAGACACTGTGTCCTGAAAACATCCCGGCTCCAGGCCCTCGTTTTTTCGTGGAGAATAGAGTCGGACTGACCAGCGGGACTCTCACCAGCAACCCCCCTTGGATTCTGGATCAGGGTCATTCAGCCCTAACACTACGAGCTGTCATGGACCGCTACAAAGCAGGGATCGCCACCCAGCCCGCATGGAAACGCGCCCTGGACCTGGCTTTCCTTTTCCTGATCGCTCCGGGCTTCCTCCTCTTCCTCGCCGTCGTCGCTCTTTACATAAAAATCGTATCTCCGGGCCCCGTCTTCTTCGTTCAGGAGCGCATCGGGCGCTGTGGCCGGCCATTCCGAATGCTCAAGTTTCGGACAATGCATGCCGACAATGATGGCGGAGTTCATCAAAAGCATCTGGCTGAACTCATGAAGACAAACCGGCCCATGACAAAATTGGACAGCGCAGGAGATAAGAGGATTATCCCCCTGGGCCGGCTTCTCAGGTCGTCCGGGTTGGACGAATTGCCGCAACTGATCAACGTGCTCCGCGGGGAAATGAGTGTCGTCGGCCCCCGGCCCTGCACGCGCTACGAATACGACCTCTACGAGCCGTGGCATCACGAGCGCCTCAGTGTGCTCCCCGGCTTGACCGGTCTGTGGCAGGTCAGCGGCAAGAACCGCACGACCTTCGAGGAAATGGTCAGGCTCGACATCCGTTACGCCCGCCATCTCTCCCTCAAAGAAGACCTGCGAATCATCTTCAAGACCATTCCGGCCTTGCTGAGCCAGATGCGTGATCAGTGGGAGGCTCGCCGCCAGTCCGGCGTCGCCATCCCGCGTACCGTCTGAGTTGGCATGAATGAGACTTTGCGCGTCGGCGTCATCGGTTGCGGTTACTGGGGACCCAACCTGGTGAGGAATTTTCGCTCCCTCCAGGGATGCGAAGTCAAGCTGGTCTGCGATCGCGATCCGGGCCGTCTTGATCACATGCGGCACCTCTACCCGGGCCTGGAAACCTGCCAGTCCCATAATGAGGTGCTCAACGGCGCCGGCGTGCATGCCGTCGTTGTCGCCACCCCCGTCCGCCACCACTTCCCCATCGCCCGCGACAGCCTTCTGGCCGGCAAACACACCCTGATCGAAAAGCCCATGGCCGCCTCTTCCGCCGAATGCGAGGAGCTGGTCCGCATCGCCGAGGAGAAGAAACTCGTCCTCATGGTCGGTCACACTTTCCTCTACGCCCCCCCCATCCGCAAAATCAAAGAAATCGTGGACTGGGGTGACATCGGGGAAATCCAATACATCGCCTCCCGCCGCCTTAACCTGGGCCTCTTCCAAAAGGACATTAACGTCGCCTGGGACCTGGCCCCCCACGATCTCTCTATCATCCTTCACATCATGGGCGAGGCACCGGAAAGCGTTAGTTGCTGCGGCACTGCCCACGTGACACCCGGCATCGAGGATGTCACCGTCATGTACCTCAGCTTCTCCCGCAAACGCTGCGCCATTGTTCACAATAGCTGGCTGGATCCACGTAAAGTCCGCGAAATGACCATCGTCGGCACCCGGCGCATGATCGTTTACGACGACGTGGCCAACCTCGAAAAAATCAAGATTTTCGACGCCCGGGTGGAGCGCCCCCCCCACTACGACACCTTTGCCGAATTCCAATACGCTTACCACTACGGCGATGTTTACGCGCCGCACATCAAGCAGGAAGAGCCTTTGAAGGCCCAGTGCCAGCATTTTGCCGACTGCATCAGGCAGGGACGCGCCCCACTCACCGACGGACGCCACGGCACCGAGCTGGTTCGCATCCTCGAGGCAGCCAAGACCTCCCTCAGCCGCGGCGGCGAGCGGGTTATGCTGGCCTCCGGAAACGGCGGTCCTGGACCTTCCCACCCTGCTTCATGAGCGCCCCCACCCCAGGCCTCCACCAACAAATCGCTCCCAATGTCAAATTGGGGCGCGATGTCAGAATCTTTGGCTTCGTCAACCTCTACGGCTGCGAAATCGGCGACGAAACCAAAATCGGGACTTTCGTGGAAATTCAGAAAGGCGCCCGCATCGGTCGCCGCTGCAAAATCTCCAGCCACACGTTCATCTGCGAGGGGGTGACCATCGAGGACGGCGTCTTTGTCGGCCACAACGTCACTTTTATCAACGACCTGTTCCCCCGGGCCACCAACCCCGGCGGCGCCCTCCAGACCGAGGCCGATTGGGAATGCCGCCCCACCCTCGTCAAACAGGGCGCGTCCATCGGCTCCAGCGCCACTCTCCTTTGCGGCATCACCGTCGGCGAACACGCCCTCATCGGCGCCGGCAGCGTCGTCACCCGCGATGTTCCCCCTTACACCGTCGTGGCCGGCAACCCGGCCCGCGTCCTGCGTACCCTCCCGAGACCAGACCATGAAAATCCCGTTTCTTGATCTCAAGCCCCAGAACGACGACCAGAAGGCCGAAATCACCGCCGCCATCCACGAGGTCATCGAAAAGTGCGCTTTTGCGGGCGGCCCGTTCGTCGCCTCCTTCGAGGAGGATTTCGCCGCCTTTTGTGGCACCCGGCACGCCATCGGCGTGGGCAGCGGCACCGACGCCCTTTGGCTGGCTCTCCTCGCCCTCGGCGTCGGGCCGGGGGACGAAGTCATCACCGTCCCATCCACCTTCATGGCCACTGCCGAGGCCATCACTTATTGCGGCGCCCGCCCCGTCTTTGTGGACATTGACGAGGACACCTACACCATGGACCCCCGCCACCTCGAAGCGGCCATCACCCCGCGCACCCGCGCCATCATCCCGGTGCATCTCTTTGGCCAGGTCGCGGATATGGATCCCATCCTCGAGGTAGCCCGCCGCCACGGCCTGCCCGTGGTCGAGGATGCCTGTCAGGCGCACGGCGCCGAGTACAAAGGCCGGCGCGCCGGATCTCTCGGCGTGGCCGGTTGTTTCAGCTTCTACCCCGGCAAGAACCTGGGAGCCTTCGGCGAAGCCGGCGCCATCACCACCAACGACGACACTCTCGCCGGAAAAATGCGCATGTTCCGCGACCACGGCCAGGCGAAGAAATACTACCATGACGTCGTCGGCTGGAACGCGCGCATGGATGGCATCCAGGGAGCCGTGCTCAAAGTCAAGTTGCGGCGGCTGCCCTGGGCCAACGAGGCGCGCCGACAACATGCCGCCCTTTACGCCCGGTTGCTCAGTGAGGTCGAGGAGGTCATCCTTCCCCACGAAGCCGATTACGGACGCCACGTTTACCATCTCTACGCTGTCCGGGTCCAGCAACGCGACCAGGTTCTCCAGACCCTCGCCCAGCGCGGCATCGGCTGCGGCATCCATTACCCCATCCCGGTCCACCTTCAGGAGGCCTACCGGTTCCTCGGCCACGGCCCCGGCAGCTTCCCAGTCGCCGAACGCTGCGCCGCCGAATTCCTTTCGCTCCCGATGTTCCCGGCCCTCACTCCCGAGCAGGTCGCCACCGTTGCCCGTGAGTTGGCCGCCTGCGTTCGGCCCAACCGACACCCGCATGCCGTGCCCGCCTGAACAACTCTCAGCCTCGCCGCGGCCCGCCCTGCTCCCGCAGGATGCGGAAGCGGGCCTCGAGATGCTGGTGTTGAACCCGCTCACCCGCGCGGGATGGGATGAACTCGTCGCGTCGCATCCCCAGGGCTGCTTCTTTCACGGCTCCGCCTGGGCCAGTGTCCTGGCGGCCACTTACGGCTTTGAACCCTGTTACGTGACCTTGCTGCAGCAGGGGCGGTTGATCGGCCTGTTTCCTTTCATGGAGGTGCGCGATTTGTTCGGCCGCCGCTCGGGTGTTTGCCTTCCGTTCACCGACGAATGCGCCCCCATCCTCCCCGAGGGGCCGCAAGGCCGGGCCCTCCTCGCCGCCGCGCTCGACCTGGCCCGCGCCCGCCGCTGGCGTCGCATCGAATGGCGCGGGGGTGGTCCGCTCTTTGGCGCGGGTCATCCCGCCGTCCAATACGTCACGCACAGCCTGAACCTCGACAGCGATGGGTCCGCTGTTCTTCGCCAGTTCAGCCCGGCCGCCCAGCGTGCCGTGCGCAAAGCCGAATCGAGCGGGGTCGAAATCCACCTTGGCGAAAGCCCCGAGGCGGTCGAACGTTACTACGCCCTCCATTGCCTGACCCGTCGCCGGCATGGCCTGCCCCCCCAGCCGCGCGGTTTCTTCCACCACATCCACCGCCACGTCCTGGCCCGCGGCCTTGGCTTCGTCGCCGAAGCGTTCCACCAGGGACTGCCGGTCGCCGCCGCGGTCTTTTTCACCTTTGGACGATCCGCCATCTACAAGTTTGGCGCTTCCGATCGCGAACGGCAGGAGTTGCGCGCCAACAACCTGCTCTTCGCCCGGGCCCTCGAACGGCTTGCCGCCCTGGGGATCCGCTGCCTCAGCCTCGGCCGCACCAGCCTCGACAACGACGGCCTCCGCCGCTTTAAGCGCGGCCTCGGCGGCCACGAGACCTCCCTCGAGTGCTTCGCCTTCGACCCCGCCCGTCAAACCTACCTGACGGGCCGCGACGACGCCTCCGGCTGGCACAACGAGCTGTTCCGCCACATGCCTCTCTGCCTGTCCCGCCTCGCCGGACAGCTCCTCTACCGCTACGCCGCCTGAAAACCATGCGCCTTCTGTCCTTCGATAACAGCCCGGTCCCAGTCAGGCACGCTCCCCGCAGGGGCGCGCGCCCCCAAGGAGGTCATTCATGAATCGTCCACCCGTCCAGGAGTCCCAGATGAATCTGGGCGACATTTATTTCATTGTCTTTCGCCACAAGTTGAAAATCCTCTTCCTCAGCCTGCTGACCCTGGTGGCTGCCGCTGCGGTCTATCTCTTCTATCCCAAGATCTACTCTTCCCAGGCCAAGCTCCTCATCCGTTACGTGGTCGAACGCAAGGCCACTATTTCCTCTCTCAAGAACGAGAGTCAGGACAAGTCACCCGACGAGCGCGGCAATACCATCATCAACTCTGAAATCGAAATCCTCGCCAGCCGCGACCTCGTCCGGCGCGTCGTTCAGGCCGTCGGTCCCCGCAAGATCCTCGGCCCCAGGCATCCCAATCCGCTTCCCGAAATCGCCGAAGAGGAAGTGGGCCGGAAACTCCGCGTGGACGTCGCACCCCGCAGTTCCGTGATCCGCGTGGCGTTCAGCCATCCAGACCCCGCCGTCGCCCACGATGTCGTGGATGAACTCGTCAAGCTCTACCAGCAGAAACACCTTGAAATCCATCGCGCCGTCGGCATCTACGAGGATCTCCTGCAAAAACAGAAAACTGACTTCGGCATCCGCCTTCGCCAGACTGAGGAGGACATCAAGAAACTCAAGGAAAAGGCTGGCGTCGTCTCCATCGAAGACGCCAAGCGGGGTTATCTCGAACAGATTGCGAAACTCAACGCCGAAATGATGTCCGCCGAGCTCGAATTGGCCGAGCGGCGCGCCGTTGGCGCCGTTCCTGGCGCGGAGACCAACGCCGCCGCCAACACGAATCTCACCAATGCCGGTGATGCCTCGAGCTCGAATCTGCTTGCCGCGTCAGCTCCCGCAACCACCAACGAGCCTCCGCCGGTCCTCGCCCCGGGGCCCCTCACCCCGGAACAGACCGAACGCATCGAGCTTTACAACGATCTCCGTGCCAGGATCGCTGCCGCCGAGCGCCAGGAACTCGATCTCCTCGGCCAATACACTGAGGAAAGCCCGTTTGTCATCAAAGTCAAAAGCCGCATCGCCGAACTGAAAAAACGCAAAGAGGCCATGGAAAAGGAGACGCCCAGCCTCCTCCTGGCCCGCGCTACCTCCATCCCCTCCGCCGGCGGTCCGCCTGCCGAAAACAACCTCGCGCGCATTATGAGCCTCGAGGCCAAGATCAAAATACTCAACACGCAGTTGGAAAAACTCCGTGCCGCCGCCTTTGGTCTCGATGAGGCCGAGAGTGTTTATTCTCAGCTCGTGCGCAAAAAACAGCAGGAGGAAGCCAACCTGAAATTCTACACCGACAGCCTCGAAATGGCCATCGTGGACAAAGCGCTCGGCCCCGGCCAGGTCTCCAATATCAGCGTCATCGAGCAGGCTACTCCCGGCGCCCTTGAGAAGGGCAAACTGAAGAAGATCATTCTGGCCATTCTCGGCGGCGGCTTTGCCCTGGCCTTCGGCCTCGCTTTTGTCATCGAGCTCTTTCTCAGCCAGACGGTCAAGCGCCCGATCGAGCTGGAACGCAAGGTTGGCCTGCCCACCTTCATGTACCTCCCCCGAGTCCGCCGCCAGCGGCTCAAGAAACGCCCCGCTCTGCCGCCCGCGCCTGACCGTCCCCGAATCGGCGACGGAGAGACTGCCCCCGCCGCCGCTTCCGATCCCGCCGAGGCCCTGGCCCCCGTGCTCCCCGGCCCGCCGCCCGATCTTTCCGGCCTCGACCGCCTCAGCGCCTACTACGAAGCCCTTCGCGACCGTCTGATTACCTACTTCGAAATGCGCAACATGACGCACAAGCCCAAATTGGTCGCCGTCACCGGCTGTTCCAAGGGTGCGGGCGTCAGTTCCATCGCCACCGGCCTCGCCACCATGCTTTCTGAGACGGGTGACGGCAAGGTGCTTCTCGTGGACATGAGCGCCGGCAACGGCTCCGCCCACCCCTTCTATCGCGGCAAAGCGGTCGCCAGCCTCGCCGAGGCCATTCAGGACACAGGCCACGCCAATCACGAGGCCCAGGACCGCCTTTACGTCGCCACCTTGCCCACCCAGGATGGTCGTCTCCCCCGGGTCCTTCCCAAAGCCTTCGGCCACCTCGTGCCCCGCATGAAGGCCAGCGACTACGACTACATCGTTTTTGACATGCCCCCGGTTAGCCAGACCAGCCCCACCGCCCGTCTGGCCAGCCACATGGACATGACACTCTTAGTGATCGAGGCGGAAAAGGATCACGTGGATGTGATTCGGCAGGCCGCCGCCTCGCTCAGGGAAGCCAAGGCCAACGTCGGCGCTCTCTTCAACAAGAAGCGTTCCTACGTGCCCTCCTGGCTTAGCCCGGAGGCCTGAGTGACTGCTAAATCGAAGGTTTTTGGTTCAGTTGATTCGCCCCTTGCGAATTGACGGGGACGAAGTCCGCCCGGCCTTCGCACCCCCCCGTCATCAGGCGGCCAACTAATCTCTGCTTTTTGCTTTCTGTTTTCTGCTTTGCTTCAGGTAGGGCGCGGACTCCGCTGCGCGCCGCCCCCCAACCCCTCCGCCGCCAGACGGCCAATCCGTTTCTGCTTTTCCTACGATCTGCCTTATGCGTCCGCTCCGTCCGATACGGTCTGGCCACCGTGCCTCCCTGCAACGCCGCGGTGCCCCCGGCACCTGAGCAATCTCTGTTCTATGCTTTGTCCTGTGGTCCCGTCGTCCCTCTTCTCTCCCATGCGAGACTATACGAAGATCGTAGCTTGGCAGCGGGCTGACGACCTGGCGGTCGCTGTATACTGCGCGACAAATGCTCTCCCGGCCCATGAAGTCTTTAGCCTCACCAACCAGCTCCGCCGTGCGGCCTATTCAGTTCCTGCGAACATCGTCGAGGGCTGCTCAAGACCGTCGAACAAGGATTACCTTCATTTCCTCCATGTTGCTCTGGGGTCACTGGCCGAGACGCAATACTTTATCCATTTGGCTGAACGCCTGGGCTACCTGAAAGAAACTCAAGTGACCCCCTTGAAGTCACAGACCAAGGCTACGTTCGCCAGTCTGCACGGTCTGATAAAGGCTGTGAAAGCCCAAATACCCGGCCCGTCCCGTCGTCCCGCAGTCCTATAGTCCTGTAGTCCCGCAGTCCTATAGTCCTGTAGTCCCGCAGTCCTATAGTCCTGTAGTCCCGCAGTCCTGTAGTCCTGTTCATCCGGCGCCCTATGCGCCTCTACTACTACTTCAAGCCTTTTCTGCCCTGGCGCCTTCGCATGGCCATGCGCCGGGTCCATGCCCGGCGTTTGCGCGCTCGCACCAGCGCCGTCTGGCCCATCCTGCCCGGATCAGAAAAACCGCCCGCCGGGTGGCCGGGCTGGCCCGAAGGCCGGCAGTTCGCCTTCGTCCTCACTCACGATGTCGAAGGACCTTCCGGCCTGGCCAAAGTGGAGGCTCTCGCTGAAGTCGAACGACGCCACGGCTTCCGATCGTGCTACAATTTCATCCCCGAAGGCGACTACCAGGTCACCCCGGAAATGCGGCAATGGCTCGCCGATGACGGCTTCGAAGTCGGGGTGCATGATCTCTACCACAACGGCAAACTCTATGCCAGCGAACGCCGCTTCCCCCAGCACGCCCGTCGTATTAACCATTACCTCCGGGCCTGGGACGCCGCCGGTTTCCGCTCCGGCTTCATGCACCACCGCCTCGACTGGCTGCATCAGTTGCAAATCCAGTACGACACCTCGACCTTCGACACCGATCCCTTCGAGCCTCAGCCCGACGGCGTCGGCACCATCTTCCCCTTCTGGGTTCCCAACCCCGCCTCCCCGACCCCCGACCCCCGATCCCCGACCCCCGGCCCCCGGTCCGGTTACGTCGAACTGCCCTACACCCTCGCCCAGGATTCCACACTTTTCCTTCTCTTCGGCGAGCGCACCATAGACCTCTGGAAGCATAAAGTGGATTGGGTGGCCCGACACGGCGGTCTGGTCCTTGTCAACATCCATCCCGATTACGTGGCCATGGGAGGTGAGCCGGGTGATTGGAAGTCCTTTCCTCTGGCCTTTTACGAGGCGCTCCTCGACTACCTGAACCAGCGCTACGCCGGCGCTTTCTGGCACGCCACCCCGCGCGCCGTGGCCGAGTACGTGCGGCAAAGCCGCCTGAAGGCTTGGCTCGATGGAGCGGTTTCCGGACCACTTGAGATCAAGACTCCCTCGCGTAGAATATGGATTGATCTGGACAATACCCCTCATGTGCCTTTCTTTGAACCCATCATCAAGGAGTTGCGACAAAGAGGGCACTCTATCCTTGTTACCGCGCGCGATGCGTTTCAGGTGTGCGAGTTGGCCGAGCAGAAGGGCATTGCTTATCAAAAAGTTGGACGTCATTACGGCAAGAATCCCGTCCTGAAGATTTGTGGGCTGTTCTACCGTGCCGCTCAGTTGGCTCCGCTCGTACTTAAGGAACATCCCGTACTTGCCGTTTCGCATGGTTCCCGGTCTCAGCTTATCCTCTGCAATCTCCTGGGAATACCCTCCGTACTGCTGGCAGACTACGAGTTCGCCAAATACCTCCCCCTCATGAAACCCTGCTGGGAAATGGTGCCCGAAGTCATCCCCAGCGCTGGACTCTATTGTCCTGAAACCAGGATCCTCAAGTATCCTGGGATTAAAGAGAACGTCTATGTCACGGGGCTGCAACCCGACCCCTCCCTGCTGCGTGTCTTGGGTATAACGGAGAATGAGATTCTTGTTACAGCCCGCCCGCCCGCCACAGAAGCCCATTATCACAATCCCGAAAGCGAACGGCTTTTCGAGCGTTTCATGAGTCGGGTTTGCGCAACGAATTCCGCGCGCGTAGTGCTCCTGCCGCGTAACAGACGCCAAGAACATGCGCTGCGGCTACGACACCCAGAATGGTTCGCGGAGCACCGCACTGTTGTTCCAGCCTCGGCGGTGGACGGATTGAACCTGCTCTGGCATTCCGACTTGGTGGTCAGTGGCGGTGGAACCATGAATCGCGAAGCCGCCGCGCTTGGAGTGCCAGTGTACAGCATTTTTCGGGGAACCATTGGTGCGGTGGATCGTCATCTCGAAGAGACCGGACGCCTTGTGCTGATCCGGTCCCCGCAGGATGTGGATTCCCGTATTCGTCTTGAACGCCGAAAGCGCGAGGCCGGGGTAGCTGTCGCCTCCTCATCCGCACTGGCCCGTATCGTAAGCCACTTGGAGTACGTTCTTCTGGTCAGCCAGGCTAGGCCACCAATTTCTCCGCTAATCGGCAGACTGATAAAGCCCTTCACCTCGATCATCCCATAAGCCAGCGCTGCGGTGTCACACGTACGTGGTTCTGGCCAGTCCTTCTGCAAGAACCGGCTCACCTGCTTGGAAGGCCAGCCATGCCATCAATCCATGCCGGAGCTTCGACACCTTGGCCTGAAAGTCCGCACAACACAATTCTCACAATGCCCTCTGACTCGGTGATGGATTCTCTGAACCTCATTCTTGTGGTTGGAGCGCGCCCCAATTTCATGAAAATCGCTCCTCTGATTAAAGCGATCGGCGCGCACAATAACCAGGCTAAGAATGCTCCACCTCGCGTGCGATTCACACTCGTCCACACGGGACAGCATTACGACGGTCAAATGTCTGACGTATTCTTCCGTGAACTCGGAATACCTCAGCCAGATATAAACTTGGGTGTGGGTTCCGGCTCACACGCTGCGCAGACCGCCGGGGTCATGGAAGGATTTGAGCCCGTCTGCCAGCAGGTGAAACCCGATTGGGTGGTTGTCGTTGGGGATGTAAATTCTACGATGGCCTGCACCTTGGTCGCAGCCAAACTGGGCATCCAAGTCGCTCATGTCGAGGCGGGACTACGGAGCTTTGATCGCACCATGCCAGAGGAGATAAATCGTGTGGTCACCGATGCCATTGCTGATCTGCTGCTCACCCCATCGGCTGACGCGGATCAGAATCTCCAGCGTGAGGGCGTTCCCGCCTCCCGTATCCGCATGGTCGGCAACATCATGATAGATGCGTTGCTCCATCACTTGGAGGCCGCCCGCAGCCGCATGACGCATCGCCACTTTGGTTTGGAGGAGCGCCGCTTCGCCTATGTCACACTGCACCGCCCCTCTAATGTAGATGGCCGGGAAAACCTTGCCGCCATCCTCCACGAACTTGAACGGCTCTCGCACAAGCTTCCAGTCCTGTTCCCGGTGCATCCGCGCACCCGCCAGCGTATCCTTGATTTTGGCCTTAATCCCAGGTTGTCCACTGCTTTCCAGCTCATCGAACCGATCGGTTATCTCGATTCTCTGTGCCTGACCGAACGGGCACGCCTGGTACTTACAGACTCCGGAGGCCTGCAGGAGGAGTCCACCTACTTTCGCACCCCATGCCTCACCCTTCGCCCCAACACCGAGCGTCCCATAACCATCGAGGTGGGGAGCAACCGCCTCACCACCCCACAGCGTCTCGCAGCCGACCTCGATGAGGTATTCGCGCAACCCGAACGCCTGGGGCAAAGACCGCCCCTGTGGGACGGGCAAACGGCGCAGAGGGTTCTTGGTCATCTGATCTCCGGTTGACTGTCTCATGCCCCTGCCTGCCCTTTTCCACATCGCAAACCGCGATGACATCTTTCTCGCCAGAGGTGGTTGAGCCAAACGTCCACGTTGCGCCACGCGGGGCGATCCCTGAATTGCCCCGCATTCTGTCGGCTCTGCTTGCTTATTGTCAAAGCCATGACTGGGCTGGATTTGACCCCTATGACGCCCTGAACAGCCGCTGGCTTCAGGTCATGCCCTGGCTCGATTCCAAATGGATCCGTTTGACTTTGATCCAAGCCCTCAAGCGATGCCCGGTCAACCTGCGCCCCATCCTCGCCGTGCCTCCCACCCGCAACCCAAAAGCCTTGGGATTGTTTCTCTCTGCCATCGTCAGGTTGTCCAGACACCGTCTGGCCGATGAATCCCGCTTAGTACCCGAACTACTGGCGAAACTCGCCGAACTCAGATCTCCAGGCGTCTCCTTCTGGTGTTGGGGCTACTGCTTTCCGTGGCAGACCAGAACCGTACTGGTTCCACGCGGTTATCCTAATCTGGTCTGTACTGTTTTCGCCGCGGAGGCATTGCTCGACGTCTTTGAAAACCGCTCGGACCTCCAGTGCCTTGACATGGCTTCCAGTGCGGCCGATTATATTACGAGGGAACTCTTCTGGCGCGATGGGTCTGTTTGCGGGTTTGCCTACCCTTTGCCCAACGTGCACGTTCCGGTGCATAATGCTAATTTCCTCGCTGCCGCCTTCCTCTGCCGGGTGGGCCGTCTGTCTGGAAGGCCCGTGTTATTGGAGACGGCTTTGCGCGTGGCGCGCTATTCCGCTCAGCGCCAATCCCCCGACGGTGCCTGGGACTACGGGGAGGCTGCTACACAACGTTGGCGGGACAACTTTCACACCGGGTACAACCTGTGCGCCCTTCAGTCTATCGCCCGCTACGCTGAAACTGCCGAATTCGATCTTCACTTGCGCCGCGGCTATTCCTACTATCGCAATCATTTCTTCACCCCGGAGGGTGCGGCTCGGTATTACAATCACCGCACCTTCCCGGTCGATGCGCACAGCGTGGCGCAAAGCATCATCACCCTGCTCGCCTTCAGGCATCTGGACCCTGCAGCGCCAGACCAAGCCGTCCAGGTCTGGCGTTGGGCCATTGAACATCTGTGGGACCCTCGCGGTTGCTTCCATTACCAAAAACGCCGCTTCTTCACCGTCCGCATCCCCTACATGAGATGGGTCCAGGCTTGGATGCTCTTGGCCTCCGCCCATCTCTTGGATCTTGACGGAAGAACCGTCCGCACGACCGACTCATAAGCAATCCGCTCCAGAGCGGGTGGGCTCCTACCAGACCACCCTCCTCGAGCCGAAACCCTACGAAGGCTGACGGCAGCACCGAATGACTTCCCTCTGGGCGATAAGCGCCACAGGTTTCACCTACCGGCCCGCCCCACCCCAAGGCTCCCTTATGGAGCCAGGGCACCATGTTCAAAGCCCTCGCTCACTTGCTCGCTAAACTCACCGCCACCTGACCATGTGGCCCTGCGCGCCCCCGACACCTGACTAATTCCTGCTTTATGCTTTCTGTTTTCTGCTTCTTGCTTTTGCCTATGATCCGTCTGATGTGTCCGCTTCGTCCGAACGACCCGGCCTCCTGGTACTTCGCTGCCCGCCGCATTTCCTCGCCGCCTTGGGGGAGAGGAACAAGGTGAGGGGGACCACGCCTCGCCCTCCAACCCCCGCCGCCAGGCGGCCAATCAATTCCTGTCCCGACCAGTCGGGACTTCCAGCTTTTTGCTTTCTGCTTTTTGCTTTTCTTATGCTCTACGTCCTCGTCACCCCCGCCCGTAACGAGGCTGCCTTCATCGAGGGGACCATCCGTTCCGTCGTCGCCCAGACCCAGTGTCCCCTCCACTGGGTCATTGTCAGCGACGGCTCGACCGACGGCACCGACGACATCGTCCGCCGCTATGCCGCCCAGAACCCCTGGATCGAACTGCTTCGCATGCCCGAACACCGCGACCGCCAGTTTGCCGCCAAGGCCAACGCCTTTAACGCCGGCTACGCCCGCCTGCGCGAGCTCAACCTCGACTACCACGTCATCGGCAACCTCGACGCCGACCTGTCGTTCGGACCGGACCACTTCGCGTTTCTCATGTCGAAGTTCGCTGACAATCCCAGGCTGGGAGTAGCTGGCACACCCTTCCGGGAGGGTGAGACCACCTACGATTATCGGTTCACCAGTGTTGAGCACGTTTCCGGGGCGTGCCAGTTGTTTCGTCGCGAGTGTTTTGAAGCCATTGGTGGCTATGTGCCCATCAAAGCTGGCGGTATTGATTTGGTCGCGGTCGTTTCCGCTCGTATGAAGGGCTGGGAGACCCGTACCTTTACCGACCGATGGGTCATGCATCACCGCAAAATGGGATCGGCCGGGCACTCTGCTCTCGGAGCCTTTTTCAAAGGCGGCTTCCACGACTACCTGATGGGAGTGCATCCAGTCTGGCAATTCTGCCGCTGCTTCTACCAGATAAGCCGCCCACCCTGGATACTGCGGGGTAGCCTGCTTCTGACGGGCTACTGCTGGGCAGCGCTCAAGCGCGTTCCACGGCCCGTCTCTGACCAATTTGTCGAGTTCAGACGCCACGAGCAGATGCTCAGACTCAGAAATGTGCTGCGCTGGCCGTGGAAAACTCGCGCCGCTGGCCCGCTTCGCAGATCACCAACATGCTGATCTCAAACGCGGATGACCTTGGTCGCAGCCGTTTGGCAACAGATCGGATACTGGAATGCCACGCCCGTGGCACGGTGACATCCGCCAGCGCCATGGTCTTCATGGCCGATTCCGAACGCGCAGCCAAACTGGCCAGAGGCGCAGGTCTGGACACAGGCTTGCATCTGAATCTTACGGAGCCTTTTAATGCCTCCACCGTGCCAGTGGAACTCCGCGAGGCTCACGCATCTGTCCGTCGGCGCTTGTTAGCCCACAACTACGCCCCGCTCATTTACTTCCCCTTTCTCCAAAGACATATCCGGCTGCTTGTCCGCCAACAGGAGTTGGAGTACCAGCGCCTCTACGGAGACGCTCCCTCTCATTGGGATGGCCACCATCACATGCATTTGTGTGCCAACGTACTTCTGCATTGCCTGATTCCTCGCGGACGAAAAGTACGAAAGCACTTCACCTTCGCCAGAGGCGAAAAATCCTGGCTCAACCGTGCCTTCCGCGATGCCGTCAACCGCTGGCTGCAGACACGCTACATCACCACCGATTACCTGTTTTCACTCTCCCTCTGCCGGAAGCGCGGCACCTTACCCGAGGTCCTGCGGCTTGCCGCCTCCGCTACCGTTGAACTGGAAAACCACCCGGAGCAGGAAGAGGATTTTCGTTGGTTGATAAACGAGGGCGTTGCGGCACTCAAGAACGTCCCTAAAGCAGCCTACGCTGCACTCGGGGAGAAAGGTAAGGCGTGATCGAATGCGTCTTCACCATTGATTACGAAATCTTCGGCAACGGCCGTGGGGCCCTCCGCCAACTGGTCCTGGAACCAACCGAAGAGTTGATGCGGGTTTTCGCGCAGGCCAACGCACCGTTCGTCGCGTTTGTAGAGGTGGCCGAACTAGAGATGATCGCTGCGCATGGGACTGACGAAGCCATTGGTGCCGTTGAGAATCAGGTCCGGCGTCTGCGCGCACAAAGACACGAGGTCGCGCTTCATCTTCACCCACAGTGGTACAATGCCCGCCGCCAGGGTGATTTGTGGGAGTTGGACTACACCGAATATAACCTTTGCACTCTGCCCAACCCTCGCATTCGTGAGATAATTGATCGCGCCCTTGCTTATTTGCGACGTCTGCTTTCTGAGCCTGATTTCACACCCATGTCCTTTCGCGCCGGCAACTGGCTCTTCCAGCCCACGAAGCCGGTGGCAGACGTCCTGGTAACGTCAGGAATCCGCATCGATTCGTCCGTCTTCAAGGGGGGACGGCAGCGGAGCTACGGCTTGGACTACCGACCTGCGAGGGCCAACAGTTATTACTGGACCTTCTGCGAGGATGTCAACCTTGCAACCCCGGGCCCGCTACTTGAAATCCCTATCTTCACCGAACAGGTGCCGTTTTGGAAGATGCTCAAAACCAAGCGGATAGCCTTGCAGCAAAAGGCCCACCCCACCCCAGGCTCAAGAAATAGTCGTGCAAATCGCTGGTTGGACTTTCTTCGTTTGCGCTACCCGCGCAAGTTCGATTTCTGCCGCATGACGTTCCGCGAACTGACCGGCGTTGTGGAGCGAGTACTGCAAGAGGACCGCCTCACTCCTGACACCTACAAGCCCCTGGTTGCAATTGGACATAGCAAAGACCTGAACGATCTGGATACCGTCGTTCACTTCCTTCGTTGGTTGCGTACGAATGGCATACCGGTCACAACCCTCCAGGAAGCAGCCGCACGTTGCCAAGGACTTTCCACTGCAATTTCCGAATCAAAGGGATTGTCCGAGGGACACGCCGTAGTTCCTGTCTCAGATATCCGGCAAGCCAGGGCAAGGAGGAAGGCGTGAATCGCTGTCCACCGTCGCCGATGATGATCGTACGACCTTTACCAATAGCATGGCGGCCGGAGTTACCCATTCATGCTTCGAGATCCTTCTTGCAGGCCATTGCCGCCAACTACGGATGGATTGGTGGCTACGATCCTTCGGGGGAACTACGCTGCTTTCTTCCTTATACGATCACTCGCAAAGCCCTTGTTCGCATGGCTCGTTTCCACACGGAGACTCTTCCGGTAGGTAACGAACTGACCGTACACGAGGAAAGACAGTTTCTCAACGCCGTGGTCAAGTATTTCCAATCCGGAATTGCGGACGTGATCATCCCACCCTCTACCAATGCTGTTTTTCGGGTTTTTCCAGACGGTGCCATCGCCGCCCCTTACGGCACTTATATACTAGATTTAACTCAACCCGAGCAGACGCTTTGGGAGGGTCTGCACTCCAAACACCGCAATGTGGTCCGCAGTGCTACCAGGAAGGGCGTGCAGGTACGCCGTGGTGTGGAATTTGCCACTCTGGCCGGTCAGTTGATTCGCGACACTCTCAAACGGTCCAACCTGGGGTTTCACACCCCGGAGGCATTTGCCCGCTATGTGGAACAACTTCGTGGGTTTATCGAGATATTTGTCGCGGACTTTCAGGGCCAGGCGCAAGGTTGTGCGGTGGTTCCCTACAGTAACTACGGTGCTTATTATGTCTACGGTGGCAGTGTTCCAGCCCCCGTCACAGGTGCCATGAATCTCCTTCATTGGGAGGCCATTCGCCATTTCAAAGAGGCCGGCGTGCGCCGCTACGATTTCGTGGGAACCAGAATCAGCCCCGAAAAAGGGTCAAAACAGGATGGCTTACGAGTGTTCAAGGAGCGCTTTGGAGGCACATTGGCCGAGGGCTTTTTGTGGAAGTTCCCCCTGAATCGCCTCAAATATTTCGTGTATGCCATAGGAGTTCGCCTTCAACGACACGGGGATATAGTGGACCAAGAGCGTCATAAACTTCCACTCGCTCCCGGTACTCGTAATTGACAAGCTGGACTCACTTTCGGTAAAAAAAAGCACTTTAGTTGCCGGTGTAGCTTAACGTTAGAGCGGCCGATTCGTTTTCGGCAGATGGAGCGTTCAATTCCTCCCGCCGGCTCCACCAGTTAACCTCGAGCAGTGGTCCAGTCCACATCTTCTTTCTCCCTCCTCAAACCGGAGGTGCTCAACAGTCAGCCTCACACCCATTGAAAACTCTCAAGATGGACGTCAGTACCGTCACCCCCACCAAGCCACCATTGGCGACCGGACCCGGCATCCACGAAATCGAGGTCGCTTGGAAAGGCCGCACCCTGCGAGCGCCGTCACTAGAAGTAGAGGGCAAGAGAATTGTGGTTCTTGGTCGCTGGATCAGAGAAGCATCGGTTCAAGATGAAGAATGGGTTGAAGGGGAGGTCGAGAACCCGCTTCAGGTGGTGGCTTCCCTTAAACAAAACCGCCTGAAAGCCGATGTGTTCACCTTCGCCCAGAAGATCGACAACACAGAGCCACGCCACCGCTGCCACATGGAGTGGGATAACGCCGCTGCCGTGCCGATCACCTCGTACGAGGATTGGTGGGAAAGAAGGCTGCCCCAGGTTACACGTAAGAATGTTCGCCGCGGTCTAAAACGCGGAGTAACGGTTCGCAAAGTGCCGTTCAACGACGACTTGATCCAGGGCATCATGAGCGTCCAGAATGAATCACCCCTTAAGCAGGGGACCTTGAACGTACATTACGGCAAGGACTTCGCTACGGTTCGCCGCGATTATGGGTCATTCCTCGATCGCAGTGAGTTCTTCGGAGCCTACTTCGGAACACAGTTAATCGGATTCATCAAGCTTGTGCACATCGGCCCTGCCGCCAGTATCCTTAATCTGTCGTGCATGAACAGCCACTACGACAAACGGCCGGCCAATGTGTTGCTCGCCAAAGTCGTCGAGCATTGTGTTGAGCGCCGGTTGCGTTACCTTCTCTACGGCAAATACCACTACGGCAACAAGACAAGCAACCCACTGACGGAGTTTAAGCGTCGCAACGGCTTCGAGAAAATCTTAATCCCTCGCTACTATGTGCCCCTCACCTCTTGGGGGCGTGTTGTCGTGGCTTTGCGCCTCTATCGCGGTCCGATCGGGCTACTGCCTGGTTGGCTCATTTCAATCTTGCTGGCTGCTCGCAGTGCGGCTTGCCGCTCTCTGGCGCAGCTTAAGCAAAGGGACGGGACTTCTTCCTCGCCCCAGGAGAACACCGACGAAGATCGCTGACCGAAACACCACAGCGCACGACGGTTCTCTTTGTTCCAAACGCCCCATCGCCTGCCGACTCTGTTCGAATCTCACCCCCACCCCGCTAGGTTCTCACATGCCAGGCATCTTCGGCATCTTTAGCACTGAGTCCACCGCCAATCCCAGTGCGGCCCTCAAAGTGATGGCGAGCGTCATGGCCAAAGCCCCCTTCCTCCGCAGCGGCGTCGAGGAACAACCCGAGCTCGGGGCCTGGTTGGGTTGGTCCTCCCACGACAAGTCATTCTCCGCTGTGAACCCTGTCTGGAACGAGACCCGCGACATCGGGCTGGTTCTGGCAGGGGAAGCGTTTCCCGAAGCAGCGGAAATTGAGGCGCTGCGCCGAAAAGGTCACAGCCTAACCTCAGTTGACGCCTCGTACCTCGTCCACGCATACGAGGAAAAGGGAATTCACTTCCTCGAGGACATCAACGGCTGGTTTAGTGGCGTGCTTCTGGATCTTCGCAATCGAAAGACGCTGCTCTTCAACGACCGCTACGGCTTCAGCCGCATCTACTATCACCGCAATGACTCGTGCCTCTACTTCGCGTCCGAAGCGAAGTGTCTCATCGCCGTCCTGCCAAAGCTCCGTGCCTTGGACCAGCAGGCTCTGGGAGAGTACCTGGCCTGTGGATGCGCGCTGCAGAACCGCTCTCTATTCAGCGGAATCTCGCTACTCCCCGGCGCTTCCGCGTGGTGTTTTCCGCATAACGAAGAACCTCACCTGAGATCATACTTCCGCCGGGAGCAGTGGGAAAACCAGCCGATCCTGAAGGATGCCGATTACGAAACAGCCCTGGTCGAAAAGTTCAGGGAAGTGCTCCCGAAATACTTTCGTGGCAAACAACCCATAGCAATGTCGCTCACGGGCGGCTTGGACGGCCGCATGATCATGGCCCATGCAAACCGACCCCCTGGGAGCCTGCCTTGTTATACGTTTGGAAGTCGCTACCGCGATTGCACGGACGTCACCGCCGCGCGGCGGGTCTCTGCCCTCTTTCATCAACCACACCGCGTCATCCCGGTGGATACAGAGTTCCTCAACCGCTTTCCCGAGTTGGCGGAGCAGACAATCAGGATATCGGACGGTGCGATGGATGTCACGGGCGCGGCTGACCTTTACGTCAACCGCATCGCCCGACAGATTGCCCCCGTCCGCATGACAGGCAATTACGGCTCAGAGATTCTCCGAGGCAACGTGGCCTTTAGCCCGCGTTTGATCGGTCGAGAGCTCTTCACACCAGAGGTTCTCGCTCTCATGGATCAAGCCGTCGGAACCTACAACGCTGAAAAAGAATGCCATCCGTTATCCTTCATCGCCTTCAAACAAGTTCCTTGGCACCATTATTCCCGCCTCGCGGTGGAACTTGGGCAGCTCACCCTCCGGGCGCCATATCTGGACAACGCCCTTGTGGGCCTGATCTACCAAGCGCCGCCTCACCTCGCCCTGAGTAAGGGTCCCGCCTTCAAAATTATTGCCGCGGGCTGCCCTGCCCTCAACAGCATCCCCACCGATCGTGGTCTGGTGGAGCCGCCCCGCCCGCTCCTCACCCGCCTCTGCCACGCCTATCAGGAATTCACCTTCAGAGCTGAATATGCTTATGATTATGGGATGCCTCAATGGCTCGCAGCCATGGACCACCTCGCCGCCCCCCTCCACCTGGAAAGGATATTCCTCGGCCGACACAAGTTTCATCACTTTCGCGTCTGGTATCGAGACGAACTGGCACCCTATATCAAGGAAGTCCTGCTCGATTCACGCACCCGTTCCCGTCCGTGGCTCAACCCTCGCTTTCTCGAACCCATGGTCATGGACCACACGTCCGGACGCCGTAACTACACCCGCGAGATCCACAAGGTCCTCAGTCTGGAACTCTTTCACCGCCAGTTCCTCGACTGAACCACCCCATGCCATCGCATGCCCTGGCTCAAGCCCTGACCAATTCCTGCTTTCTATTTCTGCTTTGCTTTCGCTAGGGGGCACACTCCGCTGCGCGCCGCCCCCCCAAGCCCCGCCCTCAGGCGGCTAACTAATTTCTGCTTTCTGCTTTGTGCTTGGTCCCGTAGTCCTGTAGTCCCGTCGCGCTTTACTCTTTGTGTTTCGTCCTCACATCGCCATCTGCGTCTGCACGTTCCGCCGGCCCGACCTCCTCCGCCGCCTGCTGATGGACCTTGCCCGGCAGCAAACAGAGGACCGTTTCACCTTCTCGATCGTCGTGGCCGACAACGACGCCCAACAATCCGCCCGGCCCGTCGTCGAGGAAATCCGCGCTACCACCCTCTGCCCTGTCACCTACGTTGTCGAACCGCGTCAGAACATCGCTCTCGCCCGCAACGCCGCCGTGCGCGCCGCCCAGGGCGATTACCTGGCCTTCATTGACGACGACGAAATTGCCCCCGAACGCTGGCTGCTCACCCTCTTCCTCGCCTGCGAGCAATTCGGTGCCGATGGCGTCCTCGGCCCGGTCAAACCCCGTTACGAGCAAACCCCGCCCGACTGGGTAGCCAAAGGGGGATTCTATGATCGCCCTTCCTATCCCACCGGTCTCGTCATTGACTGGCGCAAAGGCCGCACCGGCAACGTTCTCCTGCGCCGGGCCATTTTTGTCCAGGACGGAGACCCGTTCCGTCCCGAGTTTCTCACCGGCGAGGACCAGGACTTTTTCCGCCGCATGATTGAACGGGGCCACACCTTCGTCTGGTGCCACGAAGCCATCGCCTATGAGGTGGTCCCTCCCATTCGCTGGAAGGTCTCCTTCATGCTCCGCCGCGCCTTGCTTCGGGGGAGAATCTCCATCGAACATCCCACCACGGGACCCGCTGACATCCTCAAGTCGTTCCTGGCTCTGCCGGCCTACACGCTTATGCTTCCGTGTTTGCTGCTGGCAGGCCGGCACCACTTCATGCGGTTCCTGGTCAAGATCTGTGACCACCTCGGCCGAATCATGGCCTTCCTGGGCCTCGGACGGCGCGCCGAGCGGTACGTCACCGAGTAACCGCTCCACCGCATGACCACCTCTCCGGCCCATCCCGCCGCCGGCGATATGACAGATGCCATCATCAGTCCAGGCGATCGCATACTCATCACCGGCGCGGCTGGCTTCATCGGCTCCCGCGTGGTTGCGCGTCTGCTCGATCTGGGATTTACAAACCTCAAATGCCTCGTCCGCTCTCCCTCTGCGGCGGAAACCTTGCGCGCTACCCTCGCCGAGCGTCACAAGGAATCTTCAGTCCAGGCGTTGCAAGGCAATCTGCTCTCGCGCGATGACTGCTGCAACGCCGTCCGTGGTGTGACCCTTATTTACCACCTCGCCGCCGGGCGTGGACAGAAATCCTACGCCGATGCTTTTCTCAATTCGGTCGTCACCACCCGAAACCTGCTCGATGCCCTCTTGGAGAACGGTGGCGCGCGCCGCTTTGTCAACGTCTCCTCATTTAGTGTTTACGCCACACCACCCGGACGTCTGCTCGACGAGCGTTGCCCCCTCGAACCCCGTCCACACCTCCGGGGCGACGCTTACACCTACGCCAAGGTGCGCCAGGACGAGTTGGTGCTGGACTACGCCGCGCGCCACAGGCTGTCCTGCGTCCTCGTGCGCCCCGGCGTCGTTTACGGCCCCGGCAACGAGGGCATCCACGGCCGAGTTGGCCTCGCTACCTTCGGGCTCTTTCTCCACCTCGGTGGCTCAAACCGCCTGCCCCTGACCTATGTGGACAACTGCGCTGACGCCATTGTTCTCGCCGGTCTGAAGCCAGGCGTGGAGGGCGAAGCATTCAACATTGTGGATGATGATCTCCCCACCAGCCGCCGTTTCCTTCGGCTTTACAAGCGCCACGTCCGCCGTTTCCCATCGGTGTATGTGCCGCACGCCATCAGCTACCTCCTCTGCTGGTGCTGGGAAGCTTACGCCCGGCGATCTCAGGAGCAACTGCCCCCCGTCTTCAATCGCTTGATGTGGAAAACCTATTGGCGCCGCACCCGCTACACCAACGAGAAGGCCAAACGCCTCCTCGGCTGGTCGCCCGCTGTGCCCACCTACGAGGCGCTGCTCCGCCACTTTGAAAGCTGCCGCCGCAAACTGCGCCATGCTTAGAGTCGCTATCATCGGATGCGGCAAAATCGCCGACTCCCACGCCGCCCAAATCCGGCGCATCCCAAACTGTGCGCTGGTGGGCGCTTGCGATCGTGAGGAACTTATGGCGCGGCAGTTTGCCGAGCGTTTCGCCATCCCCCTCGCCTTTACCTGCGTGGACGACATGCTCCAGAACGCTCGTCCCAACGTTGTTCACATCACCACCCCGCCGCAAAGCCATTACGCGCTGGCCCGCCAGTGTCTCGAAGCCGGAGTCCATGTTTACGTCGAGAAACCTTTCACCCTCCACACCGCGGAAGCGGAAGAACTGATCCGGGTGGCGCAAACCAGGGGGCTCAAAATCACCGCAGGCCATGACGACCAGTTTAGCCACGTCGCCCGCCGCTTGCGCGCCCTTGTGCGCCAGGGCTGGCTCGGTGGCCCCCCCGTCCACCTCGAAAGCGTCTATGGCTACGAAATGAGCGATGGTTATGCCAAGGCCCTCCTCGGCGACCAGAACCATTGGGTGCGTCAACTGCCCGGCGGCCTCCTCCACAACATCATCAGTCACGGCATCGCCCGCATTGCCGAATATTGCGACAGCCCGAAACCCCTCGTCATCGCCCACGGCTTCGTCAGCCCGTTTCTTGCCCGACTGGGCGAGCGCCAGATAATGGATGAACTCCGCGTCATCATCTCCGAAGCCTCGGGCCGCACGGCGTATTTCACCTTTTCCTCGCAGATGCGCCCCTGCCTCCACCAGTTCCGCATCTACGGCCCACGCAACGGACTGCTTCTCGACGAAGACCACCAGAGCCTCGTCCGCCTTCCGGGAACGCGCCGCAAAAGCTACGCCGAGAAATTTGTCTCTCCCGTCGCGCACGGCCTGGGCCACATCGCCAGTGCCGTGCGTAACGTCCGGACCTTCCTTGCCGCCGATTTCCACATGAAATCAGGCATGAAATACCTGGCCGAGAGCTTCTATCAATCCATCGTTCGGGACGCCCCCCTGCCCATTCCTTACGAGGAGATCCTCCGCGTCTCCCGCATCATGGACGCGATTTTCCAGAAGCTTGCCTGGTTATCGGATCATGCCTGCACCCGGCAAGACGCCCGGCCGCCGGACATCTCGGTCGGATGATTCTCCTGCTTCTCGCTCCTAATTCGCCAACGAGAAACTCACATCGTGCCACGTCCGCTCGCCATATTACTCTTCGTCGGCTTCATCCTCGCGCTCCTCGCGCGAGACAAAAACGGCCGTCGTGGTTGTTCCGCAGCCGTATGGGTTCCATTGGTCTGGATGGTCCTGGTTGCTTCCCGTCCACTCTCGCAGTGGTTGAGCCCGGTGTTGCCCCAAGAATCCTTTACGCCTTCGGAGGGAAATCCACTGGATCGCGCTTATTTCCTTGCTCTGATCCTGGCAGGCATGGCAATCATCCTTAGACGCAGACACCGCTTGGCGGGGATGCCGAGGCGCAATCTGTGGCTGCTGCTTCTCTACCTCTACTTTTTGGCCAGCACCCTCTGGTCGGACTACCCATTTGTCTCCTTCAAGCGCTGGTTCAAAGATTTTGGCAACGTCGTCATGGTGCTCGTGCTGCTGAGCGAGCAGGATCCGGTGCTGGCCGTCCGCACGGCGTTTCTCCGGGCCGGCTATCTCCTGGTGCCACTCTCCGTGTTGTTCATCAAGTACATCCCCGAATTGGGCCGCACCTACAACCAGTGGACCTGGCAGCCGCAAATTGTCGGCGTGGGCACGCATAAGAACGAACTGGGTACGGTCGTTTTGGTATCTTCTCTGTTTCTTTTCTGGCACTTGCTTGATTTGTTCGGCCGGCAACGTCGCATGACGCCGAAGAAGGATTTGTATCTTCATGGGGGCCTCGTTTGCATGGTAGTATACCTCTTCTGGGCTGCAGGAAGCGTCACTTCGTTACTCTGCGCCGTCTTTGGTGTGTCTTTATTCTCGATTCTTCGTTCGCCGGCCGGCCAGCGCGGTTACCCCCGCCTGGAGCTCTCCGGGCTTGCGGTAGTGGTGATCTTTTCCGCGTTGAATGCCCTCTTTAATCTCAACGCGGTTGTTCTCGGCTTGCTCGGCCGCGATCCCACCCTCACTGGACGAACGGAAATCTGGAAATTAGTACTCGAGGCCGATGTGGATCCACTCTTCGGCGTCGGGTTTTACACCTACTGGATGGGCGGCCGCGCCGAGCGGGTCTGGGAGGCAGGCTACGCCGCACTGAACCAAGCCCACAACGGATACCTCGAAACCTACCTGAACAACGGGCTTGTCGGCGTCGGCCTGTTGCTCGTCCTTCTTCTGACCTCCTACACGGCCCTTCGCAGCAGAATCCTCGCCGGCGGCGACGATTTCGACCGCATTCGTCTGGTGTTGCTGTTGGTTCTCATCACTTACAATTTCACCGAAGCAGCCTTCAACCGCATGGGCTTCATCTGGTTTGCTGGCGTTCTTGCCCTTCTCAATAGTTTGCCTGACCAACCCCCTGCCCGGGAATCCACCGATCCACTGGACGACATGGAAGATGTCACCACTCTTGGTCATCAGGCGTTGAGGTCCCCATGGGGTTGATGTTTTTACGCTCGTGTGAATCTCGCTTATGCCCCCGTTGGTTTCCATCATCATACCCGCCTACAACTCGGAAGAGTGGGTTGGCGAGGCGATCGAGTCGGCTTTGGCCCAAACCTGGCCCAGGAAGGAGATCATCGTCGTGGACGACGGTTCCACAGATTCAACGCTATCCGTAGCCCGCCGTTATGAGTCCGCTTCGGTCAAGGTCGTGACCCAGCCGAACGCCGGCGCCAGCGCTGCGCGAAACCACGGCCTGCGGCAGGCTCAAGGAGACCTCATCCAGTGGCTCGATGCAGATGACCTGCTTGCTTCAGACAAAGTCGAGCAACAATTACGCTCTTTCGATCTCAGGAGAGACAGCCGCATCTTACTCAGTTCCGCCTGGGGCTATTTCTACCATCGCCCTCACAAGGCGAAATTCCGCTCAAACTCCTTATGGGAAGACTTGCCCCCGTTGGAATGGTTGCTGCGCCGCATGAGCCGCAATGAGTGGATTGCAATCGAGACGTGGTTGGTAAGCCGCGGGCTCACGGAAAGGGCGGGCCCTTGGGACGAGACCTTGCGGCGCAACAACGACGGCGAATACTTCTGCCGAGTAGTCTGCCATTCCGAGGGCGTCCGATTTGTGCCGACGGCACGCTCTTATGTTCGTCGAGCTAACCCGGCCAGCATCAGTTGCAGCGACATCGCCTTGTCCGATACGCAATTGGATGCGATATTCTCGTCGATCTCCAAATTTATCGCTCATGTGCGTTCCTTGCAGGATGATGAACGCACCCGCGCAGCCTCCATAGCTTTGCTTCAATCGAGTCTGCCATGGTTCCAAACGAACGAGCGATGGGACCTGGTGAAGGCCAGCCAGGAAATGGCCCGAAGGCTGGGCGGAGAAGTGCGCTTGCAGCGCAACAGTCGTCTCGTGGCTCTGATGGAACCCCTCTTGGGGCCGACCTTCACAAAGCAGCTCAGAACATTGGTTCAGAATAGCAGATTCCGCGCAATGGTCGCTTGGGATAGATGGTTGGCCAATCGCGAGGCTTGAGGCCGACTATGGCTTCCGTTTCCCGCGCGAGGGTACTCTACGCTGCCACGCGAGTGGCACCAGAGCAGTATCGCATGACTGCTTCAGGTTTCCTTGTAATAGATTCGAAGGACTTCGGACCAGAAGACGGGTTATGCAAGGGTTGGCTGACTTCGCCTTCGCCACGGCACATGACTTGGCAGGAGTGGCGATGGTGTCACTCTCCTGGGGTGGTGCCGAGGTGGGGGATGGAATCCTTCCTGGACGTGGCCTGATCCGCCACTGCCTGCGTCTCGCGCAGGCTTGGTTCGCACCCGGCACGAGTATTGCTAACCGACCTAAGTGCAATGTTCGAGCATGAGCACAAACATAGAATACGAGGGCTTCTCCAAGTGGGTATACATCTTGACGATCTAAGGTGTCCACAAAATGGACACTCGGTGGAAAATAACCGCCGCACCGGATCTACCCCGCTCAAGCTTGCGACTGTTTCCACGTTGTCTCTCGAAACCATGTCTCGCTTCTCGCCTCTTTCAGAAGGATTACCCCGGCTGCGCACCATCCATGGTTTGTTTCTCATGCCCATCTTGCGAGCTATCTTCCTCCTCTCACTGGTGTCGAGTTCTTTCTCACTTAGCGCCGCCATCATGCCCCCGGGCCGCACGGTGGACTGGAGTGATACGGGAATCGAGGGTGGAATCCCACTGCGCACAAACATCTTCTGCAATGTGCGCCAACTCATTCCCGGGACAAATATCGTGGCGACAGGCGACGGCGTCGCCGACGATCGACCTGCGATCCAGGCCGCAATCAACTTGTGCCCGCCCAACCAAGTCGTTTATCTGCCCGCGGGAATCTACAAGCTTGGCGCAGCGCTGGTGGTGAGTTGCTACACCAAGGCCATCACCTTGCGGGGGGCAGGGCCAGGCCAGACGATCGTTGACGGAGCCATAAACCTCATTGGAAACACTACAGCGGTGGACCGGCATCCCGTCACACTTGGCGCAACGCTCGGGAGCACAAACATCATCATCGGACGGTCGCAGGTGGACAACAGTTGGCCGGAAGCCATGCGTGTGGGGTGGATTCTCCTGTTTGAAAGCAGCGGCGACCCGGCGTTTGTCCAGCCGCAAGGTTACGAGGGCGGCGTGTGGAACCCGCGCCCGCAAGGGCAGCTAATTGAAGTGGTGGGTTTCGGCACCGGGCGAACCAACCTGACCTTCAGGCCGCCATTGTACTGGGACGCTGGGACCAATGTCGTGGTTCATCGAATCTACGGCAATGCCTCTTATCCAAACTTCGTCCGCCTCATCGGCCTTGAGGATTTCCGCCTGCATCATAACAACGCCCTCGGTAATTATGCGGTGCGGCTGGAGCGGGTGGATCGTTGCTGGATGTCGAACGTGGAAGTGACGAACAGCAAAGTGGCCGGGGTGCTGCTGACCTCGGGTTATCGTTGCGAGTTGTTTGGAAACTACATCCACCATTCAACGATGAGCGGCAGCGGGGGCGGTTATGGAATCCTCATGCAAGGCAAGTCCACGCAATGCAGGGTGGAGAACAATATCCTAGACGAGCTCGCCGGAACCTTGCTGGTGGACGATGGATCGGCCGGAAATGTAATTGCCTACAACTATTCCCACGGGATCCAGTTCTACACCATGGGTTGGCAGGGCACGCATTTCGGCACGCATTCAAGCCATCCAATGTTCAATCTGTTCGAAGGAAATGTGGGGCCGAATCACTTGTCGGATTTCATCCACGGCAGCAGCAGTCACGCCACACTCTACCGCAACCGGTTGCTGGGGTGGGGGCTTGACACCGTCTATGCTCGGCAGAACTTCGCCGTGATGTTCGACGCCTACAACCGTCACGCAAACTTTGTTGGAAATGTACTTGGCACGCCTCGAGCCGCGGCCTACGAAATGGAACGCCAATACGATTTTGCCACCTCCGCCATCTGGGTGTTTGGCTACAATGGGGGAAGAACCTACGACCCCGACGCCAAAGCCACCGCGTGGCGGCACATGAATTACGATACCCTCACGGCAACTAACGGTGGCGTGCGATGGGCAACCAATGACACCACGCTGCCAGATTCGCTGTATCTAGCGACGAAACCATCATGGTTTTCCAATGTGGTCTGGCCGCCCATTCATCCAGTGGGCCCAGTGACGAACAGCATCCCCGCCCAACTGCGCTTTGCCGGGGTGAACTACTCCACAGGATCCAGCCAGCCCCCCGACTCCAGCCGTTCCTTAAAACCCCTCGCTGCCGTTTGCGCCATCATCCCCTCCAGCGGCCAGGGCCCGGCCCCGCTTACCGTTCGGTTCGACACCCAGGCGCCTGCCGGCGCCACCTTCCTTTACGATTTCGGAGACGGCGCCACGACTACAACGGCCAACCCCGTCCACATCTACACGGCACCTGGCCAGTACACCGCCCGGATCGTTGTCACTTGCGAAGGGCAAAGTATCACCCTGACCAAACAGATCCGCGTGACCGCCCCCAACTAAAGCCTCTGGCCATCGCACGGCACTTTGAAGCAGCCAACAGGAGTTCAGCCCAACCATCCCCCGCGACTTCGGCGGTAGGAGGCTAACGGCTGAGCGAACGAGGACGAGCTCCCCGCAGCCAACGCCAGGATCCGTCCGATCAGCTTGGGGCGTCCAATGCGTCTGCAACTCCACCCCTCCACCCCCAGGCGGCCAATCAGTTTCTGCTTCTTGCTTTCCACTTTCTGCTTTTCCGTCTAATGAGCCTCCTCCAACGCCTGCGCAATTTTCGCCGCGGCCTGACCCTCCGTTGGGGCAGTCCCCATGCGAAGGAACGCATCTGGAACCAGGAGTTCGCCAGCGGCCGCTGGGCCTGCCTCGAATTCACCCAGGGCGATTGTCTCTACCCGATCCTCGAGAAATACGCCGGCGGCGGTGACATCCTCGACCTTGGTTGCGGCTCCGGCAACACCGGCAACGAGCTCGACCTCACCGCATACCATCGCCTCGTCGGCGTGGACATCTCCGCCGAAGCTGTCCGCCAGGCTGACGAACGCAGCCGCCTTAACCGCCGCGCTGACAAGAACACTTACCTCAGGGGGGACATCGAAACCTTCGTTCCCGGGCAAAGGTTCCGCGTCATCCTCTTCCGCGAGTCCATTTATTATGTGCCCGTCCTGAAAGTGAAGCCCATGCTCCAACGCTACCGGGCCTTCCTCGACAACCGCGGGGTCTTCATCGCTCGTTTCTACGACCGGCACGCCTCCACCGCCATCCTCGGCCTCATCGAAAAACACTTTTCCGTCCTCGAACGCTACGCCGACCCCGACGGCAAAACTGTGGTTCTGGTTTTTCGGTAACCTCCCCTATTCTAATCGAGACAAACAAGTCCTGCATGGGTCACACCGTTACGCAAACATGCCCCAAAGTCCTGAAGTTAGTATTATCATCCCTCTCTACAACAAGGCGCATACTTTGGCGCGCGCCCTGCGCTCTGTCCTTCGGCAGAATTATCAGGATTTTGAGATTGTTGTGGTGGACGACGGATCCACAGATGACAGTGTCAGCGTCCTGCGCGGTTTTTCCGATGCAAGAATTCGGCTGCTTCAACAAAGCAATGCAGGGCCTGGCGCAGCCCGAAACAGAGGGCTCAGGGCCAGCTCATCCCCATTTGTGGCTTTCTTGGACGCTGACGACGAGCTTTTGCCAGAGTTCATCGAACGCAACTTGACGAATCTCACTCTATATCAGCGCTGTGTTGCCTCGATATGTCAGCTTCTTCGTGGACCTGACCAGCGCCCTCGCCCTCATCTCCCCGGAAGTCCCGCAATGCGAGGAGGACCTTGGCAGCTTTCGCCCCAGGCTTCGCCGTCCACGGTTCTCGCTGCCTTAAGCTCGATGCACATTGCCGCGTTTTGCCGACGTGAGGCGCTGCTACAATTGGGTGGCTTTTACGAAAACCACTGCAGCTTTGGTGAAGACACTTACCTGTGGCTCTTGCTGCTTCTAACCCATCCGATCTACTGGGAGGCAAAGCCCCTCTTGTGGTACCACACGGAGGACTCAGGATTGAATTGGTACTACAGTCGGGGTGTTGACCTCGCTTCAGAAGAAGCATTGCTCAAGAGACCGCTGTTACCCTGCCTCACCGACCCTGCCCGTCTGCGGTCACATTGTCCGGCGGAATATAGTTCTCTTTTGGAGCATTTTTTGGCCAGGGAGGCGCTTTTAGCATCCCTGTCTCGAACGTCCTGTGGAGACTTCGCCACGGCACAAAAGCTTCGCCGTGTTTTTCCCCTGATGCGCACTTTCAGACGGGACTATGCCAAGTTGCGCATCAAGCTCGCGCTCCCATGGCTGGTGCCCTTGGTCAGGACCGTCAACATGCTATTGAAATAGTCTCATTGAGTTTGAATGCGAGAAGCCGTTCGCCATCTGTGGGTCATACGCGCCCAACCGCAGCCTCATCCGGAGTTCCTGTCCGTCCACAACCCCAACGCCAGCCTCCCACATGACCAAGCACTCCAGTCCATCAAGCCTCAATAGACGCCTTGCCCCAGAAACTATCTCCCCTATTCATTGGCGTCCCACAAGGGCATGAGGCTCACGCAAACCGCACTGTTTCCTGAGGAAATCGGCGGTCTGATAATTCAACGAGTTTAAGGATTTTGGTTGAGTCGCTGCTATATGGCAATCGGCTGTCCCATTGCATCGGTTCAGGCCCGGCAAATAGGCCTGCTGCGGTGTTCCCAAGAAGCGTCCGCCGCCAGCGGCTGTCCCATAGGCTTCCAACAAGCTCCGCAACTCGAGCTTTTGCCACAAGGCCGAGCGGATCAGTGCGAACAGCCGCGTAAAGCTGTGGCCCCACTGACTGAGAAAAGCGCAATACCGCAACAGCACGTTGTGGCCGAGAAAGTCGGCCAGTTGGAGCGTCTGCTTCAGTTCCTTGAAGAAGACTTCGATGCTCCAGCGGCAGCGATACAGGTCGGCGACGTCTGCGCGCTCCACTCGAGGTTGTTGGTCAGGAAGACCATTTCCCGCAACTCGCCGTCCACTTCCACCAGGGCCACGACGCGACGCAGTCAGTTGGGATAGGCTTGGCGCGAGCGGTCCGTCGTCAATTCGATGAGGTCGTCGGCCAGGATGTTGCCCTGCCGCCCATGCTGGAACATGCGAACGACCTGGTAGTCGAGATTGTCCTTGGCCCCCGTCACCCAGAACACCTCGCGCACGGCCAGGTCCGCCAGATGCCCGAAATCCACGTAGGCTTTGTCGAAGATCACAATCTCTCCGACCCGCACGCCTGCGCAGAGATCGCGTGCCCGGCGGTTGTCGTGTTCTCGCGCCGTGTCCACGATCGCGAAGTGCGGCAGAAAGCTCTGCAGGTTCAGGCGCACATGGCACTTAGCTGCCGCTTTCCGACGTCGGTGCTTCGTCCAGTCCATGCACCGAGCGACCAACTGGAAGGTGGTGCTGTCGATGACATGGATCAGCCGCTTGGAACGAAATGCAAACCGCGGGCGTCGACCACACTGCCGAACCCCGGCGCCATCCCTTGCAGTTCCTCGAACATCTTCCAAAACAGGGCCTCGGCCATCCCCGCGTCGCCTTCCCGGTTGGCATGCGAGAGCGCATTCTTGCTCGGCGGTGTGGCCCCACGAATGGCCGAGAACGGTCCGGCATTCAGGCGCAGCGCATCGCAGACATCGTTCAATCCCAAGGCGTGCGTCAGTTGCGCATAGACCAAACTGAATACGTAACTCCATGGCTTGAAGGTGCGGCTCTTGGCTTCGGCATCGTGCTGTCGTGCCAGTCCGCTCACCAAATGGTTGGGAATCAGATTGCACAGTTGTCGCAGGAGAGTAAACCTACTCCGCGTTGGCTTGCGGTTTTGACATTCTTGCATCACCTGCCTTGTGGCAGGTCTTCAATTCCCAAGCCACCATTTTCTTCGCCTCCTATCGTTTCACCTATCAATGCTGTGGGACGGCTGTGTCCCCTACTCAAAAAACTCCTGGTTTGATCGCTGCACTTGATGGCCCAGACATGGGGGCCCACCCTAAACTCCATGCTGTATTGCACAGCCCGCTAAACAAAATGCTCCGAAGCCCTCCCGTCAGCATTATCATCCCTCTCTACAACAAGGCGCATACTTTGGCGCGCGCCCTGCGCTCTGTCCTTCGGCAGACTTATCAGGATTTTGAGATTGTTGTGGTGGACGACGGATCCACAGATGACAGTGTCAGCGTCCTGCGCGGTTTTTCCGATGCAAGAATTCGGCTGCTTCAACAAAGCAATGCAGGGCCTGGAGCCGCAAGAAACCGCGGTGTACGCGAAAGCTGCGGGCGTTTTGTCGGTTTCCTGGATGCGGACGATGAGCTCTGCCCTGACTTCCTTGAAAGAAGTCTTGGCAACCTGAAGGCACATCCGCAATGCGCCGTCTCGGTTTGTAAGGCCTTTTCAGAACCTCAAAAATCTGTCAGCCATGCTGGCCCAATGTCTCCGCCTGAAAAGGGGGAGTGGCGTTTGCCGGTGTCCATGGCTCCCAAGAGTCTGAACGCCACAATCCGTTCAGTCCACGTAACCGCATTGTGGCGCAAGGAACCATTTCTGGAGCTTGGAGGATTCTATGAGAATCACTGTACTTTGGGTGAAGATACGTACCTGTGGCTGTTGGTTTCGCTTAATTGCGCAATTTATTTCGATGCACAGCCACTCTTTTATTACCATACGGAGTCTTCCGCTTTGAATTGGTGGCGCCGTCTAAACCCTGTTGAACGTAATTCTGCTTCAGCAATAAGGCAACGACCACTTCCCCCTTATCTTACCGACCCCGTGCGATTGCGTCATAATTGTCCTGAACATTATCGCCCACTATTGGAGGGCTTCCTGGCGCTTGAAGCCCTGTCCGAAGCCCTGACAAGAGTATCAGTAGGAGATGCTATAACCGCCCGGTGGCTTCGAGACCAATTCCCCTTGATGCGGTCTTTGAGAGCAGACTACACGAAATTGCGATTGAAGCTGTTGGTGCCCTGGGCCGCTCCTTGTGTCAGAAAACTCAGAACTCGGTTAACTGCACGGCAGCGCGCTGATCGGCCGATGTAATCCGATCGTCATGTATCATTCGTCAACCCTGGCTATTCCCCCCATTCCTGGCCCCTCGCAAGCGGTTCCGGCGACGGCCCGAGCGAGATCTGGGATACCACCCGCCTGGCTCGGCAACTTCCGACGATTGGTCGTACGCTATGACCGACGCCTGGACATGTATCGCGCCTTCTTTCATCTGGCGTGGGCCCTCGTCACACTGCGCTTTCTCGAAAAATGAATTTCGAAACCGCTTCTAAACACTGCGCTGGCTCGCACTGGTTACGGATGGGTTGCAACACGAACGACATCGCCTCCATGAAGAGCACAAGTCCGCCGACGAGCAGTGCTTCAGCAGCTTCTTCTTATCGCCAGATTCTCAAGTCCTCAACCATTGTTGGTGGCGCCCAGGCCATCAATATGGTGGTGGGTATGGTGAGAACCAAGGTGGTTGCCTTATTGCTGGGGCCGTCGGGTGTTGGCCTGGTGGGACTTTATGAATCGGCCACGAATCTGACCCGGACCATTTCCGGCTTGGGGTTGGACTCCAGCAGCGTGCGCGATGTCGCCGAGGCTCACAGCAGCGAGGATGCCGCGCGCATGGCACACACCACCAAAATGCTTCGGCGGGCCTGCTGGGTCACCGGCTTGCTCGGGTGGGCGCTCACAGCGGCCTTTTCGTATCCCCTGAGCCGCTACCTCTTCGGAACTGGCGATCGGGCTTGGGCGCTGGCGCTCCTCGGCGCTTCTGTTTTTCTGTCCGCCCTTTCCTCTGGGCAAAGCGCTCTTTTGCAGGGGACCCGCCGCATTGCGGATCTTGCACGCCTCAACATCCTCGGGGCAGTCTTCGCCACAATCGTGGCCGCCAGCCTTTACGCTTGGCTTGGCGAGAACGGCATTGTGCCGGTTCTCATCACAACGGCTGCGGCAAACCTGGCGTTTTCCTGGTGGTTTGCCAGGCAAATCCCAGTCCTTCCTGTCAGCCAGTCCTGGGCGGAGACGCTCGAGAAGGCGCGCCGTATGGTCTCCGTCGGAATGGCCATCATGTACGGAGCTGTTCTGGCCTCGATTGTAGCTTTCGCAATACGTTCACTGATTGTCAGCCAATTGGGAGTCAGGGCGAATGGCATCTACCAGGCCGCATGGGCTGTCTCCGGCCTGTTCGCTGGCTTTATCCTCAACGCGATGGGCGCGGACTTCTACCCGCGCCTTAGTGCCGTGGCTCAGGACAACCAGCAGGTGAACAAATTGGTCAACCATCAGATCGAAATTGGAGTCTTGCTCGCGCTTCCCGGATTGGTTGGCACACTGCTCTTTGCGCCATGGTTCATGATCCTGTTCTACTCACGTGAGTTCGCAACTGGCGCTGCTTTATTGCCCTGGTTTGTCGTCGGCGTATTTTGCCAGGTGCTCACCTGGCCCTGCGGCATGATCCAGATGGCCAAGGGAGCCTCGAAATGGATTTACTTCGGTCGCACCTTCGGGAACTTGTTGCACTTGGGTCTGACGTTCCTTTTGATAAAGCAGCACGGAGTGCAGGGCGTTGCCTGGGCTTTTGCGTTGTTTGCTTTCCTTCATGGAGTGGTGGCTGTGGCTATCGCCGGTCACCTGTCCGACTTCAGGTGGACGCCTGCTGCGGTCCGGTTGATATTGTTGGCCACTGCCGTGATCGGGGCTGCCCTTGCCCTTCGCCTTCACGTTGAAGGACTCTGGGGGAACGTGATCGGCTGTTTTCTGACACTCGCCGTTTGCATTTCCTGCTGCCGGGGAATCCTCCTGCGACTCGGAACTGCGCACCGCCTGACAAAAGCTATTCTTAGTTTTCCCGGAGCCTCATTGCTCTTCAGGGGTATTAATACGCCGGAGTTATGAACGAGGGGTCCTAATGAACCTTGCATTCATCAAACCCGCCATGGATGCCGTGCTCGCCCGAGTTCAACGCGCCACCGAGTCTGCTCGCTCACGCCGCCGGTTGGGGGATCTTCGGTTGAAGCTGCGCTCGCTGGGTCAGAACGTGGAAATCTGTAGCGACCTGTTGGTGGACTATCCAGAACGCGTTGACATCGGCGACTGGGTCTATGTGGGCCCCGAAGGCCGGTTCTACGGCAGAGGAGGTCTGGCCATTTCTGATCACACCATCATTGGCCCACGCGTCACGATCATGACCTCCATGCACAATTACAAGGAAGCGTCCTACGTCCCTTACGACGAGGTTGAATTGCTTGGGCGCGTAGAGGTGGGTGTGGCAACCTGGATCGGTTTCGGAGCCATTCTCCTCCCTGGCGTCGTTCTCGGACAAGGCTGCATTGTCGGAGCCGGCTCGGTGGTCACTCGATCGTTCCCGGACGGCTCAATCATCGGAGGAAATCCTGCGCAGCTGATCAGGACCCGGGACATGACCCATTTCTTACGGTGCTTGAGCGAGGGGAAAACCTACTTGAAGCAAAAGGCTTTGCTCGGGCTCACGAAGGTGGAGCGCCGTTTGAAGCCTCGACCAACACGAGAACCATGACCGGGATGCGAAAATCACTGGCTTGGCGCCTTGCTAAGCGGTTGGCAGCGGATCCGCTCAGAAAGGCCTGGTATGGCTGGCGCAACCGGGACAAGGTGACACTGTTTTGGTACAAATCCAGCAACTGGGGCGATGCTCTGAGCCCGGTGTTGGTCCGTTTGCTCTCGGGCAAGGAGGTGATTTATCCCCCCGGCATGTATTGCAGCCATTATCTGGCCGTTGGCAGCATCCTTGAAATCTGCAACAACAATAGTGTGGTGTGGGGCAGCGGATTCATTAAGCAACCCTCGGCATCCGTTCCACGCCCACGGCGTGTGTGCGCGGTGCGCGGCCCTCTTACCCGCAAGGCGTTCATCGAGGCTGGCGTTGACTGCCCGGAAGTTTACGGCGATCCCGCCCTCCTCCTGCCGTTGTTCTACAACCCCGATGTGCCAAAACGATACAGGTTAGGTATTATCCCCCACTCTATGGATAAAGGCCATCCGTGGGTGCAGTCCCAGCTTAACGTCCCTGGTGTCCTCGTACTCGATGTCGAAAGCGAGACCTGGGAGTTTGTTCGTCAGGTCAAATCGTGCGAGGCGGTTCTTTCGAGTTCATTGCATGGGCTGATTTGCGCGGATGCTTACGGCATCCCAAACGCCTGGATCCGGTTGTCAGAGGACGTGATCGGCGGCAGCTTCAAGTTCACGGATTACCGCCTCTCTATAGGGGCCAAGGAGCCCACCCCTCTCGTGGCAACCTCCGAGACGCCACTCGACAGGTTAGCCTCACGCGTTGAGTCCCATCGGCCACTTATTGATCTTAGGGCGCTTCTATTGTCATGCCCTTTTGTCTCTAGGAGAATCCTTGAATGGCTCAAGACCAGCACCACTCTGCTATTACCCTTGCCTCCTTACCAAACTCCACCCCTGGCGAAGTTCCTTCATAACCTCCCAAGAGTTGCCCGGTTCAAGGCCGGCAGTGAAAGCGATGGACATTAACGTTCGTGCATGCAACAAACCTCTAAACTCCCTCCCCTCCCTCCCACAAGCCGCGCAGGAGCCATTTCCTACGGACCCCTTGCCACCCTTTGCCCATGCTGGACCGAGCCCCCCGCCGCAGCGTTCGGCCGTCGCTCACATCACAAACCCCTCTTGCGGGCCCTGGCCTTACGCCGGCGGCTTCACAGACTGCTCTCAACGTCGAACAAACCCTCACCGCCTTCATGCACACGATCAGTCTAATGCGCACGACCAAATTCTGCCCGGACGAGGCGGATTCTGACTCCTCGAGACTTTCTGCTTTGTCCCGTCGTCCTGTAGTCCCGTCGTCCTGTAGTCCCGTCGTCCCGTCGTCCTGTAGTCCCGTCGTCCTGTAGTCCCGTCGTCCTGTAGTCCCGTCGTCCTGTAGTCCCGTCGTCCCGTCGTCCTGTGGTCCCGTCGTCCCGTCGTCCTGTAGTCCCGTCGTCCTGTAGTCCTGTAGTCCCGCAGTCCCGTTGCGCTTTCTGTTTTCTACTTTTCCTATGCTCCGCCCGATGTGTCGGCTCCGACTGATGCAACTTCGCCACCCGGCCCGCTGCGCGCCTCCTCCCCGCCCCCGCCACACCGACCCGCAGGAAACGTGAACCGCCACCAGCACCCCATGCCTCTCCTGCCGTGAACAGCGAATCACTATCCACGCCTCCCATGACGCTCCTCGTGACCGGCGGTGCCGGCTTCATCGGGTCCAACCTTGTCCGCTACCTCCTGACCCGCACCCCGCACCACGTCGTCAACCTTGACAAGCTCACCTACGCCGGCAATCTCGCTTCCCTGGCCGATGTCGCCGCCAGCCCGCGCTACGCCTTTCACCAGGGCGATATCGCCGATGGCGCCCGTGTGCGCGAGATCCTCCACCAAACCCGCCCCGACGCCATCCTCCACCTCGCCGCCGAATCGCACGTGGACCGCTCCATTGACGGCCCGGCCGAGTTCATCCACACCAACGTTCTCGGCACCTTCACTCTACTTCAATGCGCCCGGGCTTATTGGCAGGAGTTGCCCACAGAACGCCGCGCCGCCTTTCGTTTCCTCCACGTCTCCACCGACGAAGTCTTCGGCTCGCTAAAGCCGGACGATCCGCCTTTTTGCGAAACCACCCCCTACGACCCCCACTCGCCATACTCCGCCAGCAAAGCCGCTTCCGACCACCTGGCCCGCGCCTGGCATCACACGTACGGCCTGCCCGTCCTCGTCACCAACTGCTCCAACAACTACGGGCCCTTTCAATTTCCCGAAAAACTCATTCCCGTCGTCATTCTCAAGGCCCTTCGCGAGGAACCCATCCCCGTCTATGGCCGCGGCGAGAATATCCGCGACTGGCTCTATGTCGAAGACCATGCCGACGCCCTTTACCAGGTCCTCACCCGCGGACGCGTCGGCCAAACCTACGCCATCGGCGGCTCCAACGAACGCCGCAACCTCGATCTCGTGCAGGACATCTGCGATCTCATGGACGAACTCCGCCCGCCTGCCAAAGTCCGCCGCCATCGCGACCTGATCACCTTCGTCGCCGACCGCCCCGGCCACGACTTCCGTTACGCTATGGACACCGCCAAAATCCGCCGCGAACTGGGCTGGCAACCCAGCGAAGACCGCCATTCCGGCCTGCGCAAAACCGTGCAATGGTACCTGGCCAACCAGCCCTGGTGGTCTGCCATTCTCAGCGGTGCTTACCGCCTGGAACGCCTCGGGACCCTCCCCGGCCAGCCGTCGGCATAAGCAGGCGAACACTGCGCGCCAGCATCGGTCCGCACCACCCGAGACTCGAAACCCCATCACCACCTTGATCCATCCGATGCATCCGCTCCGACTGATACAACTTGGCCTCCAGGCCTCCCTGCATCGCCACGGTGCTCACGGCACCTGATCAATTTCTGTCCCGAGCCATCGGGACTTCCAGCCTGCGGCTTCCAGCTTTCTGTTTTCTGCTTTCTGCTTTGTCCTGTGGTCCCATAGTCCTGTAGTCCCGTAGTCCTGTGGTAGGGGGTAGGGCGCCCACTCCGCTGCGCGCCGCCCTCCAACCCCTCCGCCGCCAGGGGTCAAGTCCTGATTTAAATTTGTCACTTCCGTGGAGCGGAAGTGACCACTTATGACTGTCCCCGAAGCGGCTCGACGGGCTGGTCGGCCCCTGGGGTAGCGCCGACCTGAGCTGGGCTTTGAACTCCAGTTCGCAGCTCAGGTCGTAGCGCCTGGGTCCCAGGGGCCGG
>Ga0073934_10002169_pt1 | contig 42312 bp, 32 predicted proteins | sample LarsenN4metaG_FD_76834 | JGI IMG/M metagenome (GOLD analysis project Ga0073934, IMG submission 76834) | Hot spring sediment bacterial and archeal communities from British Columbia, Canada, to study Microbial Dark Matter (Phase II) - Larsen... ...
TGCTTTTCCTGCCTGCTTCGCGCAGGATCTGAATGTAGAGGTACTAATGACACCCAAACAGAAAGGAGACCAGCGGATCCTCAACTCCTATTCTTCAGGCTCATCTTTCGATGAGAAAATGCTCCAGGGCCTCCAGAAGCCCCAAGGCGCCCGCACCGGCTTCCACGGGCAGGCGAAGAACGCCATCCGGACTGAACACTCCGTTGGCGGTGTTCCGGACCAGTTCGGTGAGCTTCATCGGGTCCACGCGAGACCCCGGATGGAATTTCAGACTCAACGCGCCACCGCGGCGCTCCACGTTTTCGATGCCGAGCTTCTCCGCCCGGCTTTTGAGCACGGCGAACCGGGCGAGCTGCCGCAACGCATCGGGCGGCGGGCCGTAGCGGTCCGCCAGCCCGTCGAGGATATGGCGTACGTCTTCGTCGGAGGCGGCGTCGGCGATGTGCTTGTACGCCCTCAGCCGCTGCTGCTCGTCCTGTATGTAGCCGGCGGGAATCCGCAGATCGAGACCCAGATTGAAAGAGGTGTGAATCTCGGGCGCCTGCTCGTCTCCGCGCAGCTCGCCGACGGTCTGCCGGAGGAGCGACATGTACATGTCGTAGCCGACCGAGTTGATGTGGCCGTGCTGTTCGCCACCAAGAAGGTTGCCGGCGCCGCGCAGTTCGAGGTCCAGGGCGGCGATCTTGAAGCCCGCGCCGAGATCGCTGAACTCGCGCAGCGCGGCCAGCCTCTTGCGGGCGACATCGGTGAGCTCGGCGTCCGGGGGGACCAGCAGGTAGGCGTAAGCGCGCCGGTTCGACCGTCCGACCCGGCCGCGCAGCTGGTAGAGTTCGGACAGCCCGTACCGCTCGGCGTTCTCGATGATGATCGTGTTCGCCAGCGGGATGTCAATTCCGTTTTCGACGATCGTGGTGCAGACGAACACGTCGAATTCGTGGCGCATGAAGCCGAGCAGGACCTTCTCGAGAGCCGCCTCCGCCATCTGGCCGTGCCCCACGCCGATGCGCGCCTCAGGGATCATCTGCTGGATGAAGGCGGCCCGCTCGAAAATCGATTCGACGCGGTTGTGGAGGAAGTACACCTGGCCGCCCCGCGCCAGTTCCTGCTCGATGGCCGACTTGATGAGTTCATTGTTGAACTTGGCCACCACGGTGTGGATCGCGAGGCGGTCCTTCGGCGGCGTTTCGATCACCGACAGGTCGCGCAGCCCGAGCATCGACATGTGCAGAGTGCGGGGAATCGGCGTGGCGCTCATGGCCAGCACGTCCACGTTCCGCCGCATCTGTTTGAGCGTTTCCTTGTGCTTGACGCCGAAGCGCTGCTCCTCGTCGATCACCAGCAGCCCGAGGTCGCGGAACCGGATGTCGGGCGAGAGAAGCCGGTGCGTGCCGATGGCGACGTCGATCCGCCCGTCGGCGAGATCGGCGGCGAGCGTTTTCAGCTCCTCTCTCGAACGGAACCGGCTGAACATCTCCACGCGAACGGGAAAGGGGGCGAAGCGGCGCTTGAAGGTCTCGAAATGCTGAAAGGAGAGGACGGTGGTGGGAGCGAGAACCGCCACCTGTTTGCCGTCTCCCAACGCTTTGAACGCCGCTCGCATCGCCACTTCCGTCTTTCCGTACCCGACGTCGCCGCACAGCAGGCGGTCCATCGGGCGCGGACTCTCCATGTCCCGCTTGACGTCTTCGATGGCGGCGGCCTGGTCCCGGGTTTCAGTGAATTCGAAGGCGTCCTCAAATTCCCGCTGCCAGTTGGAGTCGGGCGAGAAGGCGAAGCCTTCGGCGAGGCTGCGCCCGGCGTAGAGCTTGAGAAGCTCCTCGGCCATGTCGCGCATCTTGGCCTTGACCCGCGCCTTGGTTTTCGCCCAGGTCGCGCCCCCCAGGCGGTCCAGCGCGGGCGCGTTGTCGCCGGCGCCGCGATACTTCTGAACGAGATCGAGCCGGGACAGCGGGACGTAGAGCTTCGCCTCGCCGGCATACTCAAGCAGCATGAAGTCACCGGAGGATTCGCCCTGCGACAGTTCGCGGAGGCCGAGGAACTTCCCGATGCCGTGCGTGGCGTGAACGACGTAATCGCCTTCCCGGAGGTCCCCGATGTCGGCGGCGAAGGCGCCCATCTGGCCCGCCCGCACGGCCGGCTGCGACGGGGCGTCCGGACGGTCGAACAGGTCCGCCGAGCCGATCAGGGCGACGCCGGAATCGGGCAGAATAACCCCGCTGCGGACCAGTCCGCGGGCGAGCACGATGCTGGCGTAGTCGCCGGCGTAGGCGCGCTGCGCCAGGTACGCCGGCGAAGGCTCGGACGGATCAAGGGCGAGCTGAAACGGGACCGCGTATTCCTGAAGAATGTCGGCGAACCGCTCGACCTCGCCGGTCGAGGCGGCGAAGAATACGACGCGGTGACCCTGTTCGACGAGGGTCCGGGCCTCGCCCACCGCCGCCTGCACGTTTCCATGGAAGACCATGGAGGGCCGTGACGGAATGCGCAGCGAGCCGGGGTCGATGTCGAGTTCGCGCAGCGCCAGCCGCGTACGCCGTTGCAGCCGGGCGTAAAGTTCCTCCCACGACAGAAAGATCTGGTCGACGGGGCAGGGCGGCTCCAAAGAGGGATCGGCGAGGCGCTTCCACAGTCGCCCGGCCGCGGCGCGGATCCGCTCCGGTTCATCGAGGACGGCAATCGCTCCGCTCTGCTCGACGAGAGAGGATGTGCGCGGGCGGATGCGGGGAACGTGAAACTCCCAGCCGCCGAACGGTTCGCCGGACGTCGCGCCCAACTCGCGCAGCAGTTCCGGCGACCGGGGGAATTCGACCAGCGGCAGGACCGTCACTTCGGGGATCTTGAGAACGCTGCGCTGTGTCTCGACGTCGAAGCTGCGGATCGACTCCACCAGGTCACCGAAAAACTCCACGCGGACGGGACGCTCGGCCTCCGCGGGAAACACGTCGAGAATGCCGCCGCGAATCGAGAACTCGCCCACCATCTCGACCGGCTCTCTCCGTTCGTAGCCGATGCTGACAAGGTGCGCGGCGACCACATCCATCGGCAGCTCCTCGCCGGCCTTCAGGGTGACCGAAAGCTGCCGGCTCATCTCGGGAGGATCGGTCCGCAGCAGCGCCGATCCGATCGGCGCGACGGTGAGGGAGGTCTGCCCGCGGGCCAGCCGGTACAGGCCGATCGCCCGCTGCCCGGCGATATCAGCGTGCGGCGACAGGTTCTGTCCGGGCAGCACGTCGAGGGCGGGAATCATCTGCGGGCGGCGCATTTCCTTGTGAGCCGAGAGCAGAGACGTAAAGGTGTGCAACAGTTCGGTGAGCGTTTCCGCCTGCCGGGCGCCGTCGGTGATCACCAGCATGGGCCGCTCGACGATCTGCCACAGCAGCACCAGGTACAAGGCCTTGGCGGTGGTCTGCAAGCCACCCAGCTGGAAATCAGCCGTCTCGCCGCGGCTGAGCGAGGCGGTGAGGCGCCGCGTCAGTTCCGAGAAGACCGGATGGCGGGCCATGGCCTGCAACAGGTCGCGGATGGCGGGATGGGTCACGGTAGGCGCATGGCCGCCGCGCGGCTAGGCATCGCGGCCGAGGATCTCCCGTTCGATATTGGTGGAGGAGTAGCCGGGCTCAAGCGGGAGGGCGATGACTTGGCCGCCGGCGGCCTCCACCTCCTCGCGGCCGGCGATAAAGTGCGCCCAGTCCGCGCCTTTCACAAGCACGTCAGGCAGCAGCTCGGCGATCAGTTCCCGGGGAGTGTCTTCGTGAAAGTACGTGACGGCATCCACCGCCTCCAGCCCCGCCGCCAGCTCGCCGCGCATGCCCTCGTCGAGCAGCGGCCGCGCGGGACCCTTCAGCCGGCGGACGCTTTCGTCCGCGTTCAGCGCGAGGATCAGCGCGTCGCCGAGCGATCGCGCCCGCTCGAGCAGGCGGACGTGCCCGGGGTGGAGGAGGTCGTAACAGCCGTTGGTGAATACGACGCGCTTGCCTTCGGCCCGCCACTGCCGGCGAAGCGCCGCCATGCCGGCGCGGGAGAGAATCCTGCCCACAGAATTCCATGATACCGCCCGGGGCGGCGGGGCCCTTCGGCCGCCGGCCTCGAGGACCGCTCAGGGCCGGATCGGACCCGTCACGCTCCACCACTTTCCTCCGTCGACGGTCTTCAGCACGCCGCCGACGCCTCCATAGTAAAGAGTGGCCGGTTTGGTCCGGCCGTCGAATACCAGAGTCCACACGGAGTTTGACCACGACAGCCCCGCACGGGCGAACGTTCTGGCCGAATCGGTGCTCCGGAACACGCCGGCGCGCGTCCCCACGTAGACATGAGAGGGCTCGTGCGGGTCGACGGCGATCGACTGGAGATGTTCGGTCAGAGGATGGCTTCCGGGCGACCACGTGCCGCCCCCGTCGCCGCTCCGCCAGACGCCGCGCGGATTGGTGGCCGCGTAGAGGATACGCGAATCGGAGGGGTCGATCGCCAGCGCCGCGACGTCGACGTCGTACAGACCTTCCGGATCGGCGGACCAGGTTTCGCCGCCGTCAACCGTCCGGTAGACGCCGTGCCAGGTTCCCGCATAGAGAATGCGGGGATTCCGCGGGTCCGCCACCAGGGTGCGAACGGTCTTGTCGATGAGGCCGCGATTCACTTCGCGCCACCGGGCGCCGCCATCGGTGGTCTTGAAGACGCCGCCGCCGTCCGTGCCCGCGTACAGCGCCTCCGGAGTGATCGCCAAGGCGCGGATCTCCGGGTAGGTGAGGCCCTGGTTCACGGCGGTCCAATAAGCGCCGCCGTCAGTGGACTTGTAGATGCCCATCTCGAAGGTGCCGGCGAAGACCGTCTCGGAATCGGCCGGGTCGAGCACGATGGCGCGGGGAGAGTAGCGGTCGAGCCCCACCGTGGGCCAGTTGTCCTTGCCGCCCTGAAGCGTTTTGCACAGTCCCTTGCCGGCGCCGGCATACAGGATCAAGGGATTGCGCGGGTGCAGGGCGATGGCCTGCGTTTCGCCCTGCCCGGGGGATCCCATCTGAAAGGCGAGCAGCCAGACCAGCGGATTCATCTCTCCTCCCACGGATCGATGTAGGAGGGTTTGTTGACCCAGCAGTTCATCGCCAGTTCCAGCGTCGCGGCGGCGCCCGGAGCGAGATCGACTTCAAACCACGTCCCGTTGACCACGCGCCCGTTCACGGTGGTGAACCGGTGCTCTCCGTACGCTCCCGCGGCCACGAGCACCCTTCGGCTCCGGGCGGCCTCCGTGTTGACCAGCTCGAGCGTCGCCCCGTCGCGCGTTATCCGCGTGATCAGGGCCGCGACGCCGTCGGGCAGCCCCGGCCGGCGCCGACCGGCATCAAAGTACCGGAGCCTGGCGTGGAGCATCTCGCCCCGCAGGTCGACGGGCGAGGCGCCGAGCGCGAGGCGGGTCAACGCATCAAGGGCGAGAGGATCCATCTGCGACCATTTGGAATCGACCCATGTTTCCGGATCGCCGTGTTCATTCAGAATCTCGGCGAGCCGGGCCCGCACCTCCCCGATTGCTTCCGTAAAGGCGCGTAACGGGTAGTCCGGGTCGCGCCCCCGCAGAAAGTGGATCCAGCCGAGGTCGGCGTCGGGGCCGGAGGACCGGCCGCGGCGCCCCCGTGTCACGCGTTCGATATGGCGCCAGTCGCGCTCGTCGAACGTGTGGAGCCACATGCGGATGTAAGGGTACACGGGCTCCGGACCATACAGGTGCCACCCGCGCCGGTCGTGCCGGGCCGGCACGGTCCAGACGCCATTCTCGGTCCGTCCCTGCCGGGAGATCAGCTCGAGCTGGCTGCGCGGCAGGTCGAACCACTTCGGATCTCCGGTCAGCAGATGCGCGACGCCGGCGGCGGTCAATTCGGCGCGATAGATATCCGCGCCGCCGCGAGGCCAGCGCCAGCCGTAATAGCCTCCCCACCATTCGCCGTTGGTGTACTCTCCGATCCGGCCGCTCAATCCGACGTTGTCCGGAGTGATTCCGCCGTTGGCGCGGGTCCGATCCTCCCAACCTTCGATGTAGCGCAGCACCCATTGCTTGTATTTCTCAGCGCCGGTGTATAGGTAGGCGGCCGCCACCAGAGGCGTCGAGGTCAGGTTGATCGGAACGTCGCCGCGGGCCATGCGATCGCTCATGGTTTTGACGATGACCGGCAACTGACTGTCGTTGATCCAGCCCTCCGGACTGCTTACGCCGGGGATGTCGTCGTAGGGTAGCGGGTAGTAGACTAGGTTGGCGTTGGTCGGGATCCAGTCGCGGACCGTCCAGGCCATTTTCGGCCCGCGCGAGCCGTTCATGACGGCGCGGATGATGTTTCGCTCCGGGTCGTAGTTGGGCGCTTCCGGGTCCTCCCCCGTGTAGAGAGCGGCGAAGCGGATGGCCCGGTCGCGGAACTGCGTGTCGCGCGGCTTCACGAGCCCGAGCGAGTAGAACGACGTGTAGCCTTCGCCATGGTGCATCCAGTCCCAGTTGGAATCGAACTCGCGATAGATCTGGCCGTAGCGGGTGAACTGCTTCGTGATGCCGTTCCAGACGAAGCGGTGCAGGCGGTCGGGTTCCGGATCGCCCCCGATGGCCGTGACCATGGACAGGCCGCGAAACGCCTCGTAGGCGTCGTCGGAGGAGTTCATCCCTCCCTCGTACCGTTCTTTGAAGCGCAGCGATCCGTCGGGCTTGGCGTACGTCCGCACAAAGATCCGCGAGGCCTGATTGAGGGCGTGGATGAGCTGCCTTTCCGCGAGAGCCCAGGCCGGAGGCGCCTTCGGCGCCCCGGCGCGGATCACGGGCCACTGCGCCGGGGCGACGGCCGCCAGCGCGAGGAAGGAGAAGGCGAGCAGCCACATCGGTCAGATCCGGTTGAACGCGGCGATGGCCTTGGCCAGAGACCGGAACTGCCTGATGAACGGAACCATTTTCGTTTCCCGCGCATCGATCTCCCGCGCCCGCTGGAGGACCTGCTCCGCGCGGTCCTGAGGCACCACGACAACGCCGTCCTCGCCCCCGACGATGATGTCGCCCGGCTTGACCTTGACGCCTCCACAGGTGACCTCGGCGTCGCGCGACACACTGAGATACCGGCCCACAGCGGTGGCCGGGATGCGTCCGCGCGCAAACACGGTCAGGCCGAGCGCGCGGATCTCCTCGACGTCGCGGACCGACCCGTCAACGACGATCCCGGCCATATTCCGCGATCGCGCCGCGGTCGCCATCAGACCGCCAAGACCGGTCATCTCAGGACCGCCTTCGACGACAATCACTCCGACCGATCCCGGAGCGGCGTTGTCGATCATCTCGACCGGATGCCGGATCGCCGTGGCCGCCGTCGACTCTTCCGGGCGCGGCGCCAGGCGGATTTCGGCGGTCGTCGCGCGGCCCACGAGTTTCCCTGGAGTCTGGGGCCGCATATCGTGATTCATGTATCCCCGGCGGCCCGTGATCTGGTCGACGGCGTCGGAAACGGAAGCGACGGTGGTGGCGCGGAATCCGGCGATCAACGGGTCGGCCGGCGCCACCGCGCTGGAGCGGGCCTGGAAGGACCATCCGAGCGCGGCCGCGGCGAACGCCGCGGCAAAGGCGAACCTGGTGGACGTGGTCATGGATACACTACTCTAATGGAATCGCACCAGAGATGAAAAGCCCGGTCATCACCGCCGTTCGCGTCCACCACATGGAGGGCGCCCTGAGGGAGCGGTTCGGCTATTCCCTCAACTGGATCCACGCGCGGCGATCGACGATGGTGGAGGTGCGCACCGATGCCGGCGTCACCGGATGGGGAGAGGGCTCCGCCGGTTGCGCCGCTGCCGCCGCGGTGGGCAGGCCCATCTTCGAAATCGCGGGCATCCGCGAGGAGGGCAGGGTTCCGTCCCGGAACCAGCGGCGGCGGGGCGCTCCGACAGGTCCGGGCCTCGACATGGCGCTGTGGGATGCGATAGGGAAGGCTCTCGAGACGCCCGTCTGCCGGTTGCTCGGCAAGGTCCACCGGGACAGGGTCGAGGCCTACTGCACGGCGTTGTACCGGAAGGACTGGCCGGACCTCGCCGCCGGCCTCGCCGAAGAGGCGCGGGATTGGGTCCGCCGCGGATACCGCTGTTTGAAGATGAAGATCGGCTACGACCCCGTGCTCGACGAAAACATCGTCGCAGCCGTCCGGGAAGCCATCGGCCCGGAGATTCTGCTCGGCGTTGACTCCAACTGCGCCTACGACTCCGGCACGGCCGTGGGGCTGGCCCGGCGCCTGGAACCGTACCATCTCATGTGGTGGGAGGAGCCTCTCCTGGCCGACGATCTGGAGGGGTTTGACCGGCTCAGGAGGGAAACGCCGATCCCCATCGCCGCCGGAGAGACGGAATCCGCGGACTGGCTGATGGCGAACTATGTCCAGCCCGGGCGGGTCGACATTCTCCAGCCCGATCTCGAAAACACCGGCCTGAGCGGCTTCGTCGAGCTCAACCATTCCTGCTGGCTGAACCGGATCCGCCTGGTTCCGCACAACTGGGGGAGTGCGCTGCGCACAGCCGCGACGCTTCACGCGATGGCCGTTTGCCCGCCGCTGACCGAAGCGCTGAACCCGCCCCGCCTGCTGTTCGAGTTCGACCGCACGGAGCACCCTTACCGCGACGCGGTGATCCGGCAGACGCTCGACATCGACCCGGCGGACGCGACTGTGGCCGTGCCGATGGGGCCAGGCCTGGGCGTGGACGTCGTCGAGGAAGCGGTCGCCGCGTTTCGGACGCGTCTCGAGGAGTATTAGCGGCCGAACCGCGGCCGGGCGGGATTTTTCTGCGCGCCCCCGGACCCTGATCAGTACAATAGCAGTTTGTATAAGGGCCTCAAGATCACGGTCATCTCGCCGTGTCTCAACGAAGAGCAGGGAATCGAACAGGTCCTCCGGCGCATGCCGGCCTTCGTCGATGAGGTGATCGTGGTCGACAACGGATCGACGGACCGGACGTCGGAAGTGGCGCGGTCTTTCGGCGCCATGGTGATCCGGGAGGACGTCCGCGGCTACGGGCGCTCCTACAAGACCGGATTCAGGAAAGCCACCGGAGACGTGATCGTCACCCTCGACGGCGACCACAGCTACCCGCCCGACGCGATTTCTTACCTCATCGAAGCCTTCCTCCACCTGGAGGCCGACTTTCTCAACGCGTCCCGCTTCCCGGTCCGCGACCGGAAGGCCATGAGCTTCAAGCACAAGTTCGGAAACCTCGTGCTGTCGCTGGCGATGTCGTTGCTCTTTTTCCGCTGGGTGCGGGATTCGCAGAGCGGAATGTGGGTTTTCCGCCGTTCGATTCTCAAAGAGATGTCGCTCGAGTCCGACGGCATGGCCTTCTCCGAGGAGATCAAAATCGAGGCGCTGCGCAACCGGAAAATCCGGTTCACCGAGATCAATATCCAGTACTCGTCACGGCTCGGCGAGATCAAGCTGAACCCGTGGCGCGACGGTTTCCACAATCTGTTCTTTCTGGTCCGGAAGCGCTTTGCGCCGGGGCGGAAGAAGTTCTTCGATCCATGACAGCCGTCACGGTCGTGATTCCCAACTGGAACGGCGCCCGGCACCTTCCTTCCGCCATCGCCTCCCTCCAGGCGCAGACTCTGGCTCCCGCCCGGCTCCTCGTGGTCGACAACGGGTCGGCGGACGGCTCTGACGGGTGGGCGGAGCGCGCCGGCTGCGACGTGATCAGGCTCGGGTTCAATCGCGGATTCGCTCCGGCGGTCAACGCCGGAATTGCGATCACGACCACCCCCTATGTTTCGATTTTCAACAATGATGCCGAGGCGGAGCCGGAATGGCTGGCAGCCCTCGTAGGGGCGCTGGAGAGCCGGCCGGAAAAATGGTTCGCCTGCGGAAAGATTCTCCGTGCCTCCGATCCTGGCATCATCGACGGATGCTTCGATTGCGTCTCGCTCGGCCGCATGCCGTGGCGCTGCGGGTACGGCTACCGCGACAGCCCGGCCTGGAACCGGCGGGCGGACGTGAGTGTGGCGCCCCTGACAGCGGCGCTGGCCCGGCGCGAACTCTTCAACCGGGTGGGAATGCTCGATGAGAGCTTCGAAAGCTACCTCGAGGACGTCGATTTCGGGATCCGCTGCGCTGTGGCCGGATATGGCGGATTGTACGAACCGGAGGCCGTGGCGCGCCATTGGGGAAGCGCAACACTGGGAGTGTGGCGGTCGGAAACAGTCCGCCGCCTGTCGCGGAACCAGGTCTTCCTTGCGCGAAAGCACCCGCCGCGTACCTGGGCTTCGCAGGCGGGCTGGTCGATTGTGGCCGCCCAATTGCTATGGGGAATGGTCGCATTGAAGCACGGCGCCGTGTACCCCTGGCTCTGCGGTAAGATACAGGGAATCCTGGCCCGGCCTGGCTGGGGCCCGAACCTTGAAAAGGAGCGAACAGACTCGATACTCCGGAGGGAAGAGGAGCGAATTCGTCAACTCCAGGCGGAGGCTGGAGCGGACCGGTATTGGAGGGCGTACTTCGCGCTGACATGATCGGCACAGTGATCGTTTCCTTCAACTCGGCGAAGTTCCTGGATGACAGCATCCGCGCCGCTGCGCGATTTACCCACGAAGTCGTGGTCGTTGACAACGCCTCGGAGGACGACTCGGTCGAGGTGGCGGCTCGGGCCGGGGCCAAAGTCCTGTCAAACCCGGTCAACCGGGGCTTCGCGGCTGCGGTCAACCAGGGCGTGCGGAGCCTCCGGTCTGAGTTTGCTCTGATCCTGAACCCGGACACCGTGCTCGTGAATTCGCCAGCGCCCCTGGCGGAGGCCTGCCAGCTTCCGGGCGTCGGCGCGGCGGCGGGACGCCTCGCCGGACCGGATGGACATACGCAGACCGGGTTCACGGTGCGGCGTCTGCCCACAACCTGGACCCTGAGTTTCGAGGCGTTGGGAATCAACCGGGTGTGGCCCTCGAATCCCGTCAACCGGAGTTACCGCTGTCTGGACCTCGACCTGCGGGTCGCCCAGCAGGTCGAGCAGCCCGCCGGGGCGTTTCTGCTGTTTTCCAAGAAGACCTGGGAGGAACTGGGCGGTCTGGACGAATCCTTTCACCCGGTCTGGTTCGAGGATGTGGACCTGTTGGCGCGGATGCAAGCCGCCAACCTGATGGTCTGGTATGACCCGGATGTGGTGGCCTCTCACCACGGCGGGCATTCGGTGAGCCAACTCGATCCGGGGATCAGGCAAACCTACTGGTATGGTAATCTCTTGAGGTACGCCGCCAAGCACTTCAGCCCTTTTGGATTCCGGGCGACAGCGGCGGCGGCCGCCGCCGGATGTGTGATCCGCTGGGCGGCAACGGGGATCAGGGAGTACGGTAGCCTGGCGTGGCTCGCCGGGGCCCGTGTCTTTGGAGCGGCGCCTGCGGTGCGGCTCAGCATCGGTCATGAGCTGAAGAAAGAAACAAAAGAAGAAATGCAGGGGTGCTGAAGGTTTTGGTTTCCGTCACGATCGTCACCTACAACAGCGGCCGTTTCATCCGCCGCTGTCTGGAATCCGTTCTGGCGCAGAAGTCGGTCGACCTGGAGATTGTCGTTGTCGACAACAACTCCTCGGACGGTACGGCGGACATCCTGGAGCAGTTCGAGAACAGGTGCCGGATCGTCTACAACCAGCGGAACATCGGGTTTGCCGCAGCCCAGAATCAGGCCATCGCGCTGAGCCGCGGCGAATGGGTGCTGACGTTGAATCCGGACGTGCTGCTGATGCCGGATTTCGTCGCTTCACTGATGGCCGCCGGGCGGCTGGATCCCGCAATCGGCACCGTGTGCGGCAAACTCCTCACGCTGAAGGCGAACTTCGAGATCCCGGACGTGCAGCGCGTGGATTCGACCGGAATCTACTTCACCCCGGCGCTCCGCCATCTCGACCGCGGCAGCCGCGAAATCGACAACGGGCACTACCTGCGCCACGAATTCGTCTTCGGAGCCACAGCGGCGGCGGCGCTCTACCGGCGGAAGATGATTGAAGACATCTCCGTCGACGGGGAGTTCTTCGACTCCGATTTCTTTGTTTACCGGGAAGACGCCGATGTGGCCTGGCGCGCGCAGCTTTTCGGCTGGAAGTGTATTTATACTCCTCACGCGCGCGGCTACCATGTGCGCAGCGTGCTCCCGGGAAACCGCCGCGCGCTTCCGCCCGAGATCAACATGCATTCGGTGAAGAACCGGTTCCTGATGCGGATCAAGAACATCACGCCGGGCGTGTACTGGCGGAACCTGCTCTCGATCACCTTTCGCGACATCGTTGTGCTGGCCTGTTGCCTCGGCTGGGAGCACGGGTCGCTCAAGGCCTTTCCCTACGTGATCCGCAACCTCGGGCGATTCCTCAAAAAGCGCCGGCAGATCATGGCGCGCGCCCGGGTCGGTGACCGGGACCTCGTCAAGTGGTTTTCCCACAATCCTGTTGCGTTTCCGGCGCCCCGGCCGGCGAAGGCTCCGGTCCGCGCCATGGCCCGGGCCGGGCGCTGAACCACTGCGGACATGTACGTCGCCATCGTGGGCACCCGGGGCATCCCCGCCTCCTACGGCGGCTTTGAAACGTTCGCCGAAGAATTATCCACCCGCCTGGTGGAACGCGGTCACCAGGTTCGCGTCTACTGCCGCCAGCGCCACGTCGAAAAACGTTTCCGCGGCGTCGAACTGGTCTACTTGCCGGCGATCCGCCACAAGTATTTTGAAACCGTGGCCCACACGTTCCTGTCGACCCTGCACCTGGCCATCCGCCCCGTTGAGGCGGCTCTCTACTGCAACGCGGCCAACGCCATCTTCACGTGGATCCCGCGCCTGGCCGCGGGAATCCCGGTCGCGCTGAACGTTGACGGACTGGAGCGCAACCGCCGGAAGTGGAACGCGCTGGGCCGACTGTGGTACCGGCTCGGCGAGCGGCTGTCGACGCTCTGCCCGAACGCCGTCGTCAGCGACGCCGCCCGGATCGCGGACTACTACCGCCAGCGGTACGGGAAGGAGACCACGTTCATTCCCTACGGGGCGGATCCGCGGCGAACCGATTCGACGGCGACGCTCCGGCAGCTCGGGCTCGAGCCGGGCCGGTACTTTCTCTACGTCAGCCGCATGGAGCCGGAGAACAACGCGCTCCTGGTGCGCGAGGCGTTCGAGCAGGTGGAGACCGATATGCGGCTGGCTCTCGTCGGCGACGCTCCCTATGCCGCCAGCTACATCCGGCAAGTCCGCTCGACCTCGGACCCGCGGATCGTCATGCCAGGGGCCATCTACGGCGAGGGGTACAGGGAACTCACTTCCCATTCGTTCGCCTATATCCATGCCACCGAAGTCGGAGGCACGCACCCGGCGCTGATCGAGTCGATGGCGCGCGGTGCCCTGACTCTTTATCTCGACACACCGGAGAACACGGAGGTCGCCGGGGGCGCCGGCATCCCGTTCACCCACCAGAACCTGTCGGATCAGATCCAAAGCGTGCTGGCGATGCCGGAATCCGAACGGAACGCGCTGCGCGAGAGCGCCCGGCTGCGGGTGGCTGAGCGCTACAGTTGGGACGCGGTCACGGCGGCTTACGAGCGGCTCCTCGAAGGGCTCTGCCAATGAGGCGAAAGCCGGCGCCGGTCCGCCAACAGCCGGAGGATCCGAACGCGTGACGCAGCCCGCCTGCCGCTCGTGGGTCGAGGTTTCGCGGTCGCGTATCGCGGGCAACTTCCGCGCCGTGCGCGACCTGGTCGGCAGCGCAGTCGAAGTCTGCCCAGTGGTCAAGGCGGACGCCTACCGGCATGGATCGGTGCAAGTGGCGGAGGTTCTCGCCGCGGAAGGCGCCCGCTGGCTGGCGGTCTCGAGCGTGGAGGAGGCCGTGATCCTCCGCGAGGCCGGCAACCGGAAGGTGCGCATCCTCGTGATGGCGGACTTCCTTCCCTTCGAACGCGACGCGTTGGCCGACTACGACCTCACGCCCGTGCTGCACTCCCTCGAAGACATCGCCGAACTGGACGCGCTGGCGAAAAGACGCGGACTCGATATCGGATATCACCTCAAGATCGACTCCGGGATGGGCCGGCTCGGCACACGCGCTTCCGCCACGGCGATCGCCGAGGCAGCCGGAGCGGCGCGCAGGGCCAGGCTGGAGGGGCTGATGACTCACTTCGCCTCCGCGGCGGACTATGCGGGAGGCCAGACGGATTCGCAGTGCGCTGCCTTCGAGGCGATCCTCGCGGCGCTCCCGTTCCGGCCGAGCTATGTACACATGGCCAGCACGATCGCCGTCGCCTATGGCCGGAGGGAGTCGTGGAAGAACATGGTCCGGCCGGGTCACGCCATCTATGGCTACGTATCGCCGGTGCGCGTGGAGCCGGGGGCGGATCCTCCTCGAAACCTCCTGCTCGCCGTGCGCCCGGCGCTCGCCTGGAAAGCCGCGCTGCTCGCCGTCAAGGACGTGCCGGAAGGGGCGGCTATCGGCTACGGGGCGATGTTCCGCGCGCCGCGGCCGATGCGCATCGGCGTCATCGCGGCGGGCTACGCCGATGGCGTTCCGCACCGGCTCTCCAACCGGGGCCGTTTCATCGCGGCCGGACAGTGGGCGCCCGTCCTCGGCGCGGTGTCGATGGACGTGACAACCATCGATCTCTCAGCGGCGCCCCACCTCAAGCCCGGCGACCCGGTCACGCTGATCGGCGCGGACGGCTCGCTCCGCCAGGACGCCCACGAATTAGCGCGTGCCGCCGGAACGATCTCTTACAGCCTCCTCTGCGGCATTTCCGCCCGGGTCCACCGCCTCTACACCGACTGATCCGTACGGCCGGCCCCGCGCGCTACAATGTCCCCTGCCATGCGCCTCCCTCCCGTTCTCCTTGCCGCGGCGGCCGCGTTCGCCCAGCCGCAGGACCTGCGCATCACCCACGGCCCCATGCTCGGCCACGTCACCGCCACCGGGATTCACATCTGGGCGCGCACGTCGCGTCCCGGCGAGTTCCGCGTCCGCTACGGCCTCACCCCCGAACGGCTCGACCGGGTCTCGCAGCCCGCGCTGACGACCCTCGAACGCGACAACACCGGCTGGATCCGCCTGGAGGGGCTCGACCCCGACACGCGGTATTACTATCAGCCGGTCACCGCGCGCGACGCTGGGGCCGCCGGGTCGTTCCGGACCCTGCCGGCCCCCGAGCAGTTCCGCCATCCGGAGACGAACCCGCGCGGCCTGTTCAACTTCCGCTTCCAGTTCGGCTCCTGCGCCGACCAGCGTCCTCGCAACACGCCCGGGCCGGACCTGCCGGCCTACCGCACCATGCTCAGCCATCTGCGCGACAAAGCGTCCTTCTCGATCATGAACGGCGACTGGCTCTACGAGGACAAGCGGGAGTTCACCGTCGAGCAATGGCGTGCGCAGAACGGCGTAGCGGCCGGCCAGGTCCCGCGGATCCTGCAAATTGCGCCGTCGCTCACCGGCGTCTGGGAGAATTACAAGTTTTTCCTCGAGCGCGGCGTTCCCCTCGCGGCGTGGCATCGGGAAATGCCCTCCTACTATACGCCCGATGATCACGAAATCCTGAACGACGTCTACGGCACGGCCACCGTCGGCCTGCGCAACCGCCGGACGGTATTCCGCGACATCGGCATGCAGGCCTGGTACGACTACCTCGCCGGCTCCCACCCGGTTGCGTTCTCCCAGGCGATCCGCTTCGGCGAAGCGCGCCTCGAGGCGGGTTCCGACATCCTGACCGACCCGGCGGCGGACTTCGGTTCGCTCGACCTCGCCCAGGTCAACAACCTTCACGTCCACTGGGGCGGTCAGTACGCCGGCGTCGACACCGCTCAGGGCGACCGCGCCGAGGGCAACCCCAACGCGGGCGTCTACGAGATCGTCGGAATCCTCGACCGCAACCGGCTTCGCATCCGCCCCGCGGCCCGGTCGAGCGCCCTGTCGCCGTACTCGATCGGGCGCCACTCGTTCGTCCACTTCCGCGTCGGCAACGCCGATTTCTTCCTCCTCGACACGCGCAGCCACCGCGACTCCCACGACGTCAAGGACCCGTTCCGGAAGGGCTCGATCATCGGCGCCCGACAGCGCGAATGGCTCAAGGAGCGGATGGCGAACAGCGACGCCGATTTCTTCTTCCTGGCCTCGTCGGTCAATGTGATGATCCCGCATGTCGGCACGCCCGGATCCACCGCGCCCGACAACAAAGATGACGCCTGGACCGCGTTCGCCGCCGAGCGCGAGGAGATGATCCGCTTCTGGGACAGTCTCGGCAAGCCTGTCATGATCATGACCGGAGACCTTCACAACAGCTTCGCGGTCAGGATCACCGATCGGGTCTGGGAGTTCGGGTCCGGGCCGCTCAACTCGCAAAATCACCCGGCCAAAAGCGAAGGCGGCCGGCCGGCCAACGGCGCGTTCGACTCGCGCGGCCGGAAGGTCGACATCCGCTGGTCCACCTATGTCCGTGACGACGTTCCGGCCACGCTGCGGCGGATGCCGTACTACGCGGTCGCGCAGATCAACAACGTGTACGACAACCCCGTGGAGCCAGGACGTCATCGCTGGGTCGCCTATCCGCGGCCGCACGTCGTCGTGCAATACTACGACGGCCGAACCGGCGACCTGCTTTACGCCGAGGCGGTTCACGGAAGAGAAGCAAGGTGAACGCAAGCGGCCGGCCCGCTGTTGATCAGACGTCGGCGGCGACTTGTTGTAGCCTGAAAACAATGGGTTCGTTGAAACCGCCTTGCACGACCCTGCTGCTGACCGCCGTTCTGGCCTTGCCCCTTTCCGCCGAACTGCCCATGCGGGCGCGCAGCCGCCCCTCGCCCATCCCGCCGCGCCGGGCGGCTTTTCCCATCGGAAAGCCGATCCGGATCGTGGCGCCGCTGGGCCTGCCCCCGGTACCCGTTCCGGCCGACAACCCGCCCACGGCGGAGACCGTCTTTCTCGGACGCAAGCTGTTTTTCGACAAGCTGTTCTCCCGCGACAATAGCATCTCGTGCGCATCCTGCCACGACCCGAAGTTCGGATTCGCCGATCCCAATCCGGTTTCGAAGGGCGTCGGCGGGCTCCAGGGGAACCGCAACGCGCCGACGGTCCTCAACGCCGCCTATAATGAGATCCTCTTCTGGGACGGCCGCGCGGCGACGCTCGAGGAGCAGGCCGCGGGACCGGTCGGCAATCCGGTGGAGCTGATTCACTCGCTCGTCGGGGTGGAGCGCAAACTGGCCGCCGATCCGGTTTACGTCGAACTGTTCGCCAAGGCGTGGGGACCGGGCCCGATCACCTGGGAAATGGTCGCCAAATCGATCGCCAGTTACGAGCGGACGCTGGTCAGCGGCAACTCCCCCTTTGACCGTTACTACTACGGCGGCGACAAGAAGGCGATGAGTCCATCCGCCATTCGCGGACTCGAATTCTTCCTGAACCCATCGCTCAAAGCCGCCAATTGCGTCAGCTGCCATCGCATCGATGCAAAGTTTTCCACCTTCACCGAACCGCGCTTTCACAACACTGGAGTCGCTTTCGATCCCGGCACCAAACAGATCCGCGACATGGGCCGCAGCCTGTTCACGACGCTCCCGCGCCAGGTGGGGGCTTTCCGCACGATGACGCTGCGCAACATCGCTCTCACGGCGCCGTATATGCACGACGGAAGCATGAAGACGCTCGAGGAGGTGATCGATTTCTATTTCGACGGCGGCCGGCCGAATCCGTACATCTCCAACGACATGCCCGTACCCGGACTGCCGCATATTCCCAAAGAGAAGCAGGCGCAGGCGAAAAAGGACCTCGTCGAGTTCATGAAAGCGCTGACGGGCGATATGCCGCCGGACGCCGTCCCGCCGGAGTACAGATGACCCGCTGTGCGGCTGTGTTCCTGGTCTCGCTCGCCGCGCAGGCAGCCGACAACAGCCTGTTGCGCGGAGGCTATCACTTCGTCCAGTTGCGCATCGCCGGAGCGGGCGCCGAAGCGGTCAACGCCGGCGGCACGCTGACTTTCGACGGCGCTGGCCGCTACCAGATTCGCGCACGGGCCGGCAAGGGGAAGAACCCGGCGGCGGAACTGGCCCGCGCCGGGACGTACGACGCGGCGGGAGAACCGGGTGCGATCCTGATCGACAACCCCGTGGAGCCCGGCCCGCGCCTGCGGCTACGCTACACCGCGGGCGCGGCCGTGCTGGCAGGGAGCGCCGGCGTCGGAGGCGCCCACGAGGTGCTGGTCGCGGTCCGTGCGCCGGCCGCGCCGGTCACGGCGGCGCTGCTCAACGGCATCTACGCGGGCGGATTCATGGCGTTGCACGGCGCCGCTCCCGAAGGACTGGCCACGGCGTTCGTGGAACTGCACGCCAACGGCGCCGGAGGCTTCGGCAAGTCCCTCGCGATCGCGCATGCGGCCTCGATCGACGACGTCAACCGCGAGGAGACCCGCTCGGGTTCGACTTACCGGCTGGAGCCGAACGGATGGGGGTCGGCGAAGTTCGAGGGGCCGTCGGACGCCCTGCACGGCGATCGCGAGATCCTCGTGTCGGGCGACGGCGAGATGCTGCTCGGCTACGGAGTCTCATCCCACACGCGCGACATCCTGGTCGCGGTTCGAAAGCCCGCCGAGGCCGCCTCGTTCCAGTTCCAGGGCCCGTTCTGGATGTTTGAGCTGTTCGCCGAAAACGAGTTCGCATTCCGGCCGAAGACGGCCCGGTTTGGCAGCGCCGAGGGAATCATCGTTGGCCGGGGCGAAGGGACCGCGCTGCTGTCCCAGCATGTCCGCACCGACGGGCGCGGCGTCCACCTCACGACCTCGAACCGGTACCAGTTGAGCGCCACCGGTTCTCTCGATCCGGCGGGCAAGGCCGGCGTCAACAACTTTGCCTTGAACGTGGCGGCCGGTGTCTTCGCCGGAGCTCACGCCGGAGCCAAAGGCGAGCTGTCGCTCGGCCACGGGGTTTTCCTCGGTCTGCGGATTCCCCCCGTCGAATCCGCTTCGGGCGTGATGCTGAGTCCTCACGGCGTCGCTCATCGCGCCGCGCCCGAACTGCCGGTGACCGCGATCGCACCCGGCGTGGCGCTGTCGCTGCACGGCCACGGATTCGCCGCCCCGGACCCGAAGAGCATCGTCGTGACGATCAACGGCGCGCCCGTCGAAGCCGCTCCGGTTTCGCCGGGACGGATTGACGTCAAGGCGCCCGAGTCGCTCGAGCCGGGCGTGGCCGCGTTTCAAGTGACCGTCAGCGGACGCGCGTCCAATGTCGTCACCGTGGCCGTGGTCCCGGCCAGTCCCATGGTGTTGACAGCGTCCCCGTCCGGCACGGGCGTCGTGGCCGCGGCCCACCCGGACGGCTCGCCGGTGTCGTTGGAGAAGCCTGCCGTGGCGGGTCAGCCCGTCTCGATCCGCGTCTCCGGTCTCGGCCCGAAGGCCGGCGAAGTGGGGATCCTGTTCGATGGACGCCCCGAAAAAGTCACGGCGGCGGCGCCGGCGCCGGACGCGCCCGGAGTCCATTTGATCACCGTCCGGGCGCCGGCCTCAGCAGGGGGCGCTCCGGCGAAGATCGCCATCGTGGCGCCGGATTCCGTTTCCGACCTCGCTGACTTGCCTGTGACGGGATCGAAGGGAGCCCAATGAGATCCACAGTTGCTGTTTTGCTGGCGGGCGTAAGCCTGTCCGCCCAGCCCATGCTGACGCACACCGACGTGTTTCGCGCCGGGACCGACGGCTACCACACCTACCGCATCCCGGCGATCGTCACGGCGGCCGACGGCTCGCTGATCGCGTTCGCCGAGGCGCGCAAGGACAACCGCAGCGATCCCGGGGGCGGCGATATCGACCTGGTGGCCAAGCGCAGCACCGACCAGGGCGTCACCTGGTCGGCCATGCAGATTGTCGACGACCCGGGCGTCAAGTGGGGCGCGTCGAACCCGACGCCCGTGCTCGACCGGTCGAACAACAGGCTCTGGATCTTCTACAACAGGTGGGAACCGGGATTCGGCACGGATCTCTCCCGGCCGGGCACGATGAACAACCAGACATGGGCCCGCTGGAGCGATGACAACGCAAGGACGTGGTCCGCCCCGCGCGACATCACGCGTGAATCGCGTGATGTCGCCACCTGGGGCGCGGTCTTCCTCGGGCCCGGCGGCGCCATTCAGACCCGCTCGGGGCGGCTTCTGATTCCCTCCGCCATGAAGTATGACGCCTACTCCGTCATCGGATCCGTGGGCGGATACACGGGGCCCATCGGCATGATGCGCGCCTACGCCATTTTCAGCGACGACCATGGCGCGACCTGGCGGCGCGGCGAACTGGCGTCGGCGCTGACCAACGAGAACCAGTTCGTCGAACTGGCCGACGGCGCCATTCTGATGGATGCCCGCCAGAACGCGGGTGAACACCGGTGGCTCATGACGAGCCAGGACGGCGGCCGGTCGTGGGGGCGGCCGCGCTCCGGACAGGCCCTGACCCCCGTGGCGACGTCGATCGAGCGCTTCTCGCTGCGGTCTGCGGGCGGCGATCGGGACCGCCTGATCTGGACTGGTCCGGCCGGTCCAGGCCGCAAGCGCCTCGTCGTGCGGGTGAGCTACGACGAAGGCCAGACGTGGATGAACGAGCGGGTGCTCTATGGCGGGCTGGCGTCGTATTCCGACGCGGCCATGCTTCCCGACGGCACGGCCGGAATCCTCTGGGAACGCGGCGTGAGCGATTCGACCCAGTTTGTGACTTTCACGCGCTTCAACCGCGAGTTTCTGGAGCCCCCGGGGACGCTCATCCCCGTAATGCGCTAAGGTGGCTCCTATGAAGCCGCTTCGACATTCCACTGCCGCCGTTCGCGCCGCCACGGCGATCTGCTTCGGGCTGACCTTGTGGTCGCAGAAGCCGCCCGCCGAAGAGTTGCTCGCCCGTTTCCGGGAGCGCTCCCGCGAAGCCGAGAGGGCGGGCCTGGCCGAGCCGTTCACGGGCATTCGGACCTCGGCGGGGATCGAGAGAGGACTGTTCGCGCTCCAGTCGACCGGCGTCTCGACCGAACCCGTCCGCAAGGCGGCCGAAGCCTTCCTGGCTTCACTCGACCCGGCGGCGCGGGCGGCGGCCCTGTTCGGCGTGGACGATCCCGAGTGGCGCAAGTGGATGAACCAGCACTTCTACGTGCGGCAGGGCGTTTCCTTCGAGCAGATGACGGAGGCGCAGCGCGCGGCGGCGCTGGGCCTGATGAAAGCCTCCCTCAGCGCGAAGGGATTGAAGCTGAGCCGCGACATCATGCGCCTCAATCACACGCTCGGGGAGATGAACTCCAACAACTTCGTCGAGTTCGGCGAGTGGAAGTACTCGATCACCGTCATGGGCAAGCCGTCGAAGACAGAACCGTGGGGGTGGCAGCTCGACGGTCATCACCTGATCCTCAACTACTTCGTGCTGGGCGACCAGGTGGTGATGACCCCGGCGTTCTGGGGCTCGGAGCCGGTGCGGGCCGAAGCGGGCAAGTTCAAGGGTACGGCGATTCTTCAGGAAGAGGAAAGCAAGGGCCTGAAGATGATCAACGCCCTCGACGCCGGTCAGCGCGCCAAGGCGATCCTTGAAGTGAAGAAGACCGGCAACACGATTCTGACCCAGGCATTCAAAGACAACGTCGTGCTCGACTTCGCGGGAATCCCGGCGACCGATCTCACGCCGCCGCAGCGCGAGCAGCTCGTTGACCTCATCCACGCCTGGGTTGGCAACATGGACGACGGACATGCGCGCGTGAAGATGCGGGAGGTCCGCAAGCACCTGAACAGGACCTACTTTGCCTGGATCGGCGGGACCGGCGATGGCGCGGTCTTCTACTATCGCGTGCACAGCCCCGTCATTCTCATCGAGTTCGACCACCAGACCCCCGCCAATCTGCGGCACCTGTATCCGAACGCGCCGCGGCGCGACCATATTCACGCCATCGTCCGCACGCCGAACGGAAACGACTACGGCAAGGACCTGCTGCGGCTGCACTACGAGAAGCATCCGCATTCCGACTAGACCTCACAAGGGCTGGTTCGAAAACAGGAACTTTCCGCCCGCCGAGCGGACCAGGTGCAGCGAGTCCCGGCCCACGCGGGCGGCGATGCGCGAAACCGACGGGCCTTCAATCAGCAGGTAGTGGCGCGCCGAGCTTCGCCACAGGACCTCGAAACGCGCGTCATCGATGAAGACAGCCGGCGCGCCCGGCGCGTAGGAGCCATACTCCAGGTTGTTGACGCGGCCGTTGAGGAGCAGTCCCCGGGCGTCGGCATAGAAAAACACGCTCGAGAACGTGTAGTACTGGTTGTCGAAGACAACCACTCCGGGTGGAGCGCCGCGCAGGGCTTCGGCCAGGGGGCGCGACGAGAGATACGGATCGAAGGCGACCAGAGCCAACCGCGCCGCCTGGTAGAAAATCACCATCGCCGCCGCGAGCGAACCGGCGAGTCGGACACCCCTGTACCGCCAGGCTGAAAACGCCCCCAAAGCCAGCGCGGCGCAGGCGACACCCAGGGGCAGGCGCAGGTAGGCGAAGGCGGGCAGCGTGAGATCCTTCATGTGCCCGAGCGAAAGGGTGTAGACCTCCGGATTCAGCGTGAGCGCCCGCGAGATGTCGCCGGGAGCCGGCAGGTCCCGAACCACCCCGAGAATCGCCAGCAACCCCAACGCCAAGACTGCGAAAACGGCCGCCAGAGAGCGCGCCCGGGGCTCGTGTCGGTCCATCGCCATGCCGAGCAGCAGCGCCAGCGCGGGGTAACAGGGCATCGAGTAGTATTCCTGCGTAGTCGAGAACGTGAAAAACACCAGGATGAATCCCGCCCAGCAAAGGCAGAGCAGGCGCAGGCGCGCGGCGGGAGATCCGGACGGCGCCCGGAACCGGATCGCCGCCGGAAGGAAAGCCGTCCAGGGAAACAGCCACAACAGGTGAAACAGCCAGAACGCGGCCCGCGGAACGGTGTTGTAGTCGCGCGGATGGCGCATGTTCAGAAACCGGAACAGGTGCTCGTTGAGGAAGAAGAACCAGAAAAAGCCGTGGTATTCGCCGGGAGCGCTGCGCATCGTGAAGTCGAAGAAAGGCGGATTGCGCCAAGCCGCCAGGATGACCCACGGCAGGGCGACGGCGAGGGTAAGGAGGGCTCCCGAAAACGGCTTCCACTCGCGCCACGTCCTCCATTCGTGCGCGGTGGTGAGAAACAGCGCCGCCGCCGCCGCGGGGAACAAGATCGCGATGAGCCCCTTCAACAGGAATCCGATGCCGAGGCTGGCCCAGAACACGGCGGGGCGCCGGGCGAGGAACGCCCACATGGCCGCTGTGATGGACAACGTGAGGGTGACATCGGGAATCTGGATGCGCGTGAAAAGCCACAGGCCGGGCGCCGTGGCCAGCGCGAGCCCGGCGTACAACCCGGCCCGGGGCGAAACGTGCCGGGCCCCGATCCGGAAGGTGAGCCAGCACAGCGCGATGGCGGAGAGGGCGAACGGAATGCGGGCGGCCCAGTCATGGACGCCGAAGATCGCGAAGGAGGCCGCCATCATCCAGTACGGCATCGGCGCTTTCTCGAGATAGGCGACGCCATTGAGCCTCGCCGTCACCCAGTCGCCGGAGGCGAGCATGTTGCGGGCGATCTGCGCCTGCACGGCGTCGACATCGTCCATGAGCGACGGGGGAGAGACCACGCCCACGCCGTAGACGAGAGCCGCCGCGAAGAGCACGGTCAATTCCTGGCGTGGACGTTCCATTCCCGGATCCAGAGAAACAGCATGAGAATTCCCCAAAGATGGTAGCCGGCGTTGAACCGGCGCTCGAAGTGTCCGCGCATCAGCCGCTCGACGGCCGGCCACACCATCAGGCCGGAGTCTTCGACGGCGCGGCGCGTCAGAACGTCCTCCAGCATGGGGCGGAGAGACGTGCGGAACCAGTGGTGGGCGGGGATGTCGAAACCCTGCTTGCCGCGCGCGAGAACCCGGGCCGGAAGCTTGCCGCGCATGAGTTCGCGCAGCAGAAACTTGAGCGTGCTTCCGCGAACCTTGAAATTCTCCGGCAGCGAAGCCGCGAACTCGACGATGCGGTGGTCGAGAAACGGCGGACGCACTTCGAGCGAGTGCGCCATCGACATCCGGTCGCACTTGTAGAGGATGTCTTCCGGCAGGTACAGGCGGTGATCGAGTTCGATGAACCCGTTCACGGATCCCGGCGTCTCGAAGAGGCCCGCCGGATCGGGAGGGTCGGCCAGCCCGAGCAGGTCCTGCTTCTGCCGGCGGGAGCAGACGCCGTTCCAGAACAGGTGCGCCTCTGTGGCCGGCAGCAGCGATCCCTCGAGGAACCGCTTGAGCTTGTACTCGAAACCGATCTTGTCGTCGGATACGGGAAGGAGGTGCGCCGCCGCGAGCGCGAGCCGGCGCACGGGCGCGGGCACGGTGCGGGCCCATCGAGCGTAGCGGTCCGCCAGGTAGGTCTCGTATCCGCCGAACAGTTCGTCGGCGCCCTCTCCCGAAAGCGCCACCGTGACATGGCGGCGGGTCATCTCCGACAGAAAGAAAACAGGCAGCGCGCCGGCGTCGGCGCTCGGTTCGTCGGAAAAGTGAGCGATGCGCTCGATGGCCGCGGGAAGGTCCAGGTCCGGGGAAAGGTCGAGTTCGTGGTGGCGCGTCCCATAGGCGCGCGCCACATCACGAAAGTACGGCGATTCGTCGAAACTGCGGCCGCGGAAGGAAACCGAGAACGTCTGGAGCGTGCCCGGAAACGAGCGGGCCGCGTAGTGCGTGATCGTCGACGAGTCCAGCCCGCCGCTGAGCCAGACCCCGAGCGGCACGTCGGAAACAAGGTGCTCGCGCACGGAACGTTCGAGCAGCCGGTCGAGTTCGTTCGTGGCGTCTTCGAGTGCGATGGGGCGCGGCCGGAACCGCAGATCCCAGTAACGTCCCGTCTCGACGCGGCCGTCCCGCCATTCCAGCCAACTGCCGGGCGCAAGTTTGGTCACGCCCTCGATCATTGTCCGCGGATGCGGGATGTAGTTGAGCGACAGATAGTGGCTGAGAGCCGTGCGATCCACGTACCGGCCTATCGCGGGGTGGGCGAGGATCGCCTTGAGCTCGGAGCCGAAGTGAAGGTCGTCTCCGCGGTGGCATACGTAAAGAGGCTTGATGCCAAGGCGGTCGCGGACGAGAACAAGGCGGCGGTCTTCTTCCTCCCAGATGGCGAAGGCGAACATGCCGTGCAGACGGCGAAGCCCATCGTAGCGCCATATGCGCCAGGCGTGCAGAACCGCTTCCGTGTCGCACTGGGAGTGAAATCGGCATCCGAGCGCTTCGAGTTCCGTACGGAGTTCGCGGAAATTGTAGACCTCTCCGTTGAACACGATGACCGTCCCGCCGGGCGCGCACAGCGGCTGGTCCCCTCCCGTCAGATCCAGAATCTTAAGCCGGACCGCGGCCAGAGACACGGCGGCCGACCGGTAGAATCCCTGCTGGTCGGGGCCGCGGTGGCGGATCGATTCCGCCGCGCGGACGAGGACGGCTGGATCCGGGGGAGCGTGCTTATGGGTGAAGCCGGCGATGCCGCACAAGACAGGTAGGAACTTCTCCGCTTCGTTTCCCGCCGGCAACAAGCCGGAACGGCGCGCGCGCTCCCGTGGCGACGGCGGGGGATCTGGCCATTCGGTTCTATTCTAGCGCCTACTCGTACCGCAACGCCTCCGCCGGCGCGATCTGCGTGGCCGAGCGCGCCGGCCACAAGGTGGCGAGAAAACTGGTCGTCAGCGCGGCCGCCGCGATCAGGACCGCGTCGATCATCCGCGGCTGAAACGGCATGTGGCCCAGAGTGTACACGGCTTCGTCAAGAGAAATCCATTTGCCGCGGTCGGCGAGGTAGCACAGGACATGGCCGGCGACCAGACCAATGCCGGTCCCGGCGGCGCCGATGAGCGCCCCCTGGCAGAAGAAGATGCGCGAGATCTGGCTCCGCCGCGTCCCCATCGCCATCAGCAGTGCGATATCCCGGTGCTTCTCCATCACCATCATCGTCAGCGTCACAAGGATGTTCAGCGCTCCGACCAGTTGAATCAGCCCGAGGATGACCATCGCCATGATCCGCTCGCCGCGCAGCGCGGCGAACAAACCCCGGTATTGGACCATCCACGTCGTGGTGTTGAGGTTCGGCGGCAGGATTCGCTCGATGGCCGCGGCCGTTTCCGGCGCCTGGTAGATGTCCTCCAGTTCGATCTCGATGGCGTTGACCACGTTGTTCAGCCCGAGCACCCGCTGCACGGCTTCGAGAGAGGTGAACGCGAAGTTGTTGTCGAAGTCGTAGAAACCCGTCTCGAAGATGCCGACGACCCGGAACTGTTGCTGGATGTGCCGGGGCCCGAGGGGCGTGAGTTCGCCGTGGCGGCTCAGCACGCCGATCAGGTTGCCCACGCCCATGCCTGTGTGGCGGGCCAGGGCCGACCCGAGGATGATCGGCGGATAGCCGCGGACGTCCTTCCACCCCTCGAAGGCGCCCTCCTTCAACCGCCGCAGCGGCTCGGGAAGGGGCGCGACATCCGGCGAGGCGATGCCCTTCAGATACCCGCCCGTCGACTGGATCGGGCCTGTGAACATCACGCCGTCGTAAAGAGTGGGAGCGGCGGACTTCACGTTGGGAACCGTCTTGCACTTGGCCGCCAGAGCCGGCCACTGCTCAATTCCGGTGGTGACCTCGCGCTCGAGCACCGTCACGTGCGGAGTGGCCCCGAGCAGGTTCCGGCGCATCGTGTTCTGGAACCCGTTGGTGGCCGCCGCCACAATCACCAGCAGCGCCACTCCGGAGGCCACGCCGGCAACCGAGATCACGCTGATCAGCGAGATGACCGCCTGCTTGCGGCGGGCGGTGAGGTAGCGGACCGCGACGAAAAACTCGAACCGGGAAAGCACGGCCGGTCAGGTGTCCAGTTGGCGGAGTTTCGCGCCCATGCCAATCGGCCCCTCGGGGCGCAGCAGCGGAAAGAGAATCACATCGCGAATGGACGGGGAGTCCGACAGGATCATGGCGATGCGGTCAATGCCAAGGCCCTCGCCCGCCGTGGGCGGCAGGCCGTAACACATCGCGCGCAGATAATCCTCGTCCATCTGGTGCGCTTCGTCCTCGCCACGCTCGCGCATCGCCAGTTGCATGTCGAATCGCCGCCGCTGCTCCTGCGGGTCGTTCAGCTCGGTGTAGGCGTTGCCGATCTCCATGCCGGCGGCGAAGATCTCAAATCGGTCGGTGAACGCCGGATCCTGCTCGTTGTTCTTGGCCAGCGGCGACGTTTCGACCGGGTGCTGATGGATGATGGTCGGCTGGATCAGTTCGCCCTCGGCCACGCGCTCGAAGATGTCGACGAGTTTCTCGCCCGGCGTGGCCTTGCGCGAATGCCGCGCCAGCCAGTCCGGGTCCGCCACGTTGTCGAGCGTGGGCCTGCTGCCGTCCTTCCAGAACTCGACCACAGCCTCGCGCATGGTGAACCGGCGGATCTGGCCGAAATCGAGCCGCCTGCCCTGGTAAGTGACGACCGCGTCGCCGCAGGCGTCGATCGCAAGCTGACGCAGGAGCCGGCACGAGAAGTCCATCAGAACCTCGTAATCCGCGTAAGCCTGGTAGAACTCCAGCATCGTGAACTCGGGATTGTGGCGCGTGGAGATGCCTTCGTTTCGGAAGTTCCGGTTGATCTCGTAGACGCGCTCCATGCCTCCGACCACCAGACGCTTCAAGTAGAGTTCGGGCGCGATGCGCAGGTACAGGTCGATGTCGAGCGTGTTGTGATGCGTGACGAAGGGGCGCGCCGCGGCGCCGCCGTAAACCGGCTGCATCATCGGCGTCTCAACCTCGACAAACCCTTCCGCTTCGAGCTGGCGCCGCAGGCTCGAAATGATCCGGGCGCGGATCAGGAAGGCTTTGCGGCTCTCCGGCGTCGCGATCAGGTCGAGGTAGCGCTGGCGGTACCGTGTCTCGACATCCTCCAGTCCGTGAAACTTCTCCGGCATCGTCAGCAGCGTTTTCGAAAGAAACGACAGTTTGTCCGCGTGAACGCTCAACTCGCCAGTCCGGGTCCGGAACAGCGCGCCCTCCACACCAATGATGTCGCCGATGTCGACCAGCTCCCAGAGCCGCCAGTCTGTTTCGGAAACCGAGTCCTTCCGGACATAGATCTGAAGCCGGCTCCCGTGCTGCTGGATATGGGAAAATCCGGCCTTGCCCATGCGCCGGATCGTCATCAGGCGCCCGGGTATCCGCACGCGCACCGGTGACGCGGCAAGGTCCGCCTCACTGGCGCCGCCCCATCCCTCCAGGATCTCCGGAACCGAGTGTGTGGAATCGAAGCGGTGGCCGTACGGGCGGTACCCGAGTTCCCGTATCTGGCGAGTGCGATCGAGTCGCTGACGAAGCAAGTCGTCTTCGAGTGACAAGAAGTGCTCCCTTTTGATGGCTGGCGGCGAAGGCGGTTAGACCTATTATAATTAAACCATTGCGATCCATCTCTGTCGTGATCCCCGCCTACAATGAAGAGTCCCGCCTGCCTGCAACGCTCGACAAGGTCTGCGCCTACCTGCAAGCGTCCGATTTCCAACGCTGGGAGGTTCTGGTCGTCGACGACGGTTCGCGCGACGGCACGGCCGCCGTCGCCGAGAGCGCAAGCCGCCGCTGGCCCCAAGTCAAGCTCCTGCGGAATCCCGGAAACCGCGGAAAGGGCTACTCGGTCCGGCATGGCATGACCAAGGCCGCCGGCGACTGGGTGCTGTTCACCGACGCCGACCTCTCCGCGCCGATCGAGGAGTTGGGGAAACTGATCGAGGCGGTCGAACGTCAGGGCGTCCACGTGGCCATTGGCTCCCGCGCCTTGAACCGGTCCCTGATCGGCGTGCACCAGTCCCCCTTTCGCGAGACCGCGGGACGCTTCTTCAACCTGATGGTCCAGTTGCTGACGGGGTTGCGGATCTGGGACACTCAGTGCGGCTTCAAGCTGTTCCGAAACGACGCCGCCCGCGAAGTGTTTTCCCGGCTGCGGCTAGAACGGTTCGGCTTCGACGTCGAGGCGCTGTTTATCGCCCGATCCAGGGGCTTCCGGATCGCCGAGGTGCCGGTGCGCTGGAACCATGTGGATGGCACCAAGGTGAACATGTTCCGCGACTCCGCGGACATGTTTCTGGACCTCGTCCGGATCCGCTGGCATCAGCTTCGCGGCCTGTACCGCTAAGACGGCGGTGGCCCTCCGGACTCCGGAGGCCGCCGGCCCGGCTCGACATGCACCAGCACGTCGGCCACCGACGGCATCGTTTCCCGGATCCGAACCCGTACGGCTGAGGCGACCTCGTGCGACGCCTGCACCGTCATCGCCGGGTCCACCTCGAGGTGCAGGTCTGCATGGTACTGGAGTCCCGTCTTTCGTGCATAGAGTTTCTCCACTCCCCAAACGCCGGGCACGCCGGCGGCGACGGCCCTCATCTCCGACAGAAGCGCCGCGGACGGCATCGTGTCGATCAAATCCAGCGTGGCGTCCCGCATGACGTGAAGTCCGGTCAGAATCACCACCACCCCCACGGCGACCCCCCCGTAGTGGTCCGCCGCCAGGAATCGCGACGGGTCGGACACCGTCACAAGAAGTGCGGCGAGCGCCACCGCCGCCGAGAGAATGTCCACTGCGTCGTTCCAGGCGTCGGCCACCAGCGAGGCGCTGCCCACACGCCGGCCGGTTCGGAGCTTGATCGCCGCCAGAAATGCCTTGACCACGATGGCGGCGCCCAGAGGCCATGCACCGGTCACCGACGGTGGAGGATGCGCCTCGGCGATCTTTTGAACCGACCTCACGCTGATGCCTGCGCCGCCCAGCGCGAGGATGATCCCCACCATCAGTCCGGCCAGCGTTTCGATGCGCCCGTGTCCGTAGGGGTGATTCCCATCCGGAGGCTTGGCCGCGAGGCGGACGCCCGCCAGCACCACAGCGGAGGCGAGCACATCGCCGGCAAACTCGATTCCCGCGGCGACAACCGAAGTGGACCCGGCGTGCCAGCCCACGCCGATATTGAGTACCGCAAGCAGGCAACTGGCGGCGATCCCCGCCGTGGCGACCCGCATTCCGGCTCCGGTGTCGGGAGAAGCCATGTGTCAATATTGTATGGAATCAGGCACGCATGGCGATCATCGACACAAACGTCTACCTGTCCCGTTGGCCGTTCCGGCGGCTCTACGGCGACGAACCCCGGGAACTGATGGCCAAACTGCGGCAGGCTGGCGTCGCACAAGCCTGGGCGGGCAGCTTCGACGCCCTTTTGCACAATGATCTCGGCGCCGTCAACGCCCGGCTCGCCGCCGACTGCCGTCAACACGGCGACGGACTCCTGATGCCGTTCGGCTGCGTGAATCCGAAACTGCCGGACTGGAAGGAGGAATTGCGCCGTTGCCTCGTGGAACACCGCATGAACGGCATCCGCCTTCATCCCAATTTTCACGGCTACCGGCTCGACGACCCCGCCTTCCGCGAACTGCTGGCATTGGCGGCCGAGCGGGGCATCGCCGTTCAGATCGCGGCGATGATGGAGGACGAGCGCACGGTCCATCCGCTGGTCCGCGTCACCATGGCCGACCTGAAACCGCTGCCGGCCGCGGTCGCTGCTGTCAAAGGGCTGCGCCTGCAACTGATGAACTACCGCGGCGTGACCCCTGCCTTCATGAAGGAATTGACCGCCGCGGGAGAGGTCTACGTGGATTTCGCGATGATCGAAGGGGTTCATGGACTGAAAAGGCTCTCCGCCGACGTGACGCCCGGACGGGTTGTTTTCGGCTCCTACTTCCCGTTCTACTATCACGAGGCAGCGGCGCTGAAGGTCAAGGAGGCTGAATTGTCCGTCGATACGATGGCGGCGAATGCGCGCAAGCTGTTGGGAGCGGTCCGATGAGAATCTGGGACCTGCATTGCCACCCGCAGGGTTTCGGCGGACGGACGCCTGAGGAGTCCATGGCGGAAGTCGTCCGCCTCATGGACCGCATGGGCATCGAACGTGCTTGCGTCTACCTGGGGTCGCTCCAGCATTACGACCCGAATCCCGAACAACTGCGCGAACACAACAATTTCATCCTGCGGTGCGTCCAGCACTTCGGACACCGCGTCTTCGGCTTCGCCTACGTCAATCCGAACTATGTGGCCGAGAGCCTGGCCGAGATCGACCGCTGCATCCGCGACGGTCCGATGGTCGGAATCAAATTGTGGGTCGCCCGGCGGTGTTCGGATCCGGCGATAGACCCGATCATCGAGCGGGCGGCCTCCCTGAAGGCGGTGATCTTTCAGCACACCTGGATCAAAACGACCGGGAATCTGCCGGGCGAGTCCACGCCGATGGATCTGGCCGCGCTGGCGGCGCGGTTTCCGCAGACGCCGATCATCTGCGGCCATACCGGCGCGCAATGGGAGTTGGGAATCCGCGCCGTGCGGGCGAGCCGGAACGTGTCCGTGGACCTGGCCGGATCGGATCCCACGTCCGGATTCACCGAAATGGCGGTCCGCGAGTTGGGCGCCGAACGCGTCATCTGGGGAAGCGACGCGGGCGGGCGCAGCCTCGGCTCGCAACTCGCCAAAGTGTTGGGAGCGCGCCTTCCGGAAGCGGCCAAACAGCTCATCCTGGCGGACAATCTCCACCGGATGATGAAGCCGGTTCTGGCCGCCAAGGGTATGCGCGTTTGACGTGCCGGCCCGATCCTATCCGCCGGCGTAGGTTGACGTCGCCCCCGCCGCCAGCGACGGCAGCTTCCAGTCCTCCAGCCCCGGACCCTTGATCCGGTCCGCCCGGGCGCGCAGCGCCGACAATTGCGCCGGATCGAGCGGCTTGAACTGCCGGGCGATCCGCACGTCGTCCTCGAGCTGTCCGATGGTGGTGCAGCCCAGCGTGGCGCAGTGGACCGGCAGGCTCAACACGTACTCCAGGCACTCGCGCACGTTGAACGTCTGGAGCAGCTTCGCGTTCGCCGTGGTCTTCATAGCCTGGATGCCCAGGCCGCGCTCGACAGCCAGGGGCAGCACCATCTTTTCGAAGCTCAGGTAGCCCGGGTCGGCGATGTGCAGCGGCATCAGAATCGTGTCGTAGCCGTTGTAGCGTTCGAGCATCGCCACGTGGACGCGAGGGTCGCGGTGCCCCGTGAAGCCGATGAAGCGGCACTTGCCCGCCTTCTTCGCCGCCTCGAACGCCTCAATGGCGCCGCCGGGCGCGAAAATCTTGTCGACGTCGGACATCTCGGCCACCGAGTGGATCTGCCAGAGGTCGATGTAATCCGTCTTCAGTCTGCGAAGCGAGTTGTGCAGTTCCGCTTCCGCCTCGGCCCGCGTGCGTTTCACGGTTTTCGTCGTGATGAAAACCTTCTTCCGGAACCGGGGCAGGACTTCCCCGTAGACTTCCTCCGAGCGGCCGTCCCAATAGCTGGCCGCCGTGTCGAAGTAGTTGATGCCGAGTTCGACGGCGCGCAAGGTCACCGCCTTGGCCTCTTCGAAGGAACAAAGCGGAAAGCGTCCGCCGGCCTGGCCGACGATCGTCAGCTTCTCACCCGTCTTGCCGAAAACGCGCGTCGGAATGCCGCCATCCTTGCTTCTCGCCGCGCCGGCGGACGGAGCCAGCCCGAATCCGGAAACGATGCCGCCAAAAAAAGTTCGTCTTTCCATGACCCGATTATGCGCCTCCTCACAGCCCGGTGCCAAGCGCCGCCCGGAAGACGGTCGCCACTGCAAATCCTAGGCCGCGGCCAGCCCGCGGAGATTCCAGCCGCAGATGCGGCTTCCGTCGAACTTGTTTCCCGCTGGACCGCCCCAGTGCGTTTCCAGGCTGATCCAGCCCGTGTAGCCGTCTTTCTCGAGCGCGGCGATCTGGCCTTTCCAGTCGATGGCCCGCGTCCCGAGCGGCCCCCAGACCGGCTTGTGACCCTCCATATGGCAGTCCTTGGCATGGACGTGCGCGATGCGATCCTTCGGCAGCAGGGAGTATCCGCCCGGAAAAGGATCTTCCCCGGAAACCAGCGCATTGGCGGGATCCCAAACAAGCTTCAGGTTCGGATGCGGAACCGCGGCCAGGACCTTGGCTGAATCGGCCGCGGTCGAGATGTTGCAGGCGTGCTCGTTTTCAAGCCCGATGATCAGCCCGCGGCCGGCGGCCTTTTCCGCCAGCGACTGCATCACGTCGACGATCGCCTCGAAACACGCCGACGGGTTCACCGTGCGCCAGTAAGAAAACACGCGGATGATCTTGCAGCCCATCATCTCGGCGATGTCGAAGGCGCGCTCGGTGAGGCGGGGCTGATCTTCGAAGGTGTGCTTCGAGGCGAACACATCCTGCTGGAACCGCGTGTCGACCTCGGGAGCGTTTGGGAGAACGCACTTGAGAATCGGCGAGGCGATCGAGATCACCTCCATCCCGTGGTCTCGCACCAGCGTGAGCGCTTTTTTCAATTCGTCGTCGGTGAGGTCCATGATGTTTTTGCCCCACAGCACGCGGAGTTCGGCCCCTGTCATGCCCGTCTCAGCCATGGGGGGCAGCGCCACACCGGGATCGGACGAGTACTCGTCGGTGATGGCGGCGATGCGAAACTTCAGATTGTGCATAAACTCTTCGAATACCACATCAGGGGCAGGCGCAGGAAAAGGGCCCCCACTGCCTTCTCCGCATGATCTCGATGCCCGGCTCGATCCGGTCGAGGTGCATCTGGAACGGCTCCAGGTCTTTGGCTGTGCGGGACGGGGCGCGGACGGCGCGGACGAGATTCTGGCCGTAGCTGCGCACCCACGGCGACATCCGCAGCATGACGAAATCCGTGTAAAGCGGACCGGCGATCATCAGGAGCGTGAGCGCCGCGCGCGCCAGCCGCGGTCCGCGGCAGATCGTCAGCAGGCCGAGGGCGCCCGCCAGGCCCGCCATCGTCGCCGTTGAATAGCGGGAAGCGCCCGGCTGAATCAAGCCGATCGCGTAACGGGCCGCCACCAGGCCGGCTGTGTTCAGGAGCGCGAAAACAGACAGGGCGAGAAACGGAATCGCGGCCCGCCGCTCCTCCGGGGCCGCCCTAAGGAACGCGGCGATGCCCAGGCCGTGCAGAATCGCGATCAACAGCCCGACTACGGGAAGCGCCCCCGCGGGCGCTTCCTCGGAGACGATCGCCCCGGCCAGGTTCGTCAGCGCGTATTCCACCGCTCCCGGCACGTTGAACCAAAGCCGGACGCCGCCTCCGTGCCATGCGCCCATCAGAACGCTCCCGGCTGCAAAAATCCACGGAATCTTCGATCGAGGATACGTCAGCCATGCCTGCACGGTCAGCGCCGGCCAGATCATGATGCCTCCCGCCCAGCACAGAGGAGCGGCGGCGCCGGCTGCGGCCGCCAGCAGGATCCGTCCCCTGTCCAGCGCGCGGATGGCGGCCACGCAGCTGAGCAGCATCAGAAACACGCAAGCCTGCATGCCCCAGTCGAGGTTCTCCCATTGCCGCAGGGACAACATCGTCATCCCGCAGGGGAGCAGCATCCGCCAGCCCCCGCCCGGACCGGTCATCCGGAAAACCACCCACACGGCTCCGAGCAGAATCAGGCCGCCCGCCAGCCGCAGGTGCCGGAAATCCAGGTTGTCGAGATACGCCGATCCGAGCAGCAGCAGCCGCACCGCCGCCGCCCGGTGACCCGCGTGAGGTTCGAACAGGCCTTCCAGACTTCCGGTTTCGAAGTGCCGGTCGAGCCATGGAAGAAACAGCCATTCGTCCGACCAGGGGACGTTGGCGCCCACCCGCAGTTGGTAGACGAGCACCGCGACAAACGGCAAAAGATATCGGCGCATGCTCAGTCCGACAGCGGGCGGAGAAAGCGCAGCGCCGGACGGGTGTTGTAACGGCGTCTCCACTCGCGATGGACTTCCCCGTCGGGGAACTTCTCTCCGGCGGGGTAGGGATACGCTGACATGCCATGGAAAGGCAGCGGCTCCACAGACTGGGAATGCGCCGTGTTGGGATCCTGGTCTTTGGCCCATCCGTCGACGGCGAGCACGAAGGATCGCGTCTGCCCGCGCCCGGCGGGCGGAAGCGCGGCGGCGATGAACCGCAGCGACAACTCGTCGCCGGACCCCATGATCACAAAGCGGTCATCGGAAGACTGCGTCAGTTCCGAAACATCGCCATAGCGGGTATACAAGCCGGGCGTCGGATTCCACATCGACGCGGCCAGGGGAGCCGGATAGAAAAACATCTCCGGAGCTTTCCGTTGCGGGTCGATCCGGACGCGCGAAAATCCCCGGTAGCCGAGCCTCGCCGAGGACGGAGTCAGTTCGCGCACCACCGGCCGCGCCGGAGACCGCTCGGCGAGTTCGAGCCGCTGCCAAACCACGGGAAGATCCGTGTCAATCCGGAAAGTCCCGATCCGTTCGTGCAGGGCCACGGCAAATGACTTGGGCTTGCCCGCCGGAAGCCCGAAAGCGGCGGCAGCCGTGCGCCAACCTCCCTTGCCGTCCGGGACCTGCAACGACGGCATCCGGTACGGCGTGCCGCTCTGCTCCCGGGCGAGAAACTGGCTCGCGTCCGGCCAGTCGATCCAGCCCGCGGCCACCACCAGGTCGCTCGTGGCGGGTCGGCGCCCCCGCTCGACCACGAAAATCTCCAGCGGCGGATACGGCGCCGGCTGGAACCTTTCGTTCAGATGGATCTCGGTCGAGGCGGGATGGTCCACGGCGAGCAGCCGTACCTGGTCTATATAAGCGACCTCGGCGAGTTCCTCGGTCAGCCGCAGTTCGAAAAAACCGTCCCGCGCCGCGAGCCGGGGAATCCGGATGTGTTCGAGCGAGTCAACCGGAAGCGCGCCCAGCGGGGCCACCCCGAGCACGTCCGTGACGTACTCGAACTCGCGCCCGTTCCACGACCACACCTGCGGACAGGATCCGGAAAGACGCTGCGCCTCCTTGTAGAGAATGCCCCTCCCCGCCGCCTGGTTCGTCTCGTTCTGGATCAGTCCGTTCGGCCATGTGATCCGCACCGCGTCCGCGCTCCGGTGGTCGCGCAACCCGAACAGGACCGGAAAGCCCTCGTAGACTCTCTTCTGGTACGAGGAGCCGGCCTTGATTTCGATCTCCGCGCCGGCGGCGAGCTTCAGGTTCTTGACGCCGGCCAGCGTGACTCGCATCCAGGCGTGCGGCGTGGACGTGCGGTTGGTGAGCAGGTCCAGAGCGCCGTCGCCCGCCAGTACGGCGAGATCACCCCGGCCGTCCAGGTTGAAATCAGCCGCGGCCAGCGCGATGGCGCCGGACCGGCTGTGGAGGCCCAGGACGCCGCGGTTGTCGAAGTCGGCCGGCGCGGCCGCGCCCTCGGCTTCGGGTCCGGGACGGAATGAGCCATTGTTGAGGTTTACCAGAACGCGGGTCTTGCCGGAGACTTGGTAGACGAGGTCGAGAGATCCGTTGTGATCGAAATCAATCGCCGAGGTGAGGATGGCGCCGGGCGGGATCGCGGTGAGCGGGATCGCCTCGAAGCGGCCGCCCAGCCTGTCACGATAGAGTACCGCCGGCCGGTCCTCGTAGGTGACCGCCAGGTCCCATGCCTTCGTGTCGGCTATCAGGCGGAAAGGCATCGCGCTCCGGCCTTTCCCGGAGACGAAGGGGAAATCCGCGGAACGGTCCGCGAATCCCGCCGGGCCCTGATTGCGCAGCAGGACGTTCCTCGGCCCGAACAGGATCAGGTCGAGGTCGTAGTCGCGATCGTAGTCGAGCCACACAGCCGCCGTGTAGGCGCCCGGAGGCGCGGGCAGAGGCCGCGGAGCGAAGCGGCCCTTCGTATTGAGCAGCAGAGACGCCCCGGTGCCGGTGAGGACGCACAGGTCCGCGAGCCCGTCGTTGTTGAAGTCCCCTGGCGCTGCGAAGCGGACTCCGTCGGAGATCTTCGACCGGATCCCGCCTCCGGCAAACAACGTGAGTTGGCCGCCGATCCGGGCCAGCAGGTCCGGGCGGCCGTCGCCCTCGGCGTCGAGAACGTGCAACGAACCGTCGCCGGCCCCGCCTGGCGCCGCCAGGCGTCTTGAAGCAAACACAGGGGGGCGGGCGGGCGGAGCGTCGGCCGCCCTTGGGTCGACCGCGTCGAGGATCTCGGAATAAAAGCTCCACTCCATGTCTTCCGGAACGGCGGCGTTGGCCTGCAAATCCTTCGCTCTCCGGAATGCTTCCAGCCTCCGGGCGGCGTCCTCGCGCCGGTTGGCTTGGCGGTACAGATTGTATAGCTGGAAGTGGGGGGCCGCCAGCGTCGGATCCAGTTGCGATGCTTTCTCGAACGCCTTGATGGCCTCGGCGGTCCGGCCCGCCAGCTTGTGCAGAGCCCCGAGGTTGTAGTGGCCGGCCGGTTCGGACGGCGCGCGTCTCACGAATCCCTCGAACTGCCGGAAAGCGCGGTCATGCTCGCCCGCGCGTTTGTACTGGATGCCCAGGTTGAACCACGTATGAGGTATCGACGGATCCTGCCGCTGCGCCGACTCGATCTCGGCGATCCCTTCCTTGGTCTGTCCGTTGGCGAGGAGGGCAAGACCGAGGTTGAGGCGTTCACGGGCGGAACCCGGCGCCAGCCGCAGGGCCTTGCGAAACTCCTCCACCGCCAGGGCGTGCGTGGTGGGATTCTCAAAGAAGGCCTTGCCGAGGTTCCGATGCCGGGCCAGTTGCTCCTCGCCGGCTGTGACGGCCGCGGCCAGCGCGGCGAGCATCACCCGCAGCATGGTTTACAGGTTCCAGTGCCAGATGTTGGCGCCGACGGTGAAGCCGGCTCCGACCGCGGCGAACAGGGCGATGTCGCCCTTCTTGAGCTTGCCGTCGGCGATGGCGTCAGCGCACGCCAGGGGAATCGTGGCGGCGGTGGTGTTGCCGTATTTGTGGATGTTGATCGACACCTGGTCATCGCGAAGACCGAGCTTCTCCACCGCGGCGGCGACAATCCGCCGGTTCGCCTGGTGGGGAATCAGGACGACCTCTTCCATCGGGATCTCGTGCCGGCGAAGCAGTTCCCGGCTCGTCTCCTCCATCTTCTTGACTGCATACCGGAAGACCTGCTGGCCTTCCTGGTGAACGTAGTGCAGACGCTTGTCGACCGTCTCGTGGCTGGCGGGAATGCGGCTTCCGCCGGCCGGCATCCGAAGGAAATCCCCCCCCGACCCGTCGACTTCGTTCAAGAACCCGATGAAGCCCTGTTCGCCCTCTTCGCACGGCTCGACAAGCATCGCGCCGGCGCCGTCGCCGAACAGAACGCAGGTCGCGCGGTCCTTGTAGTCGATGATGCGCGACATCGTATCGGCGCCGATCACCAGGACCCTGCGGTGCGATCCGGCCTTGATGAACTGGGCGGCCACGGTGAGTCCGTACACGAATCCCGAGCAGGCCGCGATGAGGTCGAATCCCCACGCCCCTTTCGCTCCCAGGCGGTCCTGCACGAGGCACGCCGTCGACGGGAAAAGCATGTCCGGCGTCACCGTGCACAGGATGATCATCTCGACGTCGCGGCCGGCGATCCCGCGATGTTCGAGGGCCGCCCTGGCCGCCTCCACCGCGAGATCGGATGTCGCCACATCCGGGGCGGCGATGTGCCGCTCGGAGATGCCGGTTCGCGTGAAGATCCACTCGTCCGATGTCTCCACAATCTTTTCGAGGTCGTGATTTGTCAGAACCCCGGGCGGCGTGTACGTACCAAGAGCCGTGATCTTTGCGCCAGGCATGAATCCCAATCGAACTATGGTAAAGTCTCGAAGGGATGCAAGTCCAGAGCGCTTTGCTGTTTGAGACCCCCGAACAAATCTATCAGCGCGTATTCCGGGAAATCCGGCCGAAAACCGCGGCGCCCGGTGTCCGCGTGGAGTTCCGGACCTTCGCCAACGCCAACAGCTTCGTCCGCCTTGAAAACGGAGTTCTCCACGTGCGCATGGCGGACATCTTCGAGGGAGCGCCGGCCCCGATTCAGGAGGCGCTCGCCTACCTGCTGCTCGGCAAATTGTACCGGACGCCGGTTTCCCCCGTCTACGCACTGCGCTACCGCAGATGGCTCAACAGCGGCCCCGTGCGGAATCAGCTTCAGGTCGTGCGCAAAGTTCGCGGACGGAAACTCCTCCGCCATCCGAAAGGGGAAACCTACGACCTGGAGGCGATCTTCGAGGAATTGAACCGGAGGTTCTTCCGCGGACTGATGGCCCGCCCTGCTCTCGGCTGGAGCCGGCAGGCCTCCCGCACCATGCTCGGACACTACGATCCTTCACACCACACGATCATTCTCAGCCGGATCCTGGACCAGCCCAATGTGCCAAAGTTGGCGGTCGACTACGTTCTCTACCACGAGATGCTCCACCTCAAGTTCCCGGTCGAACACCGCGGTCCCCGGCGATGCGTCCACACCGCCGAGTTTCGCGCGGCCGAGCGGGAGTTCCCTGGCTTGGAGGAGGCCAAGCGGATCCTGAAAGGGTTGAACTGAGTCAAGCGTGGGGTTCGCCTTGTGGATTGACGGCGATGTCGCTTGGTGCGCGGGGACGCATGAGTACCGGCCCATGGGCGTCGCGGTAGCCGCGGCCAGCGGCGTCTTCTCCGGACGCGACTTCCATCCGCGCCGGCCGCGCCCGGTCCTGCCGGATGGCTTGTTTCAAGGCTATTTTGCTTCGTTGGTGCACGTGAACAGCTTCCTTGCCGAAAGGCCGGTTACGGCTCGCCGGAAAAAATCAGGAAGAAGACGAAAGCTCCTGTTGTCAACACTATAGAAAGTCCTTGAGGAGGCCCGAAACACCGTCCGACGGTCCTGTCTTCGAGGCCCCGGCGCTATGATGCGGCTGACGGAGGTGCCTCAGGTTGACGACGATCTGGCCGGCGGAGTCCCATTCCAGACAGCGGATCCGCGTGGGATTGTTGGTGTTCCGGCTCCGGGAGTCCAGCGGCGGAGTGCTGGGCGGCGACTACGGACTTCGCCTCCCGGCGGAGCGAAGAGTAAGCGTGGCCTTGTCGGTGCGAAGGAATGCGCCGGGATCGCCCGTCGAGGTTCGGGCCGCTGTGACGCCGCCGTGCGAACGGGCCTGGGCCCTGCGGATGTTGCCCGGTATCCCCGAGGATCTGGCGGCGCAGGTGGAGGCCATTACCGCCCAGGCTGTCAAGGCTCGCCTGGAGTTTGACGCCGCCGCCGCTCTCGCCTCCGATCCGCTGCGTGCGGACTGGACTCTGCCCACAAACCTCTTTCTCGAACTTCACTTTCCGGTTCAGGACCGGCTGGCCACACTCGAAGAGACCGTCTCCGCCCCACAGGTGGACGCAGCAGGCCGGATCTTCCTCGGCGATCCGGCATCGGTACAGTGTGAAGGCTTCTGGGCGGGCTTGGCCAGCCGCCGTAGAGGCGCCGACGGCGCCCCGGACTTCGTCTTCAGCCACAAGGTGACGCTTCCCGCCGCGGATGCGGCGCTGCACCTGTCGCCCTTTCTCACCAGCCAGGGATGGTCCGGACCACTCCCCGAGTTGGACGGTGAGGGCCCTCGCGAGGTGACCTGCGTGGCGCGTCTGGCTGGCCCCGCGGCGGACGGCTGGCTCAGCCTGCCTGACGGAGGGCCTCACAGCATGGCCTTCCACCGTCGGTTGAAACCCGGCATCTTTGCAATGCAGCGCGCGCTTCGTCTGTGGACGAGCTACGACTTCTTCGCCGACGCCGCCAACTACCTCCAGCGGACCAGGGCTTGGCCCGTGCTGGTCTACGGAGCAATGCGGCCGACCGAGGGCCGGCGCATGTACGACTACACCGCCGACACCCTGGATCCCCAGCGGCTCTCCCGGTCACTGCGGTGCGCCTCGGGAGCCCTTCGGATCTATGCCAAATCCGGCCAGCAGCGCCTGCTCCGAACGGGCGAACATCATCGCAAAGTGGCCCAGGTGCTGCCGATCCGCAGCCGGGACAGGATCGTCAAGGCAATGTCGGCGTGCCCCGTCCCGCGTGGACTTTCGATGCTCGTCAACGGCGAGGCCCACATTACCGAGGCGATAGCGGCCCAGGGCCGCAGGGTGGCGCGTTGCAGCGATGCCACGCGTTACCTGAGGCGGGAGGGAATTCGCCTCTACCGCCTAATCTCGATCCAGATGGGTCACTTGAATCCCAGCCACTCCTTCCGTCACCTCACTCCCCTGCTCTATCTCGCCTCCACCTGGGGATTAGCCTGGGCGGCGGGCCTTTGCCCCCGGCTCGAACTGCTCGTCGGTGTCCGGGATCCCGCGACCGGGTCGGAAAAATGGACCGGGAGCACCATTTCCTATGAGAATCCCCGGCGGCGTAAGCCACTACCCTGGCGGCATGAAACATCTTTTGTGGAGCCTGCCTCTGGCGGTCGTGGCCATGGCGGCCGACACTCCGGTCTTGAAGGCGGAGAGCAAGACGAAGGCCGAGACGTCAGCCCGTTATCGGAGTGACGCGGAACTGGAGCGCGAGATCCGGGCGCGTTTCGCCAAGTCTAAGATCGCCCGCGAAGGCTTTCAGGTGCGGGTCACAGCGGGCGTGGCGCGAATCGAAGGGCAAACCAGCGTGATCCAGCGCAAGGGAACCGCCACCCGCCTTGCCCGCAGCGCCGGCGCGCGGGCCGTCGACAACCGGATTGAGGTGACAGAGGAGGCGCGCCGAAGAGCCGCGGCGAACATCCGGCCCGCCGGCGCCTCCGCCCAAGGGCCGCGCAAGGCCGAGGTACGGTAGCAAGAACCGCTCGGGATGCTCCTCAGACCTTGATCCGGAAAATGCGAAAGCCCCGGGGTAAACCGGGGCTTTTTGATTAAATCGGGCGACGTCCTACTCTCCCACACACTTGCGCATGCAGTACCATCGGGGCTGAGAAGCTTAACTGCCGTGTTCGGGATGGGAACGGGTGTGACCTTCTCGTTAGAGTCACCCAAACTTGGGTGCGCGGTGGGCGGCGGAACCGCCTCGCGCGAAAGCTTTGAATACTGACGGGCTGCGTACACACAGCAGCTTCGAATGTACTGAGTAAATTTTATGGTCAAGCCGAACGGGCTATTAGTAACGGTTAGCTCAACGTATTACTACGCTTACACACCCGTCCTATCAACGTGGTCGTCTTCCACGGCCCTTCTTAGGAGTTGACTCCTTGGGAGATCTCATCTCGAGGCAGGTTTCGCACTTATATGCGTTCAGCGCTTATCCTAACCAGACTTCGCTACTCAGCTGTGCCACTGGAGTGACAACTGAAACACAAGAGGTCTGTTCAGCCGGGTCCTCTCGTACTACGGCCAAGCCCCCTCAAATCTCCTACGCCCACCACAGATAGGGACCGAACTGTCTCGCGACGTTCTGAACCCAGTTCACGTACCGCTTTAATAGGCGAACAGCCTAACCCTTGGGAGCTTCTACACCCCCAGGATGCGATGAA
>Ga0073934_10002170_pt1 | contig 42307 bp, 33 predicted proteins | sample LarsenN4metaG_FD_76834 | JGI IMG/M metagenome (GOLD analysis project Ga0073934, IMG submission 76834) | Hot spring sediment bacterial and archeal communities from British Columbia, Canada, to study Microbial Dark Matter (Phase II) - Larsen... ...
GACCTCGCTGATCGTCATACCTTGGATACCTGCTTCATTAAGCTTATCTCGGACTTCATCCAGTTTAAAGGGCTTGATAATGGCTTCTATTTTTTTCATCTGGGAGTACCTCCTTGTTATTTAACGGGACCCGGGTTGATAGCTCGACCAGGGAAGGGTTTAAGATTTCTCAGCTAGTTTCCGACTTCTTCCAGCCTGGCATGGACCAGTTTTTTACCGGCAGGGAACTCGGTCATTAACTTTTTCTTTTCTTCTTCGCTCACGACCGGCGGCTGATAGTCTGTATAGCCTTGAATACCCATTTCCGGGACATCTAGCCCTTGCATTTCCACGTCCACAGAAACCCGAAGCCCCATGATCGCATCCAGGGCCTTAAAGAAGGCGTAAGCCACTGCGAAGACGAAGATAAGGTTTGTGAGAGTTCCAACGATCTGAGCCATAAATTGGCTGGCATCTCCGTAAAAGAGGCCCGTAACCGTTCCTTTGACCCCGTTCCATCCCTCTCCGTAGGTTCCATCTGCGAACAAGCCGAGGCTTAAAACGCCCCACGCCCCGCAGGCTCCATGAACGGATACCGCCCCAACGGGGTCATCCACTTTAAGGGTGCGTTCTATAAAGAAGACGCTCCATACGACCAGGACCCCTGCAACCACTCCGATGAAGACTGCCGCCACACTGTTGACGAAGGCGCAGGGCGCCGTAATGGCCACCAATCCGGCTAAGAGGCCATTGGCCATCATGCTGGGATCCGGTTTCCCATAGACCCCCCACATATAAAGGGTCGCTGCGAGGGCTCCGCCTGCCGAAGCCAGCATGGTATTCGTGGCAATGACGCCGATCCGGAGGTCTGTGCCGGCCAGGGTGCTCCCGGGGTTGAACCCGAACCACCCGAAAGCCAGGATGAAGGTTCCTATAATGGCCATGGGGATATTGTGGCCCGGGATGGGGTTGGGGGTTCCGTCCTTCTTATATTTCCCCAGACGGGGTCCCAGGACGATAGCCCCCGCTAAAGCAGTGACACCTCCCACCATGTGGACCACGGAAGATCCGGCGAAGTCCACATGCCCATGGCCCAGCCCGAAGTTAGCCCCTAGCTGCGCCAGCCAGCCTCCCCCCCAGACCCAGTTTCCATATAAGGGATAGAGGAACATGGAAATGAAGAACCCATAAACGATAAAGGGAGCAAATTTCCAACGCTCTGCCATGGCACCTGTAGGAATTGTCGCGGTGGTATCCATAAAAACCATCTGGAAGAGGAACAGCGTGAAAATAGCCGTATCATAAGCATCCCCCGAGAGGAAAAATCCTTTGAGCCCGAAAAGCCCGAAGGCCTTACCGAAGAGATTGATCGTCACTTCATGGTCCAGAACTGAGGTCCCGCCCAGGGTTGCCAGAGGTCCAAGTCCTCCGAACATCAATGCAAACCCGCAGATCCAAAAACCCAGCATCCCGATGGGATATATGAGAAAATTCATGGCCATGGTATGGGCCACATTTTTCTCCCGGGTAAATCCGGTTTCGACCATCGCAAAACCTGCCTGCATAAACATAACCAGAAAGCCGGTGAGCAGCGTCCACATCACGTTGATAGCTATTTTATTATGGCCAACCGTCGCGCCGATCTCCTCTAGCGTAGGTTTCCCCGCTTCCTGGGCCGGAATATCTTGAATGGTTCCGGTAGAGGTCCCCGCCGGATCTCCCGCCCAACTGAGGATGGGAAAGACTAAAAATCCGGCCATAACTACCAGCAAACTGAGATAGCTTAACCTTCTCCTTTTAGAGTCTCTCATAGGTTTCCTTGATCCTAGCCTTTCAAAGGAATTGCACCTCTGAAAGGCTATATCAGCTTATTTTTTAATTTCTTATAGAAAAACCCTGTTTTTTTTAAGAAAGGGGTCTCTGATTTCAGCGGTTGATAGCAAAGGGGTATTACATATCGCGTACCAATCCCAGGAAATTACCCGGCTATCTATATAACTTTAATCTTTACTAGAAGTTGTATGGTTTAGGGGGATGATCTGAGGAGAATTAAAAGGTGGGAAATTTGTCTAAGAGCTATGCAATTCACAAAACCGGGTGATGGGAATTTAATCAGGCCCTGGGAATATTCATAAAGCGATCCTTCCGTTCTTGAATCGAGGAACCAGGGGATAAAGATCGATCTGAGCACAAAACTTCAGGTCTTCTCCCAACCCGATGTCGATAAGGCTTTGGCCGCCCCGAACACGCTGGAATAATCCCAACAAGTTGGGGCGGTAGAAGCGGTAAAGGATTTCCGCCGCTTCCGCCGCTTCGCTTTTTTTCAAGTTTTGGGGGATAAACTCCGTTAATTTGCCGACTAACATGCCGGCAACTACAAAATCCTCCAGGGAGAAGTTCCCTTCAATTCCGGCGCAGGCAATGAGGACATCGTCCTTTACGCGAACAAGTTCTCGGGCCACCGCGGTTATATTGACCAGGGCGCAGACGAGAATCCTTTTAGCCTCTCGTACTTGCGTAAGCACCCGGGTGCCGTTGGTCGTGGTCAAGATAATTTTTTTCCCTTTCACCTTTTCAGGGTGATACTCCCTCGGGGAGTTTCCAAGATCAAAGCCTGAGACCTTTAGACCCCCGCGTTCTCCGCCTATGATTAAGGGCGAATCGAATTCTTCTGCTTTCTGAAAGGCTTCCTCGGGAGTGAGCACCGGGATTATAAAGAGGCCGCCATTTTGTAACGCCGTGATGATCGTGGTCGTGGCCCGAAGGACGTCGATGGCCACCAGGGTCTTTCCTTCGAGCTCTTTCTGAGGAATTTCTTCGGGGATGAGGGCGATATCGATGTTCATGGAGAGGCCTATGCTTTTTTTAACGAAACCGCACAGAACTTGAACTCTGGGATCTTTCCGTAAGGGTCCAGGGCGTCGTTGGTTAAAATATTGGCGGCAGCTTCTTTAAAATGAAAGGGAATAAACACATTTCCCCGGGATACTCGGGTGGAGGCCCGGGCTTTCAACGAGATAGCTCCCCGTCGAGAGGTGACCCTGACCCTCTCCCCGTCTTGAATGCCCAGCTCTTCTAAATCTACGGGATGGACATCTACGTAGGGTTCCGGGCAGATCTCATCAAGGGCTTTGGCCCGTCGGGTCATAGTCCCTGTATGCCAGTGTTGGAGGACCCGGCCTGTATTTAAGACGAAAGGATATTCGGCGTCGGGCAACTCCTTGGCCGGAGTAAATTCGACCGGGACAAACTTCCCACGGCCACTGGGAAAGCTTTCCGTAAACAAAACGGAAGTCCCCGGATCGTCCGGAGTCGTAGCCGGCCAGAGGATCCCTCCCCGGGCCAGGCGTTCGTAACTTAACCCGGCATAGCTGGGAGTCAGCGCCGCTATCTCCTGGAAGATCTCCTCCGCCGAAGCGTAGTTCATAGGGTATCCCATCCGGGTTGAGAGCTCTGCGATGATCTGCCAATCGGTCCGGGCCAGGCCTGGAGGTTCTATAACTTTTCGGGCTAACTGGACCCGTCGGTCGGTATTGGTATAAGTCCCCTCCTTTTCGGCAAAGCTGGTCCCCGGCAGGATCACATCGGCGAACTCCGCCGTCTCTGTGAGGAAAATGTCTTGAACCACGAGAAATTCCAGGGAGGCCAGGCACTTTTTGACTTTATTAACGTTCGGATCGCTGAGGAAGGGATTTTCACCCATCATATACATCCCTCGGAGGGTCCCCTTCAAGATCTCATTCATGATTTCTACGACGGTTAAACCGGGGTTAGGATCTAAGGGAACTCCCCAGGCCGCTTCGAATTTTTTCTGCACCGAGGGATTATTCACCTTTTGGTAGTCGGTGTAGACAAAGGGGATCAGCCCCACGTCGGAGGCTCCTTGAACGTTATTTTGCCCCCTCAAGGGGTGGAGGCCGGTCCCCGGCCTACCGATGTGCCCTGTGACCAACGCCAGGTTTACCAGGCAGCGGGCGTTATCCGTTCCGGTCGTATGCTGGGAGATTCCCATCCCCCAGAAAATGATGCTTCGTTCCGCGATGGCGTAGATCCGGGCTATTTTTTTGATCAGTTCCGCGGGAACCCCGCTGATTTTCTCCACCACCTCCGGCGTATAAGAAGCGACCGTTTCCCGGAGTTTATCAAAGCCTTCGGTCCGTTCGCGGATGAATTCCTCATTGGTCCATCCTTCCTGGAGGATCACGTGGAGGAATCCGTTGAGCAGCGCCACATCGGTCCCCGGTTTAAACTGGATAAAATGGTGGGCTCGCCGGGCCAGATCGACGTAGCGCGGGTCGAGGACGATGAGGGTGGTGCCTTTTTTGGCCGCCTGTTTAATGAAAGTGGCCGCCACCGGATGATTCTCCACCGGGTTGGCTCCGATCACCAGAGCGACCTGCGCCTGCAAAACGTCGGCAAAAATGTTGGAAACTGCGCCGCTTCCTATAGTTTCCATCAAGGCCGCTACGGAAGAAGCGTGGCAGAGGCGGGTGCAGTGATCCACATGGTTCGTCCCAAATACGGCCCGGATCAGCTTTTGAAAAAGATAATTATCCTCGTTGGAGCACTTGGCCGATCCGAATCCGGCCAGTGCTCCGGGTCCGTAACGCCTTTTAATCTCCAGAAATCTCCGGGCCGCCAGCTCCATGGCTTCCTCCCAGGTGGCTTCCCGAAAGGCCTCGAACCCCGTAAAGGCAGAATCCCCAGGACGATCCAGATTGAGGGATTTAGGATATTCCGGTTTACGGATGAGAGGGACCGTCAGCCGCTCCGGATGATGGATATAATCAAAACCGTAGCGCCCTTTTACGCACAACCGTCCCTGGTTGGCAGGCCCCTCCGGCCTCCCGGTCACCCTTACGAGGGTGTTCTCCGCGATGTGATACGTAACGCTGCACCCCACCCCGCAATATGGACAAAGGGACTCGACCGGTTTTGTGTTTTTAAAATCGGTGATCCGGCCCAGGGGTTTATCCGTTAACGCCCCGGTGGGGCAGTAGGCCATACATTCTCCGCAGGAGACACAGGAGGACTTCCCCATGGGCCGATCCATATCGAAAGAAATTTTGGCACGAACTCCCTTGTAAGCCCGCCCGATCACTTCATTAACCTGGAGATCTGTACAGGCCCGGATGCAGCGGTCGCAAAGAATGCAGGCGTCGTGATCCACTGCGATGACCGGGGAGGAGAGATCTAAGCGCGAAGACGGAGGCGCGGAGGACTTCCCTCTGGCGAACCGGGGAACTTGAAGGCCATAGGCCGCCGCCAGTTGTTCCAGCTCACAATCTCCGGTCTGCTGTTGCTTCTTGCAAGGGACGGGATGGTCCGCTAAGAGGAGCTCTACCAGCGTTCGCCGGGACCTCTGGATACGCGGCGAGTCGGTCTGAATGACCATGTCTTTTTCTACCTGCCGGAGGCAGGCAGGAACGAGCCCCCGAGAGCCCTTCACCTCTACCACGCAAACTCGACAGACGGCCACCGGGTCCAGGTTAGGGTGGTGACAGAGCACCGGAATATGAATTCCCAAGGACCGCGCGGCTTCAAAAATGGTACGACCCGCCTGAACTGATGTGGGAAGGCCGTTGAGCGTTATTGGAATAACATCCATCGTTAAGGAGAAGACGAAGGGACACGGGATCCTTACTTTCGCCTGTTCCCTTTCCCCTTTCGCCTAAAAACAGGTCCCCGCGGGACATTCTTTTCGTAAAATATGGGCTTCCAGTTCCCTGGGAAAGTGCTGGATGACCGAAGTGATCGGATAAGGAGCGGCCTGTCCCAGACCGCAAATGGAGGTCAACTGCATGGTTTCGGAAAGCTCGTTAATCCGGTCCAGGTCCTGCCGAGAGCCCCGTCCCTGGCGGATACCATCCAGGAGATCTACCAATTTCTCCGAACCGATCCGGCAGGGGACGCATTTGCCACAAGATTCGTTCCGGAAGAACTTAACCACGTTTCTCGCCAGATCCACCATGCAGGTCCCTTCGGCCACGGCTATGACGGCTCCGGATCCCAGCATAGATCCGGCCTTGGATAGAGACTGAAAGTCCAGCGGGATATCTACCATGCTGGCCGGAAGAAACCCGGAGGAGGCCCCGCCCGGGGCGAAGGCTTTGAGTTTTTTTCCACCGGGGATTCCCCGACCATGATTAAAAATCAACTCAGATGCCGGGATGCCCAGGGGAACTTCATAAACCCCTGGTTGGTTGACCTCTCCGCTCAGGGCTAAAAATTTTAAACCGGAAGCCCCGTTCTGCCCCCTGGTTTTAAACCATTCCGCCCCTTTGAGTAAGATGGCCGGAATAAAGGCAAAGGTCTCTACGTTATTGATGAGGGTAGGTTTATGGTAAAGCCCGTGGGTTCCCGGGAACGGGGGTTTGTTACGGGGCTCTGCCCGTTTTCCCTCCAGAGCTTCCAACAGGGCGGTCTCTTCCCCGCAGATATATCCCCCGGGGCTTTCAAAGATTTCCAGGTCAAAGGATACCTCGGAACCCAGCAGGTTCTGACCCACAAACCCATTGGATTTGCATTGCCGCAGCGTCTCCTCTAGAATTTCTTTTTCCTGGCCGTACTCGTGGCGGATGAAAATATAGCCTTTCTGGGCTCCGACCACGAGAGCGCCGATGACTATACCTTCTATCATCAGATGGGGGAGTTTTTGCAAAATGGCCCGATCCTTAAAAGTGCCAGGCTCGCTCTCGTCGGCGTTACAAACCACGTACTTGATTTCTCCCACCGCGTTGCGAACGATCTCCCACTTCACCCCTGTGGGAAATCCGGCCCCTCCCATTCCCCGAAGCCCACTTTCTTTGAGGATTGCCACGTAATCCTGGAAAGCTCTCTCCCGGACCACTTTTTTTAGGGCCTCAAAGGAATCTGCGCGGGGTCTCCCCGGGGGTCCCGGTGGAGGGGGATAGGGATCTATTTGAAAAACCTCCTCTTCCTGTGGGAGGGTCGGCTTCAAACCGGCCTCGACGAGGGTGGATGCCGGGTCCACCTCTACGCCACCCGCAGCCTGCGCTTGAACCCAGCCCTCAAGTTGCGCTTCAGTAAGCTTTCGGCAAATCCTCCCGTTGAGAGAAACCGCGATGGGGGCATCGCACTGCCCGAGGCAGGAAGTTTCCTGGACGGAAATCCCTGTAAAGTTTGACCTTCTGATTATTCCCTCCATATGGTCTCGAAGCTTAGAGGCTCCCTGGAGGTGGCAGGAGATATCTGTACAAATCTTAAGTTCGTGGGAAGTCCGTGGCTTTAACCGAAAGTGGGGATAAAAACTCGCGACCCCATAAATCTCATAAAGAGGGACCTTCAGCCGGGCGCCCAACTGATGGAGCTCTTCCTGGGGAAGAAAACCATATCGAGACTGAATAGCTTTTAGCTCTTTAATGATCATACCTATATCCTTAACAAGGTTGAAGCCTCCTGTCAAGCTAATAGCGTTTTGAGCTGTACAGGTCACGACCAGAGGATTCGGCGCCGGTCTCCACGAAGCCGGAAGCTATTTATCCCTTCTCCTCGATCGATCCTTCTAAAGGGAGGCTTGGGGGCAGGCACAGGGCTGCCAGCCGGTCAAGGTCAAAATACTCCAGGCTGCGCGCAACCAGCCTGGCTCCGGCAAAGTTCTGGCCATAGGTGTAGTCGTTGTAGATCACGGCGCACGGAAGTCCGGCTGCCAGGGCAGCCCGTAGGCCGATTTCAGAATCCTCGAGGGCCAGCGTCTCGGCCGGGGCCGTCCCCAACTCGGCCAGGCAACGCCGGTATAGAGGCGAATCAGGGGCGGTCTTTTGACCGGCAGCTTTTCCAAGGACCGGGTTGAAGTATTTTGCCGCTCCGGGTAAGTGGCATCTCAGCAGGGCATGGATGTGTGCCTCCCCGGAGGTCGAAACTATAGCGAGCCGCACATCCCGGCGGAGGGCTTCTTCGACCAGACGAGATACCCCGGGTCTGAGGGGCAGGGCCGACACGTACTTCTCCACGTATAACCGTCTCTTGAGCGCAGCCAACTGCGCTGCGACCGTATCCATCTCCTTGGGGGGGAGTGGCGGGACCAATCGTTCTAACGCCGCCCGTATTCGCGGTTCGCTACCGGGAATAGACGACATCGCCTTGAACTCATCCCACGTCCACCGTATCGGGTAACCCAGGGTAGCAAAAGCCTCGTTGCAAGCGGGCAGATGGCCGTCCTGCTCCGTGTCGGCCAGGGTCCCATCCACGTCAAAAATCAGTGCCTTTAGGTTCATCCCCCTATCCCCATCGTTTCAGCGATAAGCCGTAGATAGATCTAATAAAGTAATGTACCCTGAGGGGTTGACCGGGTCAAGGGAAAATTCTTGAGCCAGATGCGCCATTAGAGGGTTCGATCAAACGCTTAGGTTGAAAATGTACGGGATTCAGCATTCAGACAGTTCTGGACAGCGCTCGTTGGGCGGCGTCAGCCACGCTTTGAGCGGTCAGACCCAGTTGTTGATAGAGAACCTGATACGGCGCGGAGGCTCCGAAGCGATCCAGCCCCACGATTTCGCCGTTCAGCCCCACGTAGCGCCTCCAGGCCATCGTTGCGCCGGCTTCTACGGCGACCCGGGCCTGAACTTTGGGAGGCAGGACCGCCTCTCGGTATTCCTCCGGCTGTGCATCGAACAACTCCCAAGAGGGCATGGAGACCACCCGGGCCCTTACCTCTTGCCCTGCAAGCAGTTCCTGTGCAGCCAACGCCAGGTGAACTTCTGAACCCGTTCCAATCAGAACCACTTCTGGATCTTCCCGATCTGAAAGAACGTAAGCGCCTCGCCTCGCGCCTGCGGCAGGGGCATAGCGGGTGCGATCGAGTACGGGGATCGCCTGTCGGGTGAGGACGATAGCGGTCGGCCCACGGCGGGTGAGCGCGACGCGCCAGGCTTCGACCGTTTCGGTGGCGTCAGCCGGACGGAACACGACCAGATGAGGAATCAGCCGCAGGCTCGTCAAGTGCTCGATGGGCTGGTGCGTTGGGCCATCTTCCCCGAGACCTATACTGTCGTGGGTGAAGATGAAGATGACGGGAAGTTCCATCATGGCTGCGAGGCGGATTGCCGGGCGCATGTAATCAGAGAAAATAAGGAACGTGCCCCCATAAGGACGTAGACCCCCATGCAAGGCGAGACCGTTGAGGATTCCTCCCATGCCGTGCTCCCGTACGCCGAAGTGGATGTACCGCCCGGAGAAGTCATTGCGGGTTATAGAACTTCCCCCCTTGGGCAGGGTGTTGTTGGAAGGCGTGAGGTCTGCGGAGCCTCCAACTAACATCGGGAGGCGCGGCGCAACGACGTTGAGGAGCATCCCCGAGGCGGCCCGGGTAGCGAGGGGTTTATCAGACGGAAAAGTGGGCCAGTCGCGATCCCAGCCCGGCGGCAATTCACCGCGCAGGGCGCTTCGGAAGGCCAGGGCCAACTCGGGGTAGGCTTCCTGGTAGCGAGCGAAGAGGGCTTCCCACGCCGCCTGTCGGTCCGCACCGGCCTGGCCCGATTCACGCATGAAGTCGCGCACTTCGTCCGGGATATAAAACGCCTTGTCGGGCGGCCAGCCCAGGCGCTCTTTCGTCAGGCGCACCTCGTCCACCCCCAACGGTTCCCCATGGGCCTTGTTGGTATCTTGCCGGTTGGGGCTGCCAAAGCCGATGTGCGTTTTGCAAGCGATCAGCGACGGGCGTCCGGCGTCCGCCTGGGCGGCCTGCAAGGCCGCCTCGATCGCCGCCGGATCGTGTCCGTTAACTTGTTGGATGCTCCAACCGTAAGCGGTGAAGCGGGTGAGCACGTCCTCGCTGAAAGAGAGCGAAGTTGGACCGTCGATGCTGATCCCGTTATCGTCATAGAGAACGATCAGCTTGCCAAGGCCCAGATGTCCCGCCAGTGCGCAGACCTCGTGGGATACGCCTTCCATCATATCTCCGTCGCTGGCAATGACATACGTATAATGATCGACGATCTCGAAGCCCGGTCGGTTAAAACGGCTGGCCAGAAGGCGTTCTGCCAGGGCCAGGCCGACGGCGTTGGCAAGGCCTTGCCCAAGGGGGCCGGTGGTGGTCTCGACGCCCGGCGTCAGACCATATTCAGGATGGCCGGGGGTCTTGCTCCCCCATTGCCGGAAGGCCCGGAGTTGCTCGAGGGGCAGGTCGTACCCGCTCAGGTGCAAGAGGCTGTAGAGCAGCATCGAGCCGTGCCCGGCGGAGAGAACGAAACGATCCCGATCGGACCAGGTTGGATCGGCGGGATTGTGCTTAAGAAACTTGGTCCACAGGACGATGGCGGCATCGGCCATGCCCATCGGCATCCCGGGATGGCCTGAGTTGGCGCTTTGGACGCTATCCATCGCCAGCACACGAATGGTATCGGCTGCCAGTTTGCGCAAGCGCTGTAAGTCAGAGGCCGTAAGAGGTGTCGGCATCCATGTAAAGGTGGCCATAATCCATCTCCTTTGATAAAAAATGGGTGACAGGGTTATCTAGCTGGATTTCCACGGTCCGTGACCTGAGGTCCAGGGTAAGACGAAAGGACTACTCCCTTGTAAAGTTCGTTTTCATCCCCCTTAAAAACCCCGCGAGGGGGAATTTGTTTATAGCCAAACAGGGATTCCGTCCTAGAGAGGAGGCTCCGGGAGGAACGACCTGTTTCCATCGGTTACAAACCGGTCGCTCCTTACGGAGCTTGTAAGGAGTCATCAAGTTTAACTTTACAAAGTGCTCCTATAAATTCTCCCCTCACCCCCGACCCCCTCTCCCACGCTGTGGGAGAGGGGGCACTCCAGAAGATGGTCGGGGTCCCCCTACTCCCCTCTCCCACAGCGTGGGAGAGGGGCCGGGGGTGAGGGAAGAACAATTAAGTAAACCGTGTACTGCATATCCATGGACCCTGGATAACGAACCATGAACAATATACGCACTAAGGGTTCACTTCTGCCAGGGTTTCGGTAGCCCGTCTTTTGGAGTTATCCAGGGCTACCTCATCAAAATCGGGAATCTGCGACAAAATTAACCAACTCACCAATAATTGACACATCTGAAGCCCCGTCTTCTCCTCCCCTTGGGTCCACCAGTCCGACTCGTGGGGGCGATCCAAAAGGACCGTCCCGTTGATGATCTGATCCTGCATCATCTGAACTCCTTTCCCCTCCACCTGCTCAGAAATCTCCAAAACCAGGGGATCTACATCGTTGTGAACCTCGATCCCCTTCACCTCATTACAGAGCCAGGCCAAATTCTGAGCCGAGCCGCCCTGGACCGTTCGCTTTTGGATCACCATGGTATTGATCAGAGGGCGCTGCTCCAGAAGGGACATGGCCGGATAAAACCGAACGATTAAATCGGCGTAGCTCTTCTGAGGCTTCACAAACCGCTCAAAATCCCGCTTCCGGGCCTGGACTTCGGCATTAAGCTGGTGAGCCGTATACCCCCGCTTGGCCGTGTCCCGATCCATCTTCCATTTCAGTTTCAACTCCTCATGGGGATCCAGAAAGATCTTGAAGTCGAATAATTCCCGCATTTCTTCTTCCATGAAGGGGAGCAGTCCGGTCATCACGACCACCCGCTTGGGGGTAACCGCCTCAGGGGGCCCAAAGGTCCCGTTGCTGTGGTTATAGGTCGGTCGTTGGATGGTCTCCCCTCGCTTCAGTTTTTTGGTATGTTCTGCGATCAATCGCAGGTGATTGCAGCGAGGGTCCAGGGGGGTGATCCCCTTTTTCCTCCGTTCCAATCGGTCCAGGGAGTGGTAGTGGTCTAAACTGAGAGGGGTAACGTTCTCATTGCCCAGGATCTGTTGAATGCCTTCGCCGAAGGTGGCTTTGCCGGAGGCACTATCTCCCGCAATGCCGACCATGATAACCTGCCTGTCCTCCATAAGAATTCACCTCCCAAAGGGTTGTAGGAAATGCTCTTAGGAACTCGATGACGATACCTGAGCCTATAGGCAACTTTCGTTCCCAACCTTTCTTAAAAGGGAGAGCGCGCCCGGCACATTCTGTAATTATGAAACAATAAAGGCATTAGCCCTCCAGGAGACCAACTTCCCTGCCCCCCAAGCCGAAGGAACTGAGACAAAAACGTCCCTAACTGGGTAAGGACAGGGACGTAACTATCTCATTTCTCAGATGCAGGAAAGGACAAGCCCTTTCAAGGTTTTCCCGGCGGGAAGGAAAACCCTCGAAGAGGTACCCTTCAGGAAGATAGGGCAGGGGACGGGGATACCTCGATATGGGATAATAATGTCCCAGTTTTTCGTTCCTTCTTTTCTAATTTTTTATTGACAATTCTGGGATAATAGCAGATATAGGGAGGGGTATAAAAATTCCTCTCTTTTAAAAATTCCTCTTTTTTACCAGATGCCTTTGCATAATAACTTTGTAGGAGTATTAGGTTTAGAAAATTTATGTAGAATTTCCCGCAGAATTTCCCGCAGGACTTCCCATAAAATCCTATTTCCTCCCATAAAGCAGATTCAACTTTTTGGTCGGGTTAGTTTCTAAACTCAACAAGTACAAAAGAGGAGATGCAGACGATAAATGACGAAGAAAGCCTGATGATAACTTCTACCGAAAGCCGGAAATTGCCGCTATCCTTGAGGCTTGTTTTACCTAACGATGGCATAGCCTGTGGTGCCCATATCCTTTCCCATAGAATATCATAGAATATCAACTCATCACGTAAGGAGGGATTCGCGATGGTTTTTAAACGATGTATTACGATAATGGTTGCCTTGGTTTTAGTGTGTGGGATGTATCACAACGCACCTGCCCAACAGAAAAAACCTGTGACGGTGCCGGGGAAAACGCTTCTGCCGTTACGCGTGCTGGCCCGACCTTTTTCCCATATCTATAAGGGACCTGATGGCGAAATTCTAGTGGAAAATGTCCCTGTATTTCAGTCGTATTTTGTTTACACGCGCCCTGAGGTAAGTACTGCTTCCACAGGGACCAAGGGCTGGTATGAAGTAGGAAGCGACGTGCGCGGCAAAATCCTTGGGTGGATGAAAGCTGAAGATGTGATAGAATGGAAACAGACCCTGTGCCTCTCGTATACCCATCCCGGAGGCAGGAAACCCGTCCTCATGTTTGAAAAACTTGATGCCTTACGAGAGCTCTTGAAATCCCCTGAGGATCAACGCAAACAGATGGCAGAAAAGTACTATCAGGACATTGAATCGGGAAATCTTCCCAAAGATTTTCCCATTATAACCAAGGAGCCGAATGACTACATCGATATTGTGGAACAATTCTATCTTCTCCCGATTCTCGAATACGCTCCTTTTGAAATAGAGGGCGTCGAAGGAAGACTTCTCAAAGTAGCCGCAGCAACAAAGTCGGAAAGGGGGGTCGAGGATCTCAGAAATCCCGAAGGGGCCCAGAAAAATAAGGAGATTACAGCGAAAGAGTTGGGGGACGGAAATCCCCAGAATCCCGAGGAATCTTCCCAGAATCCCGAGGAATCTTCCCAGAATCCCGAAGCGGCCCAAAAAAGTGCTGAATCTGTTCCAAGTAACTCTGAAGTCATCCAAAAAGTGCAAATGGATATCGTTTATGTTGTGGATATGACGAGCAGCATGGGGCCGTATATACAAGCCACTTTGGAGACGATCAAAAACATGTCCTTAACTATCACTCAAAATAGTGAGGTTGCCAAGAGCGTCCAATTTGGCTTATGGGGCTATCGGGATGCCCTTGAAATACCGGGCACGGAGTTCGTTGCCAAAAATTTCACTCCGGAGCTCCAGCAGGTAAGCGATTTTGTAAATACCCTTACAGGGGTGCAAGGCATGGCAAAATCCGGGGGAGACTATCCTGAGGATGTTTTTTCTGGAGTCGACGGGGCGATGCGACAGACCAAATGGACGGAGGATGCTCTTCATCTTCTTGTGCTCATTGGAGATGCTCCAAGCCATGAGCCGGGCCATAAATGGAATCAGTCGGGGCAAAGCGCGGATACCCTGCGGACCTTTGCGAACGATACCGGTTTTTATATTTTTGCTCTACACATCAAGGATCAGAAAGCAAAAGCGTTTTGGGACCTTGCAGAAAGGCAGTTCCAGACCCTTTCCAGAAATCCGGGATTGCAGGGAGAGTCTTCTTACTGGAGCGTGGATTCCAAGGATAAAGACGGGTTTGACAGGGCCTCTAAAGAGATCGCCGGTAAACTGGTCTACATTATAGAGCAGGCTAAAAAGGGGAAGGTCGTAGACGTGGCCTCTCTCCCATCTACGGGCGCCTCCGGGCAGCAAGAGGACGTCGGTGCTAAGGTTCTGAAGATGGGCTACGCCGCACTGGTTCAGTGGCTCGGCAGAGAGAAGGGAACCAAAGCGCCGCCGGATATTACGGCCTGGATCACGGACAAAGACCTTATGGACCCGAATATTCAATCTTTAGAGGTACGGGTCTTAATCACCAAAAATGAGCTGGATTCGCTGAAAACGGTCCTTCAGGAGATCATGACGGCGGGTAGGGCGGGTATAATCGGCGGCCAGGATTTCTTTAAAGCCCTACAGGCGGTCCCCAGTGTCGCCTCGCGGGCCGGGGATCAGATTAGAAACGCAAAAACGCTGGCCGAGAGCGGACTTCTCCCTGAGTTTATGCTCGATTTACCCTATCGAAGCCGAATTATGGAGATGAGCAACGAACTGTGGGCCAGTTGGAGTCCCGATCAGCAAGAGGAATTTCTCCATGAGATCGATGCTAAAATAAAACTCTATGCGGCCATCCATGATAATCCCAACGGATGGATTGCCCTGAATCCCGGAGACGACCCCAGTGAATATGTTCACCCCATCAGTTTAGAGGCTTTGCCGTAGCAAGGCCATTTTGAAGCTACCTGACCGCGCCGCGCTGTCGGCAAGTTTCTCGAGGTCTAAACGACAAAATGGGTCTAAGTTCTGATAATCTCCCTAAGCCTGACGTGTATCGTTTAAAGAACGTCGTCAAGAAAAGGGAAAAAGGGGGGAATTTGTTTGAGCTCAGAATTCCCGAGTTGGTCATTCGGGCAGGAGAGTTTATTGCTCTTGTCGGGGAAAGCGGATGTGGAAAGAGTACCCTGTTAGATATGTTAGGTTTAATTATGCGACCCACCCGTGCGGAGGAATTTACGGTTTGTATTCCTCAAACCGGGGTTGAGCACCCCATTATGGATCTGTCTGAAGGCGAACTGGCCGGTATCCGAAAATCTCATCTGGGCTATGTCTTGCAAACGGGAGGCCTGCTTTCGTTTTTAACGGCCAGGGAAAATATTCTTTTGCCGTGCTCGATTAATGGGATGAACCATGTGGAGGACCATATCCAGAATCTCGTAGGGCGGTTAAAGATCGCCGATCAGTTGTCCAAGAAACCGCAGTTTTTATCGGGAGGGCAGCGCCAGCGAGTTGCGATCGCCCGTGCGCTGGCCCATCGCCCTTCCATCGTTTTAGCCGATGAGCCGACGGCGGCGGTGGATAAGCTTACGGCGTATGAAATTAGAGACCAGTTCAAGGAATTAACCCGACAGATCGGCGTCACGCTCTTGATCGTGACCCATGATAAATATCTGGTGGAGGGGGTGGCAGATCGAACGTTCACCTTTGACGTGCATAAAGAGGGGAACGAATATACTTACTCGGAGTGTAGGGAAGGCTCCTGGGAAACGAGATGAATAAGGTCAGGTAAGAACGTAAGTGGCGGGTTAAAAACTTTTACAAAGAAAGCCGATGTCGATCCTTGAAGGAAAGGTTGCAATCCATAAGGTACGGAGGGCGAAGGGGAGCGTTCTATGGCTATCCTGGGCCGATCTTCGGCACGAGTGGATCTTAACGCTCTGCCTGATTACGGCCATCACCGCAGTCCTATCCCCTTTGTTTATTCTGTTTGGTCTAAAATACGGCCTTATTACCATCTACACCCATTACATGACTCAAAATCCTGTCAATCGTGAGATCAGGCCCCTCAGCAGCCGATCCTATGATAAAGCCTGGTTCGAAGAGATAAGTCGGCGGCAAGAGGTCGCCTTTGTCATTCCTAACACCCGGCAGCTTTCGGCAACGATCGTTGCCCATGTAAAAGATAAGGAGAAAAAAGAAGAGCTTGAGCTTATCCCCACCGCCGAGGGAGACCCTCTGATTTTAGAAAACGGCGCGCAAGTGCCCCATTCGGGAGAATGTGTGTTAACCCAGTATGCCGCCGAAGCCCTGGAGGCGAAAATCGGAGATACCCTGGTCGCCACCGCCAGCCGTATTGTCAAGGGCAAGTACGAGTACGGCTCGATAGAACTTCGAGTCGTAGGAATCCTATCGTTGAGGGCCAGCGTTCGAAAGTTGATGTACGTCCAACTCGATATGCTGGAAGCCGTGGAACGTTTTAAAGATGGCCAGGCCGTCCCCGAGCTCGGATGGCCGGGAGATCTACCCAAAGCCTATCCTCAGTATGATGGGCTCGTTGTGGTCACCCCGCAAAGGTTAGATGAGGTTCAAAAGCGGGAGCTTCTTATCGGAACGGGCTTCACAAAATTTGAGGAGCTGAGCAACGAAACCCTTCTTTCCAAAGCGGGTTTTCAAGTATCCCCCGAGATGGGAATTTATTTCCTTTCTACGGCGAGGAAATCGGTCGGGGAAGAGAGTCTAAAAAATGTAAAAAGGAAGCTGTCAGGTAAAAAAGCTTCCCTTTTCCCTTACGTTTCCCCTATCCAGGCACAACTTGTCGGCCCCTCTCAAAAAGAAGTTGCTCCTTTAACCCTCTATGCCCTTTCCGTTGACCCTAAAAAGGTCGAGGAAATTGGGATCTCGCTGATTCCCCGGTGGGGAGAATCCCAGGCATCCACCGACGAAATGCTTAAAATCATGCTGCCTCCTGGCTTATCGATAAGCGAAGGAAGCCTGTTTCTAAAAGTATTCAAAGAGGACAGGTCTTTGGTCTTTCCTATTTCGGTGGTTTCTGAGCGGTCGCCCGTAGAGGGCATGGCTTTTGTCCCGGCTGACCTGGCCGGGATTCTGAGGTTATATCAATCCAGGGATCTCCACTACGATGAAAGTCATAAAGAGTTTGTTCTGGCCAGGCGAGGGTATGCCAGTTTCCGGATGTACGCCCGAACCATTTATGATGTGGAGGGGCTGAGGCAATTTTTTGAAAGGCAATCCCTCCTGGTCCAATCTGCTGCGGAGGAAATCCGAAAAGTCATCGAATTAACGACCTATCTGGACCTGGTATTCTGGCTGATTGCGGCGGTCGGAATTTCAGGGACGATTGCTTCGCTCATCGCCAGTCTTTATGCCTCTGTGGAGCGAAAGAAACGAGAGTTGGGAGTTCTGCGTTTAATCGGCTTATCCGGAGCTGCTCTGTTTCGTTTCCCTATCTACCAGGGGATCTTACTCGGAATGGGAGGGTTCCTGATCGCCATCACCCTGTTTGAGATCTTCTCCGTCCTTATTAACTCCCTGTTCAAACCCCATGTAGAGCGCCTGCTGGGTTTTTCCTTAAGCGCATTAAGTCTACAACAAAACCTCTGCCAGATTCCGATCCCCTATATCCTTGGGGCATGTGCAGGTACCATTCTGATCGCGGGATGCGCGGCCATGATCGCTGCCTTCAGAGTAAACCGAATAGAGCCTGCCGAGGCTTTGAGAGATGAGTGAAGCCATGAAATATTTATCCATAATTTTTATCTTTGCCGGTCAACTCTTCTGCATGGCGTCGATACCTGCGGCGGACATTTATAATCCAAAGCCTCAGGACGAGGATTTTATTTTACCTATGCCCGACAACGCAAAAATGGTTTTCCGACGGGTTTTTATCGGAAAGGGAGACAAGCCCTTTGCTTTAAAGGAGTTCAAGGTGGGGGATCGATCAGGCGGCGGGTTTAGAGAGTTCCCGACCAGCGTGATCCTCGGCGGAGCCTTTGTTGAAAACAACCCACATAACCAGCCGGATTGGGTTTATTACATGGGAAAGTATGAGGTTACCGAAGCCCAATATGATGCCATCATGGAGCCGGGGAAAGCAAGGGATGGCCAGAAGCCGATAACCCATATTTCCTGGTTTGATGCCCAGGAGTTCATTAATAAATATAATCTCTGGCTTTTCGAAAACGCCCTGGATAAATTGCCCAAAAATGATAAGGCCGTCGGATTTTTGAGGCTGCCCACCGAAAGCGAATGGGAGTTTGCCGCGCGGGGGGGGAGTGAAGTGCCACCGATCGAGTTTGATAAGAAACATCCTTATGCCGGGCCCCTCAATAAATACGAATGGTTTGCAGGACCGACCTCTTCCCATGGAAAGATAAAGGACATCGGCCTCCGCGAACCGAATCCTCTGGGTATCCACGATATGTTGGGTAACGTTTCGGAAATGACGGGCTCGCTTTATCAAATTGAATACTACCAGGGGCGCGTAGGAGGTTTTGTCGCGCGCGGGGGGCATGTCCATTCCGAAGAAAGTGCCCTTCGTTCCTCGTTACGTACCGAGATCCCGTTCTATCAACTTAACAGCCAGGGTAAAGTGACGCAGACCCGGCAAGAGACGCTGGGAATGCGCCTTGTAATTTCTTCTCAGGTTTTTACCAGCCTGGAGGCCAATAAAAAGATAGAAGAGGCCTGGTCGGAGTATGCGCAGAGCAGAGAGACCCCCGTTCAGCCGGCCCTGACCATCGCCCCGACCACGATCAAAACCAACGTCCAGCTTGCCGACGCCTTAGAAAGTTTGAAACGCCTGACCGATGAATTGAATGCCTTGAATAAGTCCTCTACGGAGATACCCCCCACGGTCTGGAACCAGTTAGGACTCTTGAGCGCCTCTTTCAAAAATATAGAGGCTACCGTGAAAAAAGCAGAGGGCGATTCGGCCTATGCCTGGGTAAAAATTGCCGCCGAAGCCGCTTTTTTTATTAACCGGGAGCTAAAAAGGCTTCCTCGCCTTCAGGGCGCCCTTAAAAAAGCAGAAAGTATCGGAAGGTCGGCCCAGATGGAGCTCCTTAAAGAACGGGTCACCGAAACGGAGCAGAATATTGAGGGGGGATTAACGAGATACGGCAGTGCCTTCGAGCAACTGGCAAAAACTCAAGAAGGTACGGTGAATCAAGCCTTTGAAGAATACAACAATTATTTGAGATTACAAGGAGCCGATGAGCAGGTTAAAGTCAATACCCTCGTGAAAAAGCATTTTCAAGAGTATCTCCGGACCCGGAGATCGGATAAGGAGCAATGGGAAGCCGATTTAAAGAACTTTTGATGGGCTTTCTCTTTATTAACCTGTCTAAATAAGTTTGCGGAATTTTAGAAGTTCCGTAAAGCTTACAAGGAAAAAAAGGAGGGAAGGGCTATGTTAAAAAAAATCGTAAGTTTAATTTTATTGATCGTGTTGATAGCAGGATGCGCCACGGATCGACAACGAACCCAGGCTCAGGGCGCCGGTTTAGGGGCTGCCGCAGGGGCTGCGGTCGGCGCTGCTATAGGCGCTGCTACAGGTGGCAAGGGAGGGGCCGTGAAGGGCGCTTTAATCGGGGGGGGGATCGGCTTGATAGGAGGCCTCGTCTATGCTAACCACGTAGCTAACCTCAAGGCGCAATATGCCAGTGAAGAAGATTATCTGGATGCCTGCATAGCGGCGGCTGAAAACGTAAATCGGGAAACACGCCAGTACAATGCGGCTCTGGAGCGTGAAATTAGAGATCAGGAGCAGGAAGTAGATAGGCTTGTAAAAGCCTATAATAACAGACAGATCACGAAAGTTGAGCTTAAGAAAAAGCAACAATCCCTACAAACCGATCTCGATGAAGCCCAGAAAAGATTGCAGAGAGCGAGGGATGAGATTGTGATCCAGCGGGAGGTTTTGAGGCGGGAACAAGGAAAGTCTCAAGCGCAGCTGGCTAAGTTAGACGGTAAAATTAAGCAACTCGAGCAAAGTGTGGCGGAACTCGAGCAAACGACCGACCACTTAGCGGCCATCCATCAAAGGATGAGTATATAACCCGGAGAACTTATATTCTCGCCTGCGGATACCCAAAGGAGGTCTCACCATGAAAAAGATTTTGGGCTATGTTTTCTTACTGCTCTTAACGAGCTGCGCCACTTCAAGCAATCCCAGGGAAGGCGGATTAATTGGCTATTGGCAGCACAAAGAAGATTACAAAAAACGTATCGCGGAGAGACAACAAAGGCTCGACGATTTACGGAGAGAGGGAGAACTAGAGAAGCAAAAATCGAGGGATTTGGAAGACGAGCGGGCCCGGCTACAAGCTCAACTTGATGAACAGAGGGAGATGTTACAGCGCCTTGACGTGGAATTGGGGCAACTTAGAGAAACCATCCGGCAATACCAGGCAGAAACAGACGCTAAACAAAAAGAGAAGCGGCGCATTGAACAGGAAATCACAAGACTGCAAAGTGAAATTCAAGCCCTGCAAAGGGATACGCAGCTATCGATTCAACAAAAAGAACAACGAATTCAAGATCTTAACAAGGAAATTGATGCCCTTCTGGAAATTGCCGCTTCCCTGTGAGGGCCGCTCCGAGAGCAGATATAATAGATAGGATAAATCTATGGCCGTCCGGATAATCGTTTTTTTAATCTCTTTTTGCTCGTTTTTTGCCCTCGTTACTTCCCCGACCTATCCTCAAGAGCAAAGTATACGTGTTTATCTCGAGGCGATTAACCAGATTCAAAAAAACGCCTTCTATTTAGAACCGGGAACCCGACAGCAAGATATCATCCGAGAAACGCTCAGGGCCTACTTGAAAGGCCTGGATCGTTTCTCCACGTATCTGTCTCCCGAAGAATATGCCTCCTTTAAGGAATCTCAGAAAAGCCATTACGTTGGCGTAGGAATGGACATCGAGGTAACTTCTTCCGGCAAGATCCTCTGCATTCCGCATGCCCATGGGCCCGCGGAGAAAGCCGGTATTAAATTCGGGGATCTTCTCGAGTCCATCAACGAAGTGAGCGTCTTGGGGAAATCTCTTATGGAAGTGAGTACCCTGGCAAGAGGCGAAGCAGGAAAGGAAGTTTTGCTAAAAGTTCGGAGGGAAGATCAACTGAAGACATTTCGAGTGAAACGCGCAGAAGTACGGACGAAATCTGTGTGGTTGGACTGGCAGGATACCCTTCCGGTTATCACGATCTCGTCTTTTAAGGATAACACGCAGCGCGAGCTTAAAAATGCTCTTCTTACGTTAGGAGCGGTCCCCCGGATCGTTCTCGATCTCCGGGGAAACCTGGGAGGAGACCTGAACGAAGCCGTTGACTCTGCCATGTTATTTTTAGATAAAAATAAAAAAATAGTGAGTCTCAAAACCCGAGCCGGCGTCGGTACCCAATATAAAAGCACCGGTACCCCCACAAATAGGACCTCTCAGCTTTTTTTGTGGCAAGATAAAAGAACGGCCAGTGCCGCTGAAGTTTTTATCGCCGCTTTGGTGCAAAATGCACGCGCTACGTCCATAGGTGAGAAAACTTATGGGAAAGGAATTATGCAGGACGTTATCGAATTAAAAGATGGCTCCGCTCTGATTCTTACCACGGCTTCCCTACAAACCCCGAACGGCGCCCTTTATCACGAGAAAGGACTGGCACCCACGTACCCATTGGATATCCCTTCCCCGCAAACGGATCATTACCTGGCAAAGGTTAGACAATTGATCGAACAAGAGGCCTCATCTAGCCCTTCGTCTTCTGTAAAAATAAAAAACGAACCGATAAATCCTTTACCTGCCGCAGAAAAGGATGCCTCCGGCGCCGCAGGCTCGACGGTACTTTCAAGAACGGAACCGGAACGAGGAGATCCTTCTGCGGCTTATTTTATCTGCTTTGACAAAAGTTACGATACGGAAGAAGAAACGAAAATTCGCTCCCTGGAGGTTCAACGGGCTTTCGACCCTACTCTGGACCCCTATATCCTTCAAAGGGTTACAGAGGGAAGCGTCAAATTCATGATCTGTTTAGGCACCTTCCAAAGCGTAAACGAAGCGGAAAGAGAGCAACTTAGAATATCTAAAGTGACAAATCTTCCCACGTTTATTAAGGAAGTAAGGCCTGAGGATTCTAACGGAGGGGCATCTAAGCCGCCAGCAAATAAAACGAAGGGTCGCAAAGTTTCTCTTCCCCCCAAGACCTCCGATTTAACTTGCCGTGTTGACCGTTCCTGCTAAAGGCAAAGGGCTCAGGGGCCGGTTTTTACTTCCGTGGTGGTTATTTATCATCACCTTTTGCCGGAATTTGCAGTAATTATGAAAGCATTTTGCCCCTTGAACGACTGATACCTGAGCTAGCTAATTAAAATCCATCATACTTGTAACTAAAAATAGGTTAAGTAGTGATCGCTTAACGCCTGTCCTGGCCCTGTTAAATGAGTTAGAGGCTCCATCCTCAACCGGGCAGGTTCCAAAAAGGCGATAGGGGTGCGTAATGGTGCATCCTGATAGCCCGTACCCTTTGGCGTGCCGAGATTGCGGCTCCGTTTGAAATTTAATGGGGTCAGGTCCTAACCGACATAGGAGGCAAGTCCATGTTACATAGAGCTCTGGTGATCAGTCTGATCTTCACGGCCTTTATTTATGGTCAAAATCCCTCGATGGCGTCGGATATCATGTCCGGCGGCGTCTTCAATACGCCGGTGGGCGCGTCGAAACCGGGTCCCCTTACACCGGGTAAGGCGTATGAGTTTACCTTCCAGGCAACTCCTGGTTCCAAACTTTCCCTGGCTATGATGTTTGGACAGTCCAACGATCTCTTCTATGCGCCCGAAGAGGCCGGTATTCCCCTGTTTGATACGAAAAATAAGCCGGTTGGCGGAGACGTGACCTCTCAAATCCTGCTTTGGGATGCCGGCACGGAAGTCAATCAGGAACCCGGTGTGGGTCCGGACCAGGCTCCGCGCCAGAAAGCTCCAAACACCGGAGACCCCGACTCCAACAACCTGGTTCGAGTCGCCTCCGATGACTTTCATAATCTGCCTGTGACCTCTAAAGTCCTTCGGGTCACCCTTAAGCCGATCTCTGCCACCGGGTTCAAAGTACGCATCGAGAACATCTCCAAAGGCGACCTGCTAAAGACTTCGGCGGGCGATCAACCTGTGGTGATATCCCCCGGCATTTGGGTCGTGCATACGGCTCCGGGGCCCCTCTTCACCACCGGGCAACCGGATCGAGGCAACGGCCTTGAGGCCCTTGCCGAGGAGGGCAATCCCGCCGCGTTAGCGGCCATAGTTACCAGCAAAGCCAGCCGTAAGTAATCGAGTCAAAAAACGATGACCCGGGGGGGGCGGTCGGTTAACCGACCGCCCCCCCATAGGGCTATGCCCTGCGAGAAGCGGCGGAGGTTACGGCCTATCCAAATTTAGCAGGGCTAGGTTAACGGGAGGTCAGGTGCGGTTTCCTCCGGCAGGAGGTGGATCCACCGGGTTAAACGGGCAGGATCTATCGCCTTTTTGATGTGGACCTGAGGTTTCATGCTCCCCCATGGGGTCTGATCAGCGCTTCATCTCGGGGAATAGTCCCGGTTACGGGATGCCTTGAAAAAAGGCGGGGGCATTGACTTGGGCAAGCTGCTTCATCTCGGGGAATAGTCCCGGTTACGGGATGCCTACCCATCCCCGGCCCTGTTTAAAGACCTCAGGTTGAGGGGCCCAGGTCCTGCAAAGAGAACCAGACTTCTCAGATAAGGTCATCGATCGGATGGGGGCTCCGTATCCTGCCTTGAGGCCGGTTCGGACGAATCGGACCGGGGAGGATCTGGGGACGATTCAGGATTTCCCGCCCTGTTTTGGCTCTGTTCGAGCACTTTACGCTTGATTTGTTCGCGGGCTTCGGGGGAGAGCGAGGTCCTGGGCGGGAACTCTGTATCTTCGGCTTTCTTCGAATAACCGCGAATGGCGTCTCTTATAAAGAGTAACTGCTGCCAGTATCGTTTACAAAATACGCAGATACGAAAGTGCGCCTTCACAGCCAGGCGCTGATGAAGGGGTAATTCCCGATCTAGCGATTCGGATACCAGTCGGGTGGCTTCCTTACAAGTCATGGCCTTTAATCCTTTCTTGCCTCCAGACCAAACCAGTTCCTATCTCCAGGCGTTGCCCTTAAGTGCATCCGGGCACGGTAAGATGTCCAATGTAAGTTGGTCGTGGAAATATTTAAAATCTTACACCTTTCTTTTCTGCTTAACCCCTTTCGGCCCACAGGGCGAAAATGGGAGAAAAGCGAGAACGGAGCGTCGATGCCTGCGGTTCTAAAATTTCCCAGAATTCCTTTCGCCGGGTACTGAACTTCATAATTACGCGGCGGGTTAGATCCGCCCCGCACGGTCGCGGCCTTTAACTGGCTGTGTATCTATGGCGCTCAGTCCTTAGTCTCCTCCAAAAACCGGAGTTTAATTATGCTTATAACAGCTCAGGCGAGCAGTCAAGAGCTTTTACTCAATTTTATCTCCGTGTTCATTGGACGGGGGTGGGATCCATAGGGGTTCAATCCTCGTAGATTAAGGTCGGGGGCGTGGAGAAGCAGCCGTGTGCAAAGGCTTTGTCCCTATTTTGAATCTTGGATAAAAAGCCTTGACAGGGTTAGTTCTGAAGTAGATAGTAAAAGTATGTACCGTCCTACAATTCCCGGGGTTCGAGTTCGATTTGCTCCCAGCCCAACCGGCCATTTGCATGTCGGAAATGCCAGGACCGCCCTTTTCAATTGGTTATTTGCCCGGCATTACGGAGGGGTTTTTATTCTGCGCATAGAGGATACCGATATGGAACGTTCGACCCTGGAATCCGACCGATTGATTCTGGAAGACATGAGGTGGCTGGGACTGGATTACGACGAAGGTCCCGATAAAGAAGGGGAGTTGGGCCCGTATCGACAATCCGGACGCCTTCACCTCTATCGGCAGTATGCCCAAAGCTTGCTCGATGAGGGGAAAGCCTATTATTGCTTTTGTACGGAGGAGGAGCTGGAAGCTGAAAAGCAAAAGATGCTGGCAGCCGGGCGAATGCCCACGTACAGCGGGAAATGTCGGTATTTAAGTCCCGAAGAAGCGGATACCCTGAGGGCGAAGGGGGTTCCCTGTGCCGTGCGTTTTAAGGTGGATCCTGTGGGAAGCGTGGGATTTCACGATCTGGTCCGCGGGGAGGTGGTCTTTGAAAAGCAGTATATCGGAGATTTTGTCATCCTGCGCTCCGATGGTATCGCCCCTTACAATTTCGCCGTGGTGGTGGACGATGCCCTTATGCAGGTTACCTACGTCATCCGTGGAGAAGATCATATCTCCAATACTCCCCGGCAGTTGCTCCTCTATGAGGCTTTGAAGTTTCTGCCCCCTCAATTTGCCCATCTTTCCATGATCCTCGGCCCGGATCGCACCCGGCTCAGCAAGCGGCACGGCGCGACGTCTGTGGCCCAGTTCCGAGACGTTGGATACTTGCCGGAGGCCCTCCTCAACTACCTGGCCCTCTTGGGGTGGACCCCGGAGTCCGGTCAGGAGATTTTATCCCGGGAGGAGATGATCGCCCAGTTCTCCTTGAGTCGGGTCTCCAAAAGTGCGGCCATCTTTGATATGGCCAAGCTAAACTGGCTCAATGGAAATTATATTCGAAACTCAGATATTCAAAAGCTGATTACGCTGGCTCTCCCGTATTATCAAAGGGCGGGGCTTGTCTCCAGTCCGCCTTCTCCGGCTGAATTAGAAAAACTGGAGAAGGTGGTGAACATCACCCGGGGTTATGTAGATACCCTCGCACAACTCCCCGAACATGCCAGGATTTTTTACACTTCCGACCTGGCATTGACCGAAGAAGCCGGGGAAGTTTTGAGGAAAGAATCTGCCCGGAAGGTCATGGAGGTCTTGAGGGAAGAGCTCACTCAGATCGATGAAATAACCCCCGATACGTTTAAAAATCTCTTAACGGCCCTTAAAACAAAGACAGGGAGCGGGGGTAAGAACCTCTACATGCCCATCCGCGTGGCCCTGACCGGTCAGACCCACGGCCCCGAACTGCATCAACTCATGGTTATTCTAGGAAGGGAAGAATGTTTGCGACGGGTCGAGAAGATAACGACCCTAAGCCCTGAATCCCGAGCCGACCCGGTTTAAAGTGCGATTGAGACTGATTTTACTCAGGACCTCAGGGTTGACGGCGAAAGGTTAACGCTTTCGTATTAAGAAATGGACTTACAGATAGCCCATAGAGTGCTATAACTGTTTAACTTCTTTTCAAGCTCGCAGATAGCCAGGTAGATTTCATCGGCAATGAGACTATCCAATTTTTCCGTGCTCAGATGAAACTCCTCTTGCACCCGCTGAAGCACATTATCATCAATGTGAACCTCGACAGTCCTTAGGATTTTAGCCATAGGTAGGCCCCCATAAGTTAAATTTAAACAGCCTCTTTGTTTACTTCCTCGGACTTTTCTTTACAATACAGCTCTAAGCCGATGCATCGATTTTTCGTACACGTGTGGGGCAGATACCCGTTATCATGGAAACAGACGAAGGCCGCACAGGTCGTTTCGATGATGGCTCTATTCATGACAAACTCGAACATGCTATTGCACTGGGAGACCTGGTACATGTACCATTTTTTTTCAAATAACCTCTCGGTGGATCGTTGATGCTCTTGTTTGGGTTCCTCCGGGTCCATTTAAAGACCTCCTTCTCAAAGATGACAAATCCCTTCTAGCACCCTCTAAGCATGAGGTTCCAACTCAACCGCATTTTATGGTTCTGCGCTCCATAACCGCATTCCTGCGTAACGAACGATTACAAAGGGACTCATTTTAATAAATACTTTTTTTCTTTAAAAGGTCAAGAACTCAAGAACTTTAGTCTCTAATTTTGCAGGCGGACACCTGAGTTCTTATTATATTCAATAGTTGTGCCAGAGATATGTCAGACTGTCAAAGATTTGAAAATTTTTGCTAATCCGGGCATCTTGGAAACCGCGTCGGGTTCTGGTACTAATGGTAAAACTCCCGGAGTTGCGAGGGATCAAAGTTTTCTTGGCTAATGACCTTCAAGATTTTAGACTCATGTTGGAGAATTTTCTGGGAGGCTGCGACCACATCTTTGGCGATTTCCCTGGGGATCAGGACGACGCCGTTGAGATCTCCGTGGAGCAGATCTCCTGGCGTAATGGTAACGCCCGTAATCTCTACAGGGGTATTTATATCTACAATCTTAAGGTCTCCGTGGGAGACCACCACGGTTGAAGAAAAAAAATGAAATCCGATCTTCTCCACCTGTTCCAGATCTCGTACAGCTCCGTCGGTGATTACGCCCACCGTACCCAATTTCTTCATGATGGTCGTCATCACCTCCCCCCAGTAAGCCGCCCAGCCGCGCTTTTTTGAGAGATCCTTAAATACTGCCACCACCGGCTTAGGGGTTGCTTGCACGGCTTCGAAAACCTTGAAAAGCATATCCCAGTTTCGCGCTTCACCAGGCTGTCGGGTATCGAAGGTCACCGTTAGAGCGTAACCGACCATGACCCCTAGTTTAGGGAATCGGCATTGAATTTCAGGGCCCAAATATCCCTCCGTTCGGGGTCGCAGATTAAAAGTTTCGATGGCATTAGAAAGGGTCGGGCTATCTATTTTCTTGAGGGCTTCCAATTCAGCCTGGGTCCATAAAGTATCCATAGAATAAACTCCTTCTCAGTGAATAAATTCCTTTTCAGTAGTATTTTTCTCACGGCAGAACACTAGACCTCCTTCTACTTGCATACTCTCTTTTTCAAGAGGTGTCAAATAAAATTGAAGCAGCCGGCAGGGGCGTCCCCAATTTTTATTTGACATTCCGATCCGGCATCTCTAACCTGATATCACAAATCCGCCTTATAAAACGTAAGATGCCAAATATTATAAAAGCGTAAAACCGTCCACCGATGGTGCAGATGGATCCAGATTTTATCTGGGTCTATGGGAACGATCCGTGGATCGTTTTACGTCTCAATCCCCATGCCTATTTACGAATACCGCTGTAATTCCTGTGGACGAAAAAACACCTTTTTAATTCGGAACATCCACGATCCTGGCAAGCTACAATGTCAGAAGTGTGGGAGCGAGGATTTAAAACGGCTTTTTTCGAGGTTTGCGACCCTCAAGTCGGAGGAAGCGCGGCTTGAGGCCCTGGCCGATCCTGGTCGGCTGAGCGGGTTGGACGAGAAGGACCCGAGAAGCATCGCCCGGTGGATGAAAAAAATGGGAAAGGAAGTGGGGGAAGATTTAGGAGAGGATTTTGACCAGATGGTTGAAGAGGCCGCCGAATCCGGGGAATTGACCTCAGGGGAGGGAGAAGACCCGGGCGGTGAGCTGTAGGGGAGAAGGATTTAAAGCGAAATAGTTTCCGGCGGCTACATTTATTAGTTGACAAATATTTAAAAATAAGGTAATTGCAAACAAGTCGCTTTAGTATCCGGCAAAATGGGGAGTTCGCCTCACGCAGTCTAAGCACCAGGTGATTTTTACTTTATAACCTCTGGAGTTTATGCCATGACAAGGAGCATCATTGAACTGCTTTCCAGTAAGGATATTGAAATAAGGAAAAAGGCGATCTTTGCTCTCGGTGAGTTAAAGAATAAAAGGGCCGTGAGGGCACTCATTCAAGTCGCAATCCACGAGACCCAGGAAGAGGTCAAAGTTCTCGCCCTGGAGGCTTTACTTAAAATTGGGGGGATCCAGGGGCTCGAAGCCATGATTTTATCCATGGAGGACATTCACCCCCTGGTGAGGGCCACGGCTGTTAAAGGGATAGGGTTATTGGGAGATTCCCGGCAAATCCCCCTGATCGCCTCAAAACTCAAGGATAAAGACAAAACGGTGCGGGCTCAAGTGGTGGAAGCCCTTTACCGTCTTGGGGGCGAGGAAGTAAAGCACCTGCTAAGGCCCCTGTTGAAAGACCCGGACAGCCGCGTACGCGTCAATACCATCCTTGCATTACATCAGGCTGGAAGCCAGGAAGCCATGGAAACCTTGAAAACCATGGTTCAAGATAGCAAGGGAGATATGCGGGCGGGGGCTGCCTATGTAATTGGAAAGATCGCTCCCAATAGTATGATCGACATCCTGGCAGACCTCCTGAACGACCGGGACCCCAGAGTCCGTCAAAACGCCGTCGAAGCCTTATGTGATATTGAAAGCGAGCGTAAATTGGAATTATTAGCCAGGGCCTTGGGGGATGAAAACCCTGAAATTCAAGCGATTGCCTCTGAAAACTTTCAAAGGTACCAGACCCTGCCTATCGAACAGGTCTTTTCCTGCTTTAAGCATTTGAACAAGGTCGCCCAAAGGAATTTCATCGAGATCGTAGGAAAATGGAAAAACCCAGAAGCCCTCTCTTTTTTCGTGGAAATTCTCAAGGAGGAGCAAGAAGATTTCCTCCGCCTGGCCGTTCTTGAGGCGATTAGCGAGGTCGGCAACGAGGAAGCCATAAGCCTGTTAGGCGGTATACTCCGGGAAAAAGGGGAACCTCTTCGGATGAACGCTGCGGAAGCCTTGAGAAAAATAGCTTCTCCTCAAGTCGTCGAAATGCTCCTGGACTTACTGCGGGATAAATCTGTAGACGGGTTTGGAAGAATCTTAGCCGTCGAAACTCTGGAGCTTATAGGGGACGAGCATATACCTAAAACGTCCGGCAAGTCATGGAAAAACCAGGTCGTTCAGTTAGAAAACCAATCCAAGCAGACGATCCCATTTCTCAAGAAGGCTTTAAAAACCGAATTAGAAGTCCTGATGCAGAATTTAATTACGGAGGAGACCTTGAGATCTTTGAAAGATCCTGAGATCGCTGAACCGCTGATCCAATACCTCCAGGAGGAAAATGATCAAATTAAACAAAATGTTTTCAAGATCTTCGACAATTTAGAAGATCAGGAGCCGGTGATAGGAATTATAAAAAAATTAAAAGAAACCGATACGAAAGGACGTGCCGCTTTAGTAGCAGCCATGGAAAGGATCGACCGGGAGTTAACGAAGCTCGTCCTGCCGTTCCTAAACCAGTTAGATCCGTACATCCTTAAGACCCATATGGCCAGGTTGTTAAGGCAGTACGGTCGACAAATCGAAATTAAGAACCTGGAGAGCTTATCCCAAAGTCCCGATAGGAGAATCAGCCAGAGTGCGACTTTGGCTCTTTTTCGTCTAGGAAGCTGGAATCTCCGAACAGGTAAGTGGAACCCGGTCTAGTTTCAAGGGGCAGAAAGTCCCCCCAGACTCCGCTTTCCATCTTTTTTCTGCCTTCTGCCCCTTCAACTAAGCCCAGGATGGACTTTTCCCTTCCGTTTTTACGTACCTTCTTCCCAGGAGCTCAGATATCTCTCTTGTTCAGGCGTTAATCGATCGATTTCAATGCCCATGGAGCTTAATTTCAGGCGGGCAATTTCCCGGTCGATATCTTCGGGGACTTTATGCACCTTGTTTTCCAGAGACCTGGCATTTTTTACCAAAAACTCTGCAGAAAGGGCTTGATTAGCAAAGCTCATATCCATCACATCCGCAGGGTGTCCTTCCGCCGCCGCCAGATTGATCAGCCGCCCCTCCCCGAGGACATAGATCCTTTTTGCGTTTTTGAGTTGGTATTCTTCCACAAAGTCTCGGATCGTTCTCTTGCTGGTAGAGAGTTCTTCAAGGCCTTTAAGGTCTAACTCCACATTAAAGTGTCCGGAGTTACAGATGATGGCTCCGTTTTTCATGGCCTGGAAGTGCTCTTTCCGGATGACCGCTATATCTCCGGTCAGGGTTACAAAGATATCCCCGATCTTCGCGGCTTCGGCAATGGGCATAACTTGGTAGCCATCCATAACTGCTTCCAGCGCCTTGATCGGATCCACCTCGGTGACGATCACCTTAGCCCCTAATCCGTGAGCCCTCGCCGCTACGCCCCGTCCGCACCAGCCGTATCCACACACCACCACATTTTTTCCCGCGATCAACGTGTTGGTTGCCCGAATAATTCCATCCAGGGTACTCTGCCCGGTTCCGTAGCGGTTATCGAAGAAATGCTTGGTCTGGGCGTCGTTGACGGCTATAATAGGGTACGCCAACACGCCCTTGTCGGCCATACTGGTTAATCGGATGACCCCCGTGGTCGTTTCCTCCGTGCCCCCGATAATGTTAGGAATGAGATCTTTTCGCTCCGAATGAATCGTCGATACGAGATCTGCCCCGTCATCCATGGTCATGTGGGGGGTATGGTCGAGGGCTTTAGAGATATGACGATAGTAGGTTTTGCTATCCTCTCCTTTTATAGCAAAAATAGGAATTTCATAATGCTTTACCAAGCATGCGGCCACATCATCTTGAGTGCTCAAGGGGTTGGAAGCGCAGGCGACGACCCTGGCGCCCCCGGCCTTCAGGGTCAACAGCAAATTGGCCGTCTCGGTTGTGATATGGAGACAAGCCACAACGTTTATCCCCGCGAGAGGCCTTTCCTTTAGAAAACGTTCCCGAATCAGTCGCAAAACAGGCATACTCTGATCTGCCCACTCAATTCTCAGCCTGCCCTTTTCTGCCAGATTAAGATCTTTGACGTCAAATTCCATTTATCTATTGTCTGTTGTCCGTTGTCCGTTGTCCACGGCAGGGGCGAACCGTCGGCTCGCCCTATCCCTGGGGATCACGCACAATCGATCCATGACTAAAGTCCTGCTGCGCTTCGGAGATCTTCTACACGGTTTGTTTTTTCCCAGGTGAACTCCGGTTCGTTTCGGCCAAAGTGGCCGTACGCTGCGGTCTTTTTGTAAATAGGTCTTCGAAGATCTAGGTAAGTAATAATTCCCTTCGGAGTTAAGTCAAAGACTTCCCGAATAATTTTTTTAATCTCACTGACGGGTATGATGGAAGTCCCATGGGTATCCACCATGATGGAGACCGGGTCGGCCACCCCGATCGCGTAAGCCAGTTGTATTTCGCATTTCTTAGCAAGGCCCGCAGCGACGACGTTTTTTGCAATATGTCGCGCCATATAGGAGGCCGAGCGGTCTACTTTAGAAGGATCCTTTCCAGAGAAGGCGCCTCCCCCGTGGCTTCCTACGCCTCCATAAGTATCCACAATAATTTTCCTCCCGGTCAACCCCGTGTCTCCTTGGGGCCCCCCTATGACAAATCTGCCCGTCGGATTGATATGGTATTTAATATTATACGGATTAAACAGGGCTTTAGGGAGAATCGGCTCTATAATTTTCTCGATGACGTCCTCTCGGAGCGTCTTAATATCCACATCCGGGCTATGCTGGGTCGAGATAACCACCGTATCTACCCTCACAGGTCTTCCATCTGCGTATTCGATGGTGACCTGGGATTTCCCATCGGGACGGAGGTAAGGGAGGATATCGCCCTTACGGGCTTGTGCCAGTTGCATCGTCAATTTATGGGCCAGCATAATAGGCATGGGCATCAACTCTTCGGTTTCGTCCGTCGCATACCCAAACATTAATCCTTGATCCCCTGCCCCTCCAGGGTCTACCCCCAGGGCAATATCAGGAGATTGCTCGTCAATGGACGTAATAACGGCACAGGTTTCATAGTCGAATCCATATTTAGCACGGGTATAACCCACTTCTTTAACCGTATTTCGAGCGATCTTAGGGATATCCACGTAGCATTCGGTGGTAATTTCCCCGGCTACGAAGACAAGCCCTGTAGTTACCAGCGTCTCACAGGCCACTCGCCCCATAGGATCTTCTGCCATCACCGCATCGAGCACAGCATCCGAGATCTGATCGGCTATTTTATCCGGATGTCCTTCCGTCACCGACTCCGAAGTTAAAAAATAATCTTTACGATCCATTCTTTTAAAACCTGGCCCCTTAAACTATGCAAAACCTGACAGGAGCTGCCTAAAAAGCCCGCTTCCAGAACGCAAGACTCCTCCGACATGTATCGCAGCCAACACCTTTTCAGGCCCCCCTGGGGTTTACGGTGCAAAGTTCAAGGTGACCTTACTCCTCACTAAGTTTAAGAGTTACACCGGTCAACGACCGGTTTTTACGCCCATACCTGTCTGGGGATTACCGGTTAGAAAAGTTAAACCATATCTATATCCCAGATATACACCTTGTCAAGTTCTTTGCCTATATTTTTTTACAAAGTAGAGGGAGTCGCCCTTTCAAGGGTATTTTTTTGGACCTCCCCCCTCCGACGCCCCTTCCCTGCGAGGGAAGAGGGATTAGGGGCCTACGCGCCAGGTTAAAAACAGAACTGCCCGGACTAACTCGTTCCCAGGCTGAAGCCTGGGAATGCCTATCAAGAGGCTCTGCCTCGATGTCCAAGGAGGGGAGGCTCCGCCTCCCGGCATGCATTCCCAGGCTTCAGCCTGGGAACGAGGGGAACGAGGAAGCCTCTTTCCTACAATTTGCTTGACAAGGCCCTGGCCCTTTGATAGGGTTTAATCTGAATATTCGGAGCTCAATAGTTAATAGATGGTTTCTTAATCCCTGTGCCCTTAACCTATGAGTTCTAAAATACTGGTTGTGGATGATAAACAAGAAAACGTCGAGTTGCTAAAAGCCCTGCTAAGAAGATCGGGCTATCCGGTGATAACCGCCTTTAATGGCCGAGAAGCTCTGGAGAAGGTAAAGGAAGAGAAGCCAGATCTTATCCTGTTGGATGTGATGATGCCTATCCTGGATGGGTTTCAGACCTGCCGGATTCTGAAAGAAGATGTGAAGACCCGTAGGATTCCCATCGTTATGTTGACGGCTAAAACCGAGCGAAAGGATAAAATTCTAGGGTTGGATACGGGGGCGGATGATTATATCACAAAGCCGTTTGAACGGGATGAATTGCTTGCCCGGGTTCGATCTCTCTTAAGGATCAAAGACCTTAACGATCGACTTGAGGTCGCTAACCAACAGCTTGCGGAAAAACAGAAGGCGCTCGAAGAGGAGCTCCAGCAAGGCAGAAAAATTCAAATGAGCATGCTCCCCCTTGAGAACCCCAAGATCCATGGGTATGACATCGTGGGCGTTTGCATCCCGGCCCAGGAAGTTGGGGGAGATTATTACGATTTTATCTTTCTTTCCGAGAACCAGCTCTCCATCGCTATTGGAGATGTAGTGGGGAAGGGGGTCCCGGCTGCCCTTTTAATGGCCATGGCTAAAAGCTGTTTATATACTCAAACGGCGATAGACCCGGATATCATTAAGGTTCTTAACGCGCTTAACAGGACGATCCAGGACATGACACGGCTTAATCCCAGAATTTTTATGACCTTTCTTTATTCCATCATCCATTGCGATTCCCATGTTCTGGAGTTCTCCAACGCAGGGCACTGTTTCCCTTACTATTATTCGAGCCAGACCGGGGAGCTCAACTTCCTATCCGCTACTTCCATGCCCCTGGGTATTTCTAAAACCCCCCAAACCCCTCAATTTGGAAGGAAGGAAGTTAAATTACTTCCGGGGGATGTTCTCATCTTCTATTCCGATGGCATCATAGAAGCCAAAAACCTTCAGAATGAAATTTATAGTTTTGAGCGCTTTGAGAATTCCATCAAAACTTTTAAACATCTCTCAGCGACGGAATTGTGTGGGGCAATACTTGCCGACGTGGAGAAACATAGCGCGGATATGCCTCAGTCTGACGACATAACCCTGGTCGTTATAAAAAGAGTATGAACTTTTATACAGAAGTAGAGGGCTGCGGGCGGGAAGCGCTGGAACAGCACCAATTCTTAAGGCTTAAAACCCTCCTCGAAACCCTTTATGAAAGAAATCCTTTCTATACCCAAAAGCTTAAACAGTCCGGCTGGATTCCCGGCGATTTAAAACATCTGAGGGACTTCGCCCGTCTTCCCTTCACGACCAAGGATGAACTGTCCAGGGATCAAGAGGAGCACCCCCCTTATGGAACCAATCTGACCTACCCTTTAAACAAGTATGTCCGGTATCATCAAACTTCAGGTACAACCGGGAAGCCGCTCCGCATTTTAGACACCAGGGAGAGTTGGGCGTGGTGGGTTGAATGCTGGAAGTATATCTACACGGCTGCCGGAGTCACCTCAGAGGATCGGGTTTTCTTTGGATTTTCCTTTGGGCCCTTTATCGGTTTTTGGAGCGCCTTTGATGGGGCCCAGGCCATGGGTTGTCTTGGAATTTCAGGAGGGGGGCAGGACTCCTCGCAGCGGCTACATCTTATCCTGAAAACGCAGGCTACGGTGTTAGTCTGTACCCCCAGCTACGCGCTCAGATTGGCCAGCATCGCCCAGGAAAATGGGATAGATGCCGCCGGATCTTCCATCCGGATTACCATCCATGCCGGGGAACCGGGGGCGAGCATTCCGGCGACGAAAAAGAAGATCGAAACGGCCTGGGGCGCCAGGTGCCTGGATCACGCCGGGGCTACGGAGGTCGGCGCCTTTGCTTATGAATGTAGCGCACAGCCGGGCGGCGTACATCTGAACGAAGGGGAATTTATTGCGGAAGTTATCCATCCCGGTACCGGGCTCCCTGTCTCTGGAGGGGAGAGGGGGGAGCTGGTCCTAACCAATCTGGGTAGGTTGGGGACCCCCGTCCTCCGCTACCGAACTGGAGACCTGGTCGAGCCGGACCCAAGTCCCTGTGGGTGCGGTCGAAAATTTATAAAAATCAAGGGGGGCATCCTGGGACGGGTGGACGATATGATCACCGTCCGAGGAGTTAACGTCTTCCCCAGCGCCATCGAAAATATTATCCGCCAATTCAATGAAATTGAAGAGTTCGGCGCAGAAATCTACCGGGAAAAAGAAATGGAGGAAATCCACCTGAAGTTGGAAATTAAGGCCCAAGAGGAAGAAAAACAGCAAATCCAGGAAAAGGTCTTTCAGGCGCTCCGAAATCAGTTGAATCTAAGGACGCGCATCACGTTGGTTGAAGCGGGAAGCCTTCCCAGGTTTGAAATGAAAGCCAGGCGGTTTAAAATAGTAGAATAAAACTGAGGCCGGAGGTCTGAGGCCGGAAGTTTAAGATCGTCCTTCCGTCTCAAGCCCCCTGCTTCCGGTTTATGGAACAAAATCCCCCAGAGCCCAATTCGGATTTGAGAGAACCTTCTCCCCCCGATACCGGAGCCCCCCAGGCGGACCCGGATCTGATGATAGATCACCTCTCTTATGAGGAAACCAAAGATTACGTATGGCGGTTTGTTCTGGCAGAGAAAACTACAGAAAACAGCCTTCGCCAAAAGGAGCAGGATCTGGAACAATGGAAGCGCCGGGTTGCGCTGGCCCAGCACGCCCAAGATCCCACTCTGACCGAAGCCGCGCAAAATCAAGTTAAAAGGCTGGAGCTTGAAATCGAAAACCTGAAGTCCGAATATGCCCAGCTTCGCCATAAAAACGCCATTTTGACGGAGAAGCTTAAATTGAAAGCCGCGCAGACCCCCTCTGTCGACGCGCACCAACTGCTGGCCGAGTTAGAAATGATGGCCGATACCGAAGAGCATCAACTTCGAAATAAATTACACCAGAAGGAAATCGAAGACGAGCTGGAAAAGTTAAAGTCCCGATTGAAACCGCCGGGAGCTGAAGGTAACCCAGATAAGTAGGTGTTGTAGGGTCCTCCCCCGGGTTGCCCCTACGAACGGGTTGATCCCATCTTCCCTTACTCGATCTTAAACGTGCTGACCGCCTCTCGAAGGCCCTTTGAATGTTCTAACAGGCTATCCGCAATTTGCCCTGTCTTTTTAATGGCCCTTAAATTCCCTTCGATGACGCCTTTAATCGCTTCGATGGCTGAGACGATTTGGGTCGCCTCCCGGGTCTGCGCGATGGTAATATTTTTAACCCTCAAAGCGATATCCGTAACCGTTTCCATAGCATGGATCACCTGGCCGGTCCCCTTGGTCTGCTCCCCCATGGCATGTTTCACCTGATCGGCTAAGTTTCTCATATTATCCACCGCCACGATAATCTGGCTGGAGCCTTTCTGTTGTTCGTCGGTGGCTTTCGATATTTCGGAGATCATTCGGTTGACATTTTCCATATAACTAATGATCCGCCGGCTGTTATCCGCCTGTTGGTGGGTTGCTTTCGTAATCTCAGAGACGGTTGACGCCGACTTTTCGGCCCGGGCGATAATTTGTTTCAGTAACTCTCCGGTCATGTCCGCGAGCTGGACGCCATCCTCAACTTTTTTGATCCCAGTTTGCATAGCCTGGATGGCGTTCAAGGCCCCCTTCTGGACGTTCTTAATCAGGTTTCCAATCTCTTTGGCGGATAGGGTAGAACGATGGGCGAGCTCCCGGACTTCTTCGGCAACGACCGCAAAACCCCGACCGTGCTCTCCGGCCTGTGCAGCTATGATGGAGGCATTGAGGGCCAGCAAAGAGGTCTGCTCTGCGATATCGTTCATGACATCGAGGATCGCGCCAATTTCCTCGGCGCGGTCCCCGAGGTTCTGAATCACTTCGGCGGATCGTAACACCACCTCTTTAATCCCCCGCATCCCTTCTAACGTTTCATTCATAGAACGCTGTCCGGCGATGGCCGCCTGGGTCGTTTCCTCGGACAGCTTACGAGAGTACTCCACGTTAGAGGACACTTCCTGGATAGAGGTATTGATCTTATCGATGGCTGCATAGGTACTTTCCGCTTCGGATAACAGCCGTCCGGTGTGAGCGGCTACATGTTTGATGGAGACCGTCATTTGCTCTATGGAGGAGGCCGTCTCATTGACGGAAGAAGATAGATCTTCCATAGCTCCCGCGACTTCTTCCAACGTCGCTTTCATCTCCAGCATGGAAGCCGAAGTTTCCTCTGCAGCGGAGGAAAGATTTTCCGCATCCTTGGATAACCCTTTGATGGACTGGTCCAATTGCTGCACAGAAGTGGAGATCTTTTCTACAGAGGCGTACTGGTTTTCTGCCCCGGTATTTAACGTGTCGGAGTGACCGTGGAGTTCTTCAGCGGTAACGTTAAACCGATCTGAGGACTCCCGAATACGACCCGTTACCAATCTTAAGGTAGCCAACATGGCATTCAAGGCTTTTCCCAACCGCCCTATTTCGTCCTCGGTCCTGCCGGGCAGACTTCCGGTAAGATCCCCGGCTCGGATAGTTTCGGCGAAGGTGACCATCTCTTTAAGGGGGAGAATAATCCACTTCCGCGTAAAAAAGGTCACCGTGATCCCTACAATAACTAAGGTGCTTAGGATAATCCAAACGGTTTGAGATCGTAAGGTCGCGATGGCGCCTAAAATTTCTTTTTCCGGTATATAAATTCCCAACGTCCAATCCGTCAGTTGGCTCTGACGGTAAATAACCAGATTACCCCGATAGCTTAACCAGCCCGGGGCTTGTCCCAAGAGGGCCTGGGCCGGAGGGTTCTCCAACCGAGCCCCGATGAGATTTTTATCGCTATGGGCGATGATTTCTCCCTTCGCGTTGATGATAAAAGTCTCTCCCCGTGGGGGTTTCAAATCTTCGATCTCTTTATACAGAAAATCTGGCGTCGTTGTGACCATGAAAACCCCCCGTATTTGATTCTGAACCACATGGGGCATCGCTATGACGATCAAGTGCTTTTCAATTACTTTCTCCGGGTATACCCCTTCGGAAGGTTTGTACTCCTTTACATAGAGCTTAACCGGTCGGGGCTCTGAAATATAGCGATTCCCCTTTTTAGCTTCCTGGAACCATATCTCGTTGGAGCGGTTTAACTTAGCCAAATCTTTATTTACAAAATCTTCATCGTTGGATCCCCCCGCGTAGATATGTTGTTTGACAATTCCATCCAATCCCACATATTCCTCCGAAGGATATAACCCAAAGTCCGTGATCTTCTGGTTCCCGGGATGGATAAGCATAATCCCGAAGTTGATTAAATCCCCCTCCGTTTTGGGCGGCTCGAAGGCTAAACCATTGCCTTTTTGTAGCGCATACACTTCACCGTCCACGTTCGCTTTGTTGGAACCTACTCCCAAAAAACCTGAGAATAAAGCGAGGGTGTTACTCTCCAGAAGGCGTTTGATTTGATCGAGCCGTTCGTCCAGCTTCTCATCCAGGGTTTTCCTTGAGTTCTGAACCAGTTGCTCGTACTGCTTGCGCGAATTCTCCTGTAAGGCCTTGCTGGCGACCTTGAAAGATATCGCCTCAAGAACGATAAGGGGTATTAAGATAAATAATACCATTAGCACTAAAAATTTGATACGGATCGTCTTCATACTCATAGGTTTCCCCCTCCCGCTGGCATATCCGAAAAATCTAATTTGAGAAAATAACCCGGTATATTCTAACAGCTTTATGTTAAAGCGGCAAGCAGTTATTCTGAAAAATTGAAATTATTTTTAGTAAACCAAAGCCCAGACCACCGCCCTATAAAAATAAAAAGTTGTTGCAAACCGGAATATTCTCTTTAGTATATGTATGAAGGATTGACAAAGCTCATTGAATAAAAGTTAAAAGTGGATAACCTTTAAGGTAGGGAGGATTAAGATATGCCGGCTGTATTCATTTATCAGATGGAGGGGAGGACCCAGGAACAAAAGCGAAGGGTCATGGAGGGGATCACGGAGGTCATTAGCAAGGAATACGGGGTCGATAAGGAACGGATTACGGTAGTGTTTCATGAAAAATCCAAGGACGACTGGGCGCGGGGAGGTAAATTTTTCTCTGAACGAGAAGCGTGAACCGGCAGGCAGCAGGTCGTAAGCAGCTTTCTGTTTTTGTCTGCTGTTTGCCGGGCTCTGAACCAAGGAGGCGAGATTATGGAAATTTCCGGAAAAAAAGTTTTGATCTTTGCGGCAGACGAGTACGAGGATCTGGAGCTCTGGTACCCCAGACTTCGTTTAACGGAAGCCGGGGCGAAGGTCACGGTCGCCGGGCTAGGGGAGAAAACGTATAAAGGGCGGAAAGGATATCCGGTGGAGGTGGATACGAACGTGGCGGATTGTCGGGCCGAGGATTTTGATGCCGTTGTGATCCCGGGCGGGTTCGCCCCGGACCGGCTGCGCAGATCGGAACACGTTCTAACGATCGTGCGAGACGCTTTTGAGTCTGGCAAAGTGGTCGCAGCCATCTGCCATGCCGGGTGGGTGCCGGTTTCGGCTGGAATCGTCAAAGGAAAACGGATGACCTGTGTATCCGCCATTAAAGATGACGTAAAAAATGCCGGGGCAGAGTACGTAGATCAATCGGTGGTGGTCGATGGGAATTTGATCACTTCGCGGGTTCCCGCCGATCTCCCCGACTTTTGCCGGGAAATTATCAAAGCCTTGAAGAAATAGCCAAACCCTTCAGCCCCCTTCCCTGCCAAGGGAAGGGGGTCTAGGAACCCACAGTGGGATATCTCTATCCTCCTCCCCGTCTTGGAGAGGGGGCGGGGGAGAAGCCGACCGGGAGCGTGATGAAATTTCTTAACGAAAAGAACAAAATTTTAGCCGGATTGACGGTTTGTCACTTGTTCAATGATTTTTATAATTGGGTGTTGCCCCCGCTGTTACCGGCCGTTATAAGAACGTTTGGTCTCAGCTACTTTCAGGTTGGATTTTTATCCTTTACAAATATTTTTATTCAGGCTTTGCTCCAACCCGCCATGGGATACTTCGCGGACCGGCATCGGAGGCGTAAAATAGTCCTGATGCTGGGTTTCGCCCTTTACGTTATCGGCATCGCTTCCCTGGGGTTGGCCTCCAGTTATTGGATTTTTCTACTCCTGTGCCTCGTTATCGGGGTCGGGGGCAGTGCCTACCACCCCCAGAGCACTAATTTCTTATCCAAATATTTTCGGGAAAATCAAGGAAAGGCCCAGGGCATCCATGGCATAGGGGGAAGCCTTGGCTTTTTCCTGGCGCCTATGGCGGTTACCTTCCTCGTAGCCACCTTCGGGTGGCGAAAGGCCGTCCTGCTACTGGTGATCCCTGGAATCTTCATGATCGGATTGATCTGGAAACTCCTGGAAGAACCAGAAGCCCGGGGGAATAGGGGGTTCGTTCGGAACTTGCCTGCGTCTTTAATCCTACTGTCCATCGTATACGGGATGGTTTCCATGGTTCATAGTGGATTTACAACCTTTTTACCTACTTTTTACGTGGAAAAAGGATCCACCCTCTTCCAGGCCGGCGTTTCGACCTCCTATATGTTCATAGCCGGCCTGGTGGCGCAACCTATCGGAGGTTTTCTCTTTGATAAGTTCGGAGGACGCCTCGTTTTTTTGACGGCCTTCGGATTTCTCACCGTGTTTACCTTTGCGTTTCTAACCTCAACAGGCCTTGTAGCCCTTTTATTTTCTGTCGGTGTGGGCTTCTCTGCCCTCTCTCTGTTTCCATTAGGAATGGCTTTCGCCGCAGAGTTAACTAAAGATGAACGGGTCGGCATGACGGTCGGATTGGTCTTTGGTTCTGCACAGGCCTTCTCATCCTTCTCTCCTATCCTGATCGGTTACATTGCCGATCGAACCGGCCTGGGAAACGCTCTCTTCTCCCTGACGGCCATCGCTTTCTTAGGCATGGTCTTATCCTGGTTTTTACCCGAGCGCCGTAAAGCTGTCGTTAGTCCTCCATGGTCGGCGATCCGTCGTCCATCGTCTCAGCAACCGATAGACCACGGATAATGGATGGCGAGCCCTGGATCACACCCCCGGACCCATGAAAACTTTATTACTTTTTCCGCCCACCTCAGACCCGACCCAGCCGTATCTTAGCCTGGCTTATCTAAGCGCCTTTTTGAAGGAACAGGGGGAAGAGGTTCTCCTCAAAGACGTTAACATCGAGGCTTACCATTACATTCTAGAGCCAGGCTTCTTAAAGCAGCTTTATCCAAGGTTTCTGGATCAGTTGGCTTTTTATGGGCAGAGGTCCAAACTGACCTTTGAGGAACAGAAGCATTATTTTGCCCTGCATCTCATCGATCCAGAAGTCCCAGAGGTCCTTGAGCGTATCCAGGAAGCAAAAAAGGTCTTACAAGATCCGGAAGCGTTTTTTGATCCAGAGCAATACGACTGGGCGGTTGGCGTGATCAACCGGGCTTTGAAATTTATCTCCGCCGTATATTATCCCCTGGAGCTCACCTTCACCCAATACCAAACCCCCCTCTATATGTCCTCCTACCAGGAGCTTCAGCGGGAAATCCGGGAGGGGAATCATCCTTTCCTGGCTTACTATCAAACCCGGCTCATCCCGTTGATCGCCTCAGAACAGCCTGACCTGGTGGGAATTTCTATAGTCTTTCCTGCCCAAATGTTACAGGCTTTGATCCTCTGCGATCTTATCAAAAGGACGTTTCCTGCGATCCATGTAACCGTTGGAGGACCTGCCATCACCCAGATGGCCATCCGCCTGGAAGAGCCGACCCTCACCAGGCTCTTCGCCCATCTGGACAGCATCGTCGTTTACGAGGGGGAGCACGCCCTTTACAACTTGATCGGTCGTCTGAAAGAAGGCAGAAATTTACAAGGCCTGCAGAACGTCCTCTCTTACGAC
>Ga0073934_10002173_pt1 | contig 42270 bp, 34 predicted proteins | sample LarsenN4metaG_FD_76834 | JGI IMG/M metagenome (GOLD analysis project Ga0073934, IMG submission 76834) | Hot spring sediment bacterial and archeal communities from British Columbia, Canada, to study Microbial Dark Matter (Phase II) - Larsen... ...
CCGCGCGGCGAGCCCGGCGCCGTGATCGCGGATGCGAACGAAGTAGCATCGCGCGTCATCGCCATGGCGCAGGCGGGCGCGCTGATCACGGTTTCGGGTGCGCATCTGAAGACCGCCATCGATTCGGTGTGCGTGCACGGCGATTCGCCGCACGCCATCGTAATGGCGCGCACCGTGCGCCGCGCGCTCGAACAGGCCGGCGCCACGGTGGCGCCGTTCGGTCAATAGGGTGATCCGTTGACCGCCGCCGAGCCGGTGTTTCTGGATGCGGGCGAAGCGGCGCTCGTGGTCGAGTTCGGCCGCACCGTCGATGCCGCGATCCACAATCGCGTGCTGGCGCTCGATGCCGCGCTGACGCGCAATACGCCGCCGGGCGTGGTCGAACTGGTGCCGACCATCCGTTCGCTGATGATCCACTACGATCCGCTGATCATCGACCGCGCGTCGCTGATTGCCGCGGTGCGCAATGCCGAAACCGACTCGGCGGCGTTCGAGCCGGCGCGCCGGTGGAGCATCCCCTGTTGCTACGACCCGGAATTCGGCGAGGACATCGCGCAGGTCGCGGCCATGACCGGGATGACACCGGAGCGGGTGGTGGCGCTGCATGCGGGCGCGGCCTATCGCATCTTCATGTACGGCTTCCTGCCGGGCTTTGCCTATCTCGGCGGGCTGCCGCCGGAACTGGCGGTGCCGCGCCGCGTCACCATCCGGCCGCCGCATCCGCCCGGCACCATCATGATCGGCGCCGGCATGGGACTGATCACGACGTTTGCGATGCCGACCGGCTGGTGGCTCGTGGGACGCACGCCGGAGCGCATGTTCTCGCTCGACCGCGAACGCACCTTTTTCGCCGCGGTCGGCGACGCCATCGCATTCGAGCCGATCGACATGGCGACTTTCCGCACGCTCGAAACTCGCGCGGCGGCGGGTGAGGTCGTCGCCCGGATGACCCCGCTGCAATGACCGCCGCGCTGAAAATCGTTTCGGCCGGGCCCGGCGTGACGCTCCAGGATGCAGGACGCCGCGGCTGGCTGCGGTTCGGCGTCACCGGCGCGGGTCCGATGGACGCGCTCGCGATGGCGATCGCCAACCGCGCGGTCGGCGCCGCAGTCGGTGCGACCGCAATCGAGGTTTCGCTCGGCGGCATCGCGCTGACCGCTGAGGGCGCGGCAATGCCGGTCGCCATCTCCGGCGGGTGCTTCGACATATCGCTGGACGGGACGCGTCTGCCGTCTGCGGTCCGGCTCGCATTGATGCCGGACGCGACGCTGCGCATCCGCGCGGGTGCCGGAGGCGCATGGTGCTACCTCGCCGTCGGCGGATCGTTCGACATCCCGCGCGTGCTCGGCTCGCACGCGACGCATACGCGCTCGGCGCTGGGCGGCATCGGCGGCCGCGCGCTGGCCGCCGGCGACGTGTTGCCGATCCGCGGGCTCGCGCCATGCGCCCCGGGCGCGGCCGCGATCGCCGTACCGTGGCCGGCGCGGGAGGACACGCCGATCCGTGTCATCCTCGGACCGCAGGCCGACTATTTCTCCGACGCGCAGATCGCAACCTTCTGTCGCGAGCCCTGGACCGTCTCCAACCGCAGCGATCGCATGGCCTATTTCCTCGAGGGCCCGGAGATCGCGCCCGCCAACGGGCTCGGCATCGTGTCCGACGGCGTCGTCATGGGCGCCATCCAGGTCCTGGGCGACGGCCGCCCGATGGTGCTGATGGCAGACCGCCAAGTGACCGGCGGCTATCCAAAGATCGCCACCGTGATCGGCCCCGACCTCGGCCGGCTGGCGCAGGCGCGGCCGGGATCGCAGGTGCGCTTCGCCGCCGTCACGATCGACGACGCGGTCGCGGCGCGGCGTGCCCAGGCTGCGCTGCTGCAAGCGCCGATCGCGCTGACGCCGCTCGTGCGCAGGGACTTCAGCGCAGAACTGCTGCTCGGCAGCAACCTGATTTCCGGCGTGACATCCGACGGCGGCGGCCAATAGCACCGCCTACCTGAATAACCCCCGCAGCTTGCGCCAGCTCTCGCTCGACGGCTCCGGGGCGGGCTCGGCTTCCGGTTCGACCAGCGGCTTGGCATCCGGCCCCGGATCGTCGGGCACGTGCACCAGCGGAACGATCGGCGCGAGCGGCACGGCTGTCGAAGCGGCGGCGCGCATCACCCCGCGTCCACCCGCTGTGGCCGGCAGTGAATCCGGCGCCATCGCCTCCGGAGACTTCGCCGGCGGCGTGGACTCGGGGGCGCGCGGCGCGGCGGTTGGCGGCATCGCCTCCGGCACGCGCGGCTCCCGGTCGTGCTCGATGACGGTTTCCTCCGCATCGAGCTCGGCGATCGGGTCCTTCCACTGGAAGGCATCGAGCCGCCCGGTCGCGGGCGACACCGGCATCCAGCGGTCGGACACGATGCCGTCTGCGGTCCAGGCCGGATCGTGACGCGCACGCACCGCGCGCGTCATCCATTCGCGCGCGCGGCCCTCGTCACCGTGCTCCTTCTCCTCCAGCTCGGCCATCAGCATGGCGACGCGCTGGCTCGGCGCGATCGCGAGCGGCGCCAGCGCCGCGCGGGCCACCGCGAACTCCTGCGCATCGAGCGCGGCGCGCGCCACTGCCAGCGCGCCCTCGATATTGCCGGGCGCGCCTTCCGCCAGCTTCTCGACGCGCGCGAGGCGGTCGCGCGCCGAATCGCCGGGCTGAAGATGGGCATAGGCGTCGGCGAGGTCGGGATGCGGGTTGGCCTTCCAGGCGGCCTCGACGATGCGGGCGGCGCGGCGCAGATCGCCCGCCTCGCCGAGCAAGCGCCCGGCCAGCGCCGCGGCGGGGACCAGCGTCGGCGACAGCTTCACCGCTTCGAGCGCCAGCGTCCGTGCGGTGTTGCGGTCGTCACCGGCTTCCGCCTCAAGCGCTTGTGCCGTCAGCAGCACCGAGCGCAGACGCCGGTGCTCCGTCCGATCGACGAGCCCGTTCTTCATGTTGCGGTCGAGTCGCTCCAGCGCCCCGACCCAGTCGCCGGCCGCGCAACGCGCGTCGAACACCGCAAGCGCCGCCCAGGACGGCGCGCGCGCGCTCTTCGCCGCTTCCTCGGCATAGTGCCGGGCGGCGGCCGCATCGCCGCGCCGCTGCGCCTCGACATAGAGCCCGTGCAGGCCCAGAAGCCGCGTGTCATCGCGGCCGGCCATGGCATGGAAGGTCCGCTCGGCCGCTTCGCGGTCGCCGGCGAGCTGCGACGCCTGCGCGGTGAGCAGCAATGTCAGCGGCTCCTCGGGCGCGATCCGTGCCGCCTCGTCGGCGAACTTGCGGGCGGAGCGCACGTCACCCGAGCCGATCGCGATCAGACCCTGCGACACCGCCAGATAGCCGCGCACGCCGCGGCGCGTGCGCAGGTAGAGCCACAGCACATCGGGCGATCGTATGATGGCGCGCAGCACCGTCCAAATGGACACGGCCAGCACCGCGACCGCGGCCACAGCCACGGCCAGGACCATCAACGAGGTCTCGATCCGCAAGTTCTGCCAGGTGATCGCCACCTCGCCCGGGCGGTCGGCGAGCCACGCAGCGCCGGCCGCGAGCAGACCGACCACCACGAGGTAGATGACGACGCGGATCATCGACGGCCTACAACGATGGCTTGCCAAGCGCCGCGAGCGCGGCGGAGGCGAACCGCCGGCTCGCCGCGATGGCGGCATCGCGCGCCTCGGCGCGGGCGATCCAGTCCTTCGCCGCGGCCCGCGCAGACGCGGGAAGCTTCGCCAGCTCGGCGAGGGCGCCGGCGAGGTTATTGCCGGCGGCGCGCGCCTCGATGCGCTGGATGACCGCGGCCGGATCGTCGCCTGCCACGTCTTCGATCGGGCGCACGCGGACGATCTTCTCCGCATTGGCCTTGAGTCGGTCGAGAATGCCGCCGTTGCGCGGCCGGGTCCCGATCGCCTTGGCGAGTTCGGGGATGAGCAGCGTGAGTTCACGCGCCAGCGCGTCCGCGGTCGGCACGCCCGATTGCGCGAACCGTTCGAGTGGCGCCAGCACCTTCGGATCGGGCGCCGCCGCTGTGGCGGCAGCAAGCTCGGCGACATAGGGCGCACCGCGCTCGACCGCCGCCGTGAGCGCGCCGGCGACCACAAGCGCGCGCAGCGCACGGTCGGCTCCGGCGTCGGCGCCGACGCGCTGGCCAAGCTGCGCCTCGATCGCCTTCGCCGTACGCTCAAGCGCCGCGACGCGGGTCGACAGCGCCTCCACTTCCTTGCGCCGCGCCACCGATCCGGCCGGTGGCTGCGCCTTGCGCAACTCAATCACCGCCGCCGTGGCAGCATCGGCTTCCTTTCGCGCAGCGCCGGCGATCGACGCGATCTCGTCGCTGCGACGCGCCAGCACGCCGACGCGTTCGCCGAGCGCCCTGAGCTCGCCTTCCAGCATGGCCAGCCGGTTCGCCAGCGCCGCGTCGGTCACCGGCGGCTTCGGGGTCGCGGCGATGGTCTCTAGTCGGCCGACCCGCGCGGCGAGATCATCGACGGCCTTGGGATCGGCGGCGAGGGGCGCCGGCCGCGCGGCAAGCTCGCGCAGGCGTTCCTCCACGCGTGCCAGCCGCGCTTCGGCAGCGCCGATACCGCCGTCGCGGGTCGAAAACACTCCGGCCGCGGCCAGCACGGCCAGCGTCAGCAGCACGCCGCCCGCGCCCGCGGCGACCAGCGGCCACGGAAAGTCGGGCGGCAGCCAGGCGATGGCCGGACGTGGCCGTGGCGGCGGCGCTTCGGCGGACGGCGAAGGTTGCGGTGTGTCGGTACGCGGGGCGTCTGACATCTGGACCTGCGCTGCGCGCTCCGGCTCCTGCGGCGGGACCTCCGGCTGCACCGGCGGCGCGGATTCGACGGGCTGCGTCGGCTCTGGAGGCTTGACCGGCTCGCTCGCGACCTCGGTTGCCGTCAGGTCGATGGTCGGCGCCGGCCGCTTGCGGTCGCGCGGCACCGGCGGCCCCCCGGGACGCCCCTTGGTGGTCATGTGCTGCCCATCGGCGATTCGCCCCCCAGCCGCACGCCCGTATACTAGCAAATCCTCACGGTTTGGACTGAAATCCGCGGCCTTCAGCCCGGGACCAAGGCAATGAGGTCGGCCTCGGACGGGCGGCTGGCAACCCGGACCCGGCCCGCGCCGGCCGCTCTCAACGGCGCCGCCACCTGCCGCGACAGGCAGAAATGCTCGGGCGCCAGCGCCCGGTCGCGGATGCCCGCGGTGGACGCGCGGTCGATATAAATCACGGCGCTACGCTGTGAAAAATGCAGCACGCCGTCGATCGACCCCGCCATCAGTCGGTCGCGGGCCGAAGCTGGAAATTCGGTCACGGCGTCCATTCGGTAGACCGCCACGGTGCGCACCGCGATGCCGGTGACGGCCAGGTCGGCGGCGAGATCGCCGCTGCGATCCTCGCCCGCGAGATGGAGGAGCCGCGCGCCCGGTCCGTGGTTCGCCTTGATCAGACCCGCCAATGCGGCGACGTCGCCCTCCGCGGACATCACGCGATCGAAGCCGGCCGCGCGCGCCGCCGCGGCCGTGCGCCGGCCGACCGCGTAGGCCGGATGCCGCACGAGCCATTGAAGCCGCGCGTGCCCGGCCACGGCGCGCACTGCATTGGCGCTGGTGAACGCCAGCGCATCGCAGGGATCGTCGCCAATATCGGCATCGACCGCCAGCATGCGCAGCAGCGGTGCAATCAGCACGTCGCAGCCCTTCGCGCGCAACAGCGTGGCGGTGCGTTCGCCATCGGGCTCGGGGCGGGTGACAAGCAGGCGCATGGCTCAGCGCGGCGCGAAGAAATTCGGCCCGGCGCGCCGCTTCAGTTCGACGCCGGCGTCGGCGCCGAGCGCGGCTGCATCGCCGGCTGCACCCTCGCGCCCGGTTTCATGGCTTGCGCTGCCGTCGGGCCTGGCAATCAGTCCCGAGAACCGCAGGCGTCCGCCCGCGACGACGGCATGGCCAGCGATCGGCGTGCGGCAGGAACCGTCGAGCTCGGCAAGGAACGCGCGCTCGGCGACCAGCGCCGTCATGCTGTCGGCGTGGTCGATCGCGGCGAGCAGCGTGCGCGTCGCCGCATCGTCTATGCGCGTTTCGATGGCGATGATCCCCTGCCCCACCGCCGGGATGAAGTCGTCGAGCGCCAGCACTTCGGTCGCCGCATCCTCCAGGCCGAGGCGCTTAAGTCCCGCAAGCGCCAGCAGCGTCGCATCGACGTCGCCGGCGTCGAGCTTGCGCAGCCGCGTTTCGACATTGCCGCGGAACGGCACCACGGCAAGCTCGGGCCGCAGCCGTTTCACCAGCGCCTGCCGCCGCAGTGAGGCGGTGCCGATCACCGAGCCCGCGGGCAGATCGCGCAGCGTCTTCGCCTTGCGGGTGATGACCACGTCGCGCGGGTCCTCCCGCGGCAGCACGGCCGCGATCGTCAACCCCGGCGGCAAGACCGTCGGCATGTCCTTGGCCGAATGCACGGCGAGGTCGACGGTGCCGGCGATCAGCGCCTCCTCGATCTCCTTGGTGAACAGCCCCTTGCCGCCCAGTTCCGTCAGCGGGCGGTCGCGGATGGTATCCCCCGTGGTGCGGATGGTCCGGATCTCGATGCGGTCCGGCGGCAGTCCGCGCACGGCCGCCAGACGGTCCCGCAGCATGCCGGCCTGGGCCAGCGCGAGCGGGCTGCCGCGCGTGCCGATTCTCAGGACGACGGATTGCACCTTCGGACCTCGCAATGCTACGCCGCCTCTACCAATTCTCCTCCGGGGAGGACGGCAGGGCGCGCGATCATAGGACGCGCGGCCGGGAAATGCATCGCGGGCGCATGATCTTGGCCGAAAACCGGTTCCCAGCTTTCGGGATCATGCACTAAGGTGGCGCGCGGGGTTGATGGGACCTCCTATGATCGTGCTCGGAATCGAGACGACCTGCGACGAGACTGCCGCCGCAGTGGTGGAACGGTCGGAGACCGGCCGCGGCCGCATCCTATCGAATATCGTGCTGTCCCAGGTCAACGAGCACGCCGCCTTCGGCGGGGTCGTGCCGGAGATCGCGGCGCGCGCCCATGTCGAGATGCTCGACTACATCATCGCCAAGGCCATGGCCGAGGCAAAGCGCTCGTTCGCCGACCTGGATGGCGTTGCCGCGGCGGCCGGGCCCGGGCTGATCGGCGGCGTGATCGTCGGGCTCACCACCGCCAAGGCAATCGCGCTGGTCAACGAGAAGCCGCTGATCGCCGTGAACCACCTCGAAGCGCACGCGCTGACCGCCCGGCTGACCGACGGCACGCCGTTTTCGTACTGCCTGTTCCTCGCCTCCGGCGGCCATACCCAGATCGTTGCGGTGCTCGGGGTCGGCAATTTCGTGCGGCTCGGATCGACGGTCGACGATGCCATCGGCGAGGCCTTCGACAAGACCGCAAAGCTTCTCGGCCTCGGCTACCCCGGCGGCCCGATGGTCGAGCGCGAGGCCGCCGACGGTAACCCGCAGCGCTTCGCCCTGCCGCGGCCGATGGCCGGCAAGCCGAACGCCGACTTTTCGCTGTCGGGGCTGAAGACGGCACTGCGGCTCGAAGCCGAAAAGATCGCCCCGATCAGCGACGACGATGTGCGCGACCTCTGCGCATCCTTCCAGCAGGCAGTCGTCGATGTGGTGGCGGACCGGCTGCGCACCGGCATGAAGCTGTTCCGCGAGCGCTACGGCACGCCGAGCGCGCTGGTCGCGGCCGGCGGCGTGGCCGCCAACCAGACCATCCGCAAGACGCTGCACCGCATCGCCTTCGAGGTCGGCACGGTACTGGTGGTGCCTCCCCCCGAGCTGTGCACCGACAACGGCGCAATGATCGCCTGGGCCGGCGCGGAACGGCTTGCGCTCGGCCTCACCGATACGCTCGACACGCCGCCGCATGCGCGCTGGCCGCTCGCCGAAGCGTCCGCGGCCGCGGCCGCGAATCGCCCGCCGCCGGCGCGCCGGACCCTTCCATGACGTTTGCGCACATCGGCGTGGTCGGCGGCGGCGCCTGGGGCAGCGCGCTCGCGACCGCGATTGCGCGCGCGGGCCGCACGGTCACGCTGTGGGAGCACGATGCCGCCAACGCCGCGCAGCTTGCCGGCAAGCGCGAAAGCCTGTTCCTGCCGGGCGTTCGGATCGACGACGGCATCGCGGTTGTCCGCGAGCTCGCCGACACCGCCCGTGCCGACGCCATCCTGATGGTGGTGCCGGCGCAGGCGATGCGGGCGGCCGTTACGGCGCTCGCGCCCATGCTGGCCGCGCGCACGCCGCTCGTCGTCTGTGCCAAGGGCATCGAGCAGCGCACGCGCAAGTTCATGTCGGACGTGATCGCCGAATGCGCGCCCACGGCGCTGCCGGCGATCCTGTCGGGGCCGAGCTTCGCCGCCGACGTGGCGCGCGGCCTGCCGACGGCGGTGACGCTCGCAGCGGTCGACGAAGGCACGGCGGCTGATCTTGCGCGCGCGCTCGGCTCGGCGACGTTGCGGCCCTACCATTCGACCGACATCCGTGGCGTCGAGATTGGCGGCGCCGCCAAGAATGTGCTGGCGATCGGCGCCGGCATCGTCGCGGGCCGCGGGCTCGGCGCCAGCGCCGCCGCAGCGCTGATCACCCGGGGCTTCGCGGAGCTGGTCCGCTTCGGACGCGCCTTCGGCGCGCGGCCGGAGACCCTGACCGGCCTCTCGGGGCTCGGCGACCTGGTGCTGACCTGCTCCTCTCCGCAGTCGCGCAACTTTTCCTTCGGCATGGCGCTTGGTAGGGGCCAGACGGCGGACGAGGTGCGGGCGGGCGCCAAGCTCGCGGAAGGCGCCTTCACGGCGCCGGTGCTGGTCGATATGGCGCGCGACAAGGACATCGAGATGCCGATCGCCGCGGCGGTGGCGGCGATCCTTGACGGCACGGTCAGCGTGGGCGACGCCATCGAAGGACTGCTGACGCGCCCGTTGCGAGCGGAGGGTTAGGGCCATGGCCTATTGGCTGATGAAAACCGAACCGGAGGAGTTCTCCTGGGACGACCAGGTGAAGCGCGGCGCCAAGGGCGAGCCCTGGGGCGGCGTGCGCAACTTCATCGCGCGGCGGAATCTCAAGGCGATGAAGAAAGGTGAGAAATTCTTCTTCTATCACACCGGCACCGAGAAGCAGATCGTCGGCATCGGCGAGATCATCAAGGAAGCCTATGCCGACCCGACCGCGCAGGCCGGCGAGCCATGGGTCGCCGTGACCACCGCTGCGGTCGCACCGCTGCGCAAGCCCGTCACGCTCGCCGCGGTCAAGGCCGAGCCCAAGCTCAAGGACATGGCGCTGGCGAAATACGCCCGCCTGTCGGTGCAGCCGGTGACTGACGCGGAGTGGGCGCTGGTCTGCAAGATGGGCGGCGTGAAGGCATAAGCTGCGGGAGGCTGCCATGACGTTTGCCGGCATCAACTATCTCGCCGTGATCATTGCTGCCGCCGCGGGCTGGGCGGTGGGCATGCCGTGGTACATGGCGCTCGCGAGGCCTTGGATGGCAGCGAACGGCCTGAGCAAAGAGGCGATCGCACAATCGCACGGCCGCGGCAGGGCGTATGTCCCCTTGGTCCTGGCGTTCGTCGCCTGCCTGGTCATGGCCTGGGTGCTGGCCGGCGTGATCGGGCACCTCGGACCCGGTCAGGTGACGCTGCGCAACGGGATCATCTCCGGCCTGTTCTGCTGGCTCGGGTTCGTCGTCACCACGATGGCGGTCAACTACACGTTCGCGATGCGCCCGCGCCTGCTGCTCGCCATCGACGGCGGCTACTGGCTCGTGGTGCTGGTGCTGATGGGCGCGATCGTCGGCGCGATGGGTGTGTAGCCGACTATCACACGCTGCGCTTAGTTGTCCACCTTGATGCCGGTATCCTTGATGGTCTTGCCGTAGCGCACGAAGTCGTCGGCAATCATGGCGTTCCATTCGGCGGCCGAGATCAGCGACGGCTCGCCCGAGCCGGCATTGCGCAGCTTCTCCCCCACCTCGGGCATCCGCAGCACCGCCTGCACCTCGGTGCGCAGCTTTTCGACCACATCGGGCGGTGTGCCGGCGGGCGCGAACAAGCCCTGCCAGATCGTGACGGCATAGCCGGGATAGGTGTCGCCGATGGTCGGCAACTCCGGCAGCGCATAGGAACGCTTCTGGCTGGTCACCGCGAGCGCGCGCAGCTTGCCCGAGCGCACCAGCGGCACCACCGAGCCGCCGCCGAACATGGCGACGGTTTCGCCTCCGACGGTCGCGATTGCGGCAGGACCGCCGCCCTTGTAGGGGACATGCGTCAGGTCGACCTTCGCCGTCCGCTTCAGCAGCTCCATCGCGATGTGATGCTGGCTACCGTTGCCGATCGAGGCATAGAACAAGGGCGGGCTGGCTTTGCGCGCAAACGCGATGAATTCCGGCAGCGTCTTGGCCGGCACCTTCGCCGGATTGACCGTCAGCACCAGCGAATTGGTGACGAGGTTGGCCACCGGCACGAAAGCCTTGCGCAGGTCGACCGGCATTTTCCGGTACAGGTGCGGATTGATCCCCCACAGGCTGTCCGATCCCAGCAGCAAGGTATGGCCGTCCGGCTTGGCATTGGCGGCCAGCTCGGCGGAGATGTTGCCGTTGGATCCCGGGCGGTTGTCGACCACCACGCTCTGACCGAGCCGTTGTCCGAGCGGCGCGCCCACCGTTCTGGCGATCACATCGGTGGCGCCGCCGGGCGGAAACGCCACGATGATCCGGATCGGCCGGTTCGGAAACGTTTGCGCCTGCGCCGCCGTGGCTGCCATACCGAGAACCGCCGCAACGAGGAGCGATAGAAGCGCCTGCCTGATCGTCATGGTTTCCTCCGGTCCCCTTGCCTTGGTTGCTTGCTTGCAGCGTGCCGCGAGTTCAGTCGCCTCTCACGCCGCTGATCTTCACGATCTCGGCCCAGCGCGGGACCTCGCTGACGATGAACTTGCCGAATTGCTGCGGTGTCTGGATCACCGGCTCGAGCCCGAGCTTGCCGAGGCTTGCCCGCATCTCAGGCGAATCGAGACTGGCGTTGACTGCCTTGTTCAGGGCGGTGACGATCGCGTCCGGCGTTCCGGCCGGCGCCCACAACCCGGCCCAGAAGCCGAGCGCGAGGTTGGGGTAGCCGCTTTCGATCATGGTCGGCACGTTCGGCAGGTCCCGATAGCGCTGCGGGCTCCAGACCGAGATCGCTTTCACGCTGCCGGCCTTGACGTGCGGAATGACGGTCGCGGTGGTGCTGATGTGAAAATGGATGCGCCCGCCGATCATGTCGATGATCGCCTGCGCGCCGCCCTTGTAGGGAATGCTGGTGATGTCGACCTTCTCGCGAACCTTCAGCCACTCGCCGACCAGCTGCGGCGCCGTGCCCTGTCCGAAACCGAACGCGAGCTTGCCCGGGTTCTTGCGCGCATAGGCAATGAATTCCGGGACGGTATTGGCCGGAATCGATTTCTCGATCACGGTCGCCCAATGCCCGAACACCGCATTGGCGACCGGCACGAAGGCCTTGAGCGGGTCGTAGCCGGGATTCCGGTACATCGCCGGCGCGACCACCATGCTGGAACTGTTGAACAGCAGCGTGTAGCCGTTCGGCTCCGCCGACGCGGCAGCCTTGGTCCCGGCGGTGGTGCCGGCGCCGGGGCGGTTGTCGATGACGACGTTCTGGCCGAGCCGCGCGGTCAACTGCTGCGCCAGCAGGCGTGCCACGACATCGTTCGGCGAGCCCGCGGTGAACGGCACGATCATCCGGATCGGCTGGGTGGGATAGGACTGCGCCCGGGAGATGGCGGGCGCGGCGATCGCTGCCGCGACCAGGGCTGCCGCACAGGCAATGCGGGGCAATGACACCATGGGGAACGCTCCTGTCGGGCTCACGGGCCGTATGCAAACGAACCCATCTAGGCGCAATCGCCGGCCGTTTCCAAGCGGCCAAAAAGCCGCGACCGGACGCGGGTCCGCCGAAGGTCGCATGGCCACGGCCTTGTCGCTCGTCGGAGCGCCATCGCATAATGGCACACGCTGAACGGCGCCGTGCCATATAGACGCCGCGTGGAGGGCAGGAACGATGTCCGAGAAGATCTACGAAGTCCCGGCCGAGTGGAAGCAGCGCGCCTTCGTCAAGGAAGCCGACTACCGGGCCATGTACGAACGCTCGATCAGGGACCCGAACGGCTTCTGGCAGGATCAGGCCAAGCGCATCCACTGGTTCAAGGCGCCGACCAAGATCAAGAACACGAGCTTCACCGGCAACGTCTCCATCAAGTGGTACGAGGACGGCGTCACCAACGTCGCCTACAACTGCATCGACCGCCACCTGGCGAAGCGCGGGCAGCAGACCGCCATCATCTGGGAAGGCGACGACCCGAAGGACTCCCGGCATATCACCTATCAGGAGCTGCACGACGAGGTGTGCCGGATGGCCAACATTCTGCGCAACCGCAACGTCAGCAAGGGCGACCGCGTCACCATCTATATGCCGATGATTCCGGAGGCGGCCTACGCGATGCTTGCCTGCGCGCGCATCGGCGCGATCCACTCGGTGGTGTTCGGTGGCTTTTCGCCCGATTCGCTCGCCGGCCGCATCGAGGACTGCAAGTCGAACGTGGTCATCATTGCCGACGAAGGCATCCGCGGCGGACGCAAGATTCCGCTCAAGGCCAACACCGACGCCGCCATCGCCAAGGCTGCGCAGGGCGGCGTTGCCGTCGACCATGTGATCGTGGTGCGCCGCACCGGCGCGGCGGTGAACATGGACCCGGTGCGCGACGTCTATTACGACGAGGCCGCCAAGGTCGTGACCAGCGAGTGCCCGTGCGAGCACATGAACGCGGAGGACCCGCTGTTCATCCTCTATACCTCGGGTTCGACCGGCAAGCCCAAGGGCGTGCTGCACACCACCGGCGGCTATCACGTCTACACCACGCTGACGCATCAATACGTGTTCGACTACCACGACGGCGACATCTTCTGGTGCACCGCCGACGTCGGCTGGGTGACCGGCCACAGCTACATCGTGTACGGGCCGCTCGGGAACGGCGCCACCACGCTGATGTTCGAGGGCGTGCCGAACTACCCGACCATGTCGCGGTTCTGGGAGGTGTGCGACAAGCACAAGGTCAACACCTTCTACACCGCGCCGACCGCGATCCGCGCGCTGATGCAGGCCGGCGACGAGCCCGTGAAGAAGACCTCGCGCGCCTCGCTGAAACTCCTTGGCACGGTCGGCGAGCCGATCAATCCGGAAGCCTGGGAGTGGTATCACCGCGTGGTCGGCGACGGCCGCTGCCCGATCGTGGACACCTGGTGGCAGACCGAGACCGGCGGCATCCTCATCACGCCGCTGCCGGGCGCCATCGCGCAGAAGCCGGGCTCGGCAACCAAGCCGTTCTTCGGCGTGCAGCCGCAGCTCGTCGATGCCGACGGCAAGGTGCTGGAGGGCGCCGCCTCCGGCAACCTCTGCATCCTCGATTCCTGGCCGGGGCAGATGCGCACCGTGTTCGGCGACCATCAGCGTTTCGTCGAGACCTACTTCAAGACCTATCCGGGCAAGTACTTCACCGGTGACGGCTGCCGGCGCGACGCGGACGGCTACTACTGGATCACCGGCCGCGTCGACGACGTGATCAACGTCGCCGGCCACCGGCTCGGCACCGCCGAGGTGGAGTCGGCGCTGGTCGCGCATCCGAAATGCTCGGAGGCGGCGGTGGTGGGCTATCCGCACGACATCAAGGGCCAGGGCATCTATGCCTATGTCACGCTGATGGCGGGCGAGCAGCCGACCGAGGAACTGCGCAAGGAACTGGTGGCCTGGGTGCGCAAGGAGATCGGCCCGATCGCCTCGCCCGACCTGATCCAGTTCGCGCCCGGCCTGCCGAAGACCCGCTCCGGCAAGATCATGCGGAGGATTCTGCGCAAGATCGCCGAGGACGATTATGGCGCGCTTGGCGACACCTCCACCTTGGCCGACCCCACGGTGGTGGATGACCTGGTGAAGAACCGGCAGAACCGCAAGAGCGGGGCCGCGGCGGGGTAGGCGCCGGCTCGGCGACAACATGGCCTGTGACGTCGAATTTCGGTCGGGCCCAAACGGCACGCTGCTGAACGTTCCGGCGGGTCTTGGTCGACGTCCGACAATTCTGCCGTTGCACGGAAGCGAAGGCAGTTTGCGGGATGGAGCGCTCGCCAAGCTCTCGCCTTTGCGCACCACGGATTCGTGACGCTCGCCTTCGGTTACAGGAAGAACGGGAATGCCTGGCATGCGGGCGACATTCATGATGTCGATCTCGACGACACCGCGGAACACGCGCCGTTTGGAAGCTCGGCTAAAAAGGCAGGCCGTAATCCCGAAGTCCACTACTATCCCGGTGACGACCACCGCTTGATGCCGGAGACGCAAAACCTCCAACACGCTCGGCTCGTCGCCTTCTTCCGCCGGCATCTTGAGGGGTGAAATCCGGGGTTGACGTGCCGCATTCGGCCGGCGCCGGATCGGTGCGCCATCTCGCGGCACGCGTCGAAAACGGGTATCATTGCAAAATGAACGTGCTGACAAAGCCGCGTATGACCGTTGACGAATTCCTGGCCTGGGCCGAAGGGCGGCCGGGCCGATACGAACTGTTCAGGGGCGAGGTCTTCATGATGTCCCCGGAAGAAGTCGGGCACCTTAAGACCAAAGGAGCCGTCTACTCCGCTTTGATCGCCGAAGTCCGCAACCGCGGCGTTCCCTGCCACGTTTTGCCGGACGGCGCGACAGTTCGGATCGATGATGTGACGGCGTACGAACCTGATGCCCTGATCTATTGTGGACCGGAGCTTTCGCCAACGACGATTGAAATCCCCCATCCCGTCGTCATCGTCGAGGTCCTATCTCCTTCGACGCGCCGGATCGATGTCGCGACGAAACTGGCGGACTACTTCAAGCTGGCGAGCGTTGCTCATTACCTCATTTTCGAGGCTACTCGACGCTCGATCATTCACCATGCGCGAGGCGCGGACGACACCATCGTCACGCGGATTGTGACCGAGGGCAGCATCGCGCTCGATCCGCCCGGGATCGTAATTGCTGTGAACGACATCTACGGAACATCGTAGAAGTTCGCGCCAATGCCGGGTTTTTCGCGCTGTTGCACGCGCGTCACAGCGGCCGGGAAATTCACGATTCAGTAACGATAACCACAGGTTTCCGATGAGATAGCGCGCCGTTTACCTTAATATCCGTCTCCGGCTAGGGGCTGGGGACGGCTTGTGCCGCTCAAGCCTTGTATCGGGGACACAAGAAACAAGCGGTTCGATCATGTCACTCCTGCTTCGCAGTCTGGCCGCGGTTGCGGCCGTTTCTATCCTTGCCGTCGTCGACTCCGCGCAGCATCCGGCCGACGCCCAGGCCACCGTCGCCTTCCGCGGCTATCCCACCGGCACCATCGTGGTGAAGACCAACCAGCGGCGGCTCTACCTGGTGGTCAGCGAGGGCCGCGCCATCGCCTACCCGGTCGGCGTCGGCAAGGCCGGCCAGCAGTGGAGCGGCACCGCCTACATCAACGGCAAATACATCAAGCCGGCGTGGTCGCCACCGGCCGACATCGCGCGCGCCAATCCGCGCCTGCCCAAGGTCATCGAAGGCGGCTCGCCGCGCAATCCGATGGGCGCCGCGGCGCTCACGCTGAGCGGCGGCGAATACGCCATCCACGGCACCAACGCGCCGGGCTCGATCGGGGGATTCGTGTCGCACGGCTGCATCCGCATGCACAACCGGCACGTCCTCGATCTCTATGCCCGCGTCAGCGTCGGCACCCAGGTGATCGTCACGCGCTAGATCTGAAGGTTTGCGCCGGCGGCCCGGCGTCAGGCCGCGCCGGCGGGTTGCGGCCGGCCGTGGGTCAACGCGTCGACCTTGCGCTGGTGCGCCACTTCCTTGCGGACTGCGTCGTTGTGCGTGAACATTTCGAGCGTATCGGTTTCGTCGTCATTGACCGGCGTCATCGCGACGTCGGTGTAGGTCCCGGCCTTCTGCTCGCGCCGGACGCGGCGGTACATGGCCGCCAGTTCAAGCCAATGGCTGGCCAGCCGCGCGTGCTTTGACAGCATCTCCCACACATAGCGCGGATAGAACTTCCAGGCGGGCTCGATCGGGAGGCCCGGCCTGCGGTCGAGCCGGTATTTGAGGCGGAACCCGCCGGTCTGGAGCGGATGCATCTTCTCGATCGGGAACGCCGTCGAGAACGCGAACAGCACCGCCAGCAGCCGCGATACCCCCATGTGCGGGCCGCAGGAGGCAAAGCGGCGGAAGATCGTCATCTTGTGCTCGGAGGTATAGTAGGCGTCCCAGGCTGCCCGATAGGCCCGGTCCCACTCCTCCGCGGTCATTCTGGGATGGGCCGTGGTGACGTGCTCGAGATCGTATTTGTTCATGTCCGGGTCCATCCAGACGCCCTTCTGCCAGAGCACCTTGTGGTCCTCCGAGCCGGGAAGCGGCGTCAGGTACATGAACTCCAGGATGTCGAGCGGCAGTTCGCGCTTGATGATCTCGACGTCGCGCAGCATCGACTCGGGCGTATCGCCCGGGAATCCCATGATGAAACCCGCGTAGATGAGCACGCCGGCGCGCTTCCACTCGAGCAGCATCTTGCGGTACTCGGTGATCTTGTTCTGCCGCTTCTTGGCGGCCAGAAGATTCTCGGGATTGATGTTCTCCAGGCCGATATAGACCTTGACGACACCGGCACGCGCCGCCTTGGCGATGAAGTTGGGAATCTTGTGACACATCGTGTCGACCTGGATGATCAGGCGCAGGATGATCTTGTCCTGCTCCCGGATCTTGATCAGCCGGTCGAAGATGGCTTCCCAATCCTTGTTGCGGGCGAAGTTGTCGTCGGTGATGAAGAAATGGCGGATGCCGTCGGCCCAGTAGCGCTTGACCAGTCGCTCGATATCGTCGGGCGAGCGGCTGCGCGACTTGCGGCCCTGCACATTGATGATGGTGCAGAACGAGCATTGGAACGGACAGCCGCGGCCGGCGTCGAAGCTCGCATACTGCCCCCAGATCCGGCTGACGGTCTCCGGCGGCAGGTAGGGCGCCGGCGTCGCCTCGATCGAAGGCAGGTCGTTCATGTAATTGTAAATCGGCTTGAGCGTCCCGGCCGCGGCATCCCGCAGGATGCCGTCGATGCGTCCCTCGGCTTCGCCGGCGAATAGCGTGCAGCCCAGGTCGACCGCCTCCTGAAGATCGGCGGGCATCGTCGGCAGCATTGCCAGCAGGCCCGACACATGGAAGCCCCCGATCACCACCGGGATGCCGGCCTTGCGCAGCGGGCGCGCGACATCGAGCGCGCGCGGAAACTGGTTCGACTGCACGCCGACCAGCCCGACCATGCCGAAGCCGCCGTGGCGCTGAAACAGCTTGACGATCTTGCGGACATTGACCCGCGTATTGGTCTCGTCGATGGCGACGATGTCGATCTCGACGTCCGGGCCGAGCACCCGGCGTTCGGCTGCGTCGCGCACGAGTGAATAGACGCTGGCGAGCGAATTCGAGGGGATCGAGGATCGCCACCACTGGATGACGTAGCCATCGTCATCGTAGTGCGAGTTCTTGATCAGGACGAGTTGGAAACGGCGCTTGACCGCGGCCGGAGCCAACATTGCGCGAACCCCCGTGACGACCTGAGGCGATACTTTCGCACGGATGCAGGGGCGATTGAACCCCAAATGCGGCGCGCCATGGGGATAGCATGGGCCGGTTTCCGGCGGAATCGCCGCGCCTGATAGGGCGGGCGGTGCGCCATCTACAGGGCTGCGCACCAGCCCTGACGGCGTCCGCCCGCATACCGGCGCACCAGTCCGGCGTCGAGCAGCGCGCGCGCCACATCGCCGGTTCCGGCCGCCGCGGCGTCCGCCAACACACGGCCACCATATTTGTCGAGACCGACATTGCCGATCGAAACCGGGCCCCGCGCCAGCAGGGCCACCAGCGCGGCGCGCGCGGCATTGGCCATCGCGGCCTCCGCGTCGCAGCGCGCCCGCATTTCGGGCGCGTCGATGCCGCGGAGCCTGACCTTGGTGGCGATCTCGATCCCCGGCCAGACCCGCACCCGCGCCTCGAAGGTGTCCCCGTCGACCACGCGCACCACCTCGACCGGATAGCGGGTTGCGGCGGCAGGCACGGCGCCGGCGGGCGGCGCGGCGGCGCTGGCAGCCATTGGTCGCCCGACCGGCTGCGACGCAAGCAGCGCGCCGGCCGCCAGTCCGACCGCAAAGATGACGGCTGGCAGGGTCAGGCCGCAGGCCGCGCCGAATCGTCCCCTGAGGATCATGATCCCAGATTAGGGGAATGGTCCTGGGAGTCAAGGACAATCTGCGATAGCAGCGAGCTGCGATTACAATCTGACTAATTCGGCCCCACCCGCGGGCCGGGTCCACCGGCCAGACCGCCGTCTTGATGGCGGGGCATCGCTTACCCATCTTCTGCGCGGCGGCTGCTGATGCCGCTGCGCCGGCCGGCGAAGCACCGCGGCCGGCCCGAGGGAGCGTACGATGAACTTCATGCGGACGGGCATTCTGCTCGCGGGACTGACCGCCCTGTTCATGGGCGTCGGCTACCTGGTCGGCGGCCAGACCGGCGCGCTGATTGCGCTCGCGGTCGCGGGCGCGATGAATTTCTTCGCCTACTGGAATTCGGATCGCATGGTGCTGTCGATGCACGGCGCCCAGGAGGTGGACGAGGCCGTCGCGCCCGACCTCTACCGCATGGTGCGCGACCTGGCAGCCCGCGCGCAGCTGCCGATGCCGCGCGTCTTCATCATGGACAATCCGCAGCCCAATGCGTTCGCCACCGGCCGCAATCCCGAAAACGCCGCCGTCGCCGTCACCACCGGTCTGCTCAACTATCTCAGCCGCGACGAGGTCGCCGGCGTGCTCGCGCACGAGCTGGCGCACATCAAGAACCGCGATACGCTCATCATGACGATCACCGCTACGCTCGCCGGCGCGATCTCCATGCTGGCGCAGTTCGGCATGCTGTTCTCGGGTCGCAGCAACAACAACAACAGCTTCGGCATCATCGGCACGCTCGCCATGGTGATCCTGGCGCCGATCGCGGCCATGCTGGTGCAGATGGCGATCAGCCGCACCCGCGAGTATTCCGCCGACCGGCTCGGCGCGATGATCCAGGGCTCGCCCCAGCCGCTGATCTCCGGCCTGGTGAAGATTTCCAACGCTGCGCATCAGATCGAGAACCCGAGCGCCGAGCAGAATCCGGCCACCGCGCACATGTTCATCGTCAACCCGCTCACCGGCGGGCACGGCTGGGACAATCTGTTCGCCACCCATCCCTCGACCGAGAACCGCATCGCTGCGCTCCAGCAGCTGGCCGCCGAGATGGGCCAGGGCGGGTTTGGCGGCGGCTTCGGCGGCGTGCGGCGGCAGTCGGTGCCGGCCGCGGGCGGCAGCCCGTGGGGTTCCCGCCCCGGCGGCCCCTGGGGCTGATCGGCCTGACCGCTCTCGCGGCATCCGGGAATTCATGCCACATGGGCGCATGACTGCGCGCCCCCAGCCATCGGAGCCGCCCGGCCTGCCGGCGCGCCGGATCGCTGCCGACATCCTGGAGAATGTGCTGCGGCGGGGTCGGTCGCTGGATGGCCAGCTCGACGGCGCCGGCGGCCATCCCAGCCTCGCCACACTCGCCGAGCGCGATCGCGCGCTGACGCGGGCGCTGGTCGCCACCGTGCTGCGCCGGCTCGGGAGCTTGCGGCACCTGCTGGGACGGTTGCTCGAGCGCGGCCTGCCCGCCGACTCTCCGCGGGTTGAAATGGCGCTGCTGGTCGGCGCGGCGCAAATCCTGTGGCTCGACGTGCCCGACCATGCTGCGGTCGATCTGTCGGTGCGGCTCGTCAGTGGCGACCGCCGCGGCGCGCGCTATGCCGGGCTGGTCAACGCGGTTTTGCGCCGTATTGCGCAAGATGCTGCGCAGCAATTGCGCAGCATGGATGCAGCATCGCTCGACACGCCGGACTGGCTGATGGCGCGCTGGCGCCGCACCTACGGGGCGGATGTTGCGCACGCCATCGCCGCCGCCCATGGCCGCGAGCCCGCGCTCGACATCACCGTAAAGAGCGATCCGGCGCATTGGGCCGGACGCCTCGATGGGCGCGTGCTGCCAACCGGCACGGTGCGCGCGATCGTTCACGGGCCGATCTCCCGGCTGCCGGGATATGCCGAAGGCGCCTGGTGGGTGCAGGACGCCGCCGCGGCCCTGCCGGCGCAATTGCTGGGCGACGTGCGCGGCCGGTCGGTCGCTGACCTATGCGCCGCCCCCGGCGGCAAGACCGCGCAGCTCGCCGCCGCGGGCGCGCGCGTCACCGCGGTCGACCGTTCGAGGACGCGCCTCGAACGCCTGAAGCAGAACCTGGCCCGCCTCGACCTCACCGCGGAGGCGGTCGCCGCCGACGTGACGGAATGGCAGGCGCCGCCGTTCGACGCCGTCGTGCTCGATGCGCCATGCACCGCCACCGGCACCATCCGGCGCCATCCGGATATTCCCTGGCTCAAACGCGCGTCCGACATCGCGGCGCTGGCGGACTTGCAGCGCCGGCTGCTGGCGCGGGCGGTGGAACTGACCAAGCCGGGCGGCCTCGTGGTCTATTGCACCTGCTCGCTCGAACCCGAGGAAGGCAGCGAGATCGTCGCCGACCTGCTGGCCCGCGATTCGCGGGTGCGGCGAATCCCGCTCGCGCCCGCGGACGCCTTCGGCCTCGAACAACTCATCGACGGCGCCGGCGACCTGCGCACGCTGCCGTGCCATCTGCCTGATCCAGACCCGCAAATGGCGGGGCTCGATGGCTTCTACGCTGCCCGGCTGCAACGCCTGTGACGGCGCTGTCGGTTGGCCGCGGTCACGCCCTTCCGCTATGGTCCGGCCGCGGGACAGGGGCACGCCCGCGGTGAGGGAGCCAACGCGTCGATGTCGCGCGCTTCGGTTGCGGAACGGACCCGGTTGTCCGTATTCCTGGCACGAGGAATGGCGCGCCGGCTGCTGGGCCGCGTCGCGGGCTTCTCACTCGCCCGCCTGCCGTCGCTTCCGGGCGCCCCCGACCGCCTGCTGATCGCGCCGCAGGACCTGCGCACCACCGACTCGACCCGCGCGAGCGAAATCTATGCCGGCCGCTTCGCCTTCGGCGGCAAGGTCGTGATCTGCGACGCCCGTTCACCGTTCGAGGTGGCGCCGCCGTCCGAGGAATGGGCGGTCGCGCTGCACGGCTTCAGCTGGCTGCGCCATCTGCGGGCGGCCGAATCCGGCATCACCCGCGCCAACGCGCGTGCGCTGGTGGACGAATGGATCACGATGCAAGGTGCCCGCAACGTCATCGCCAGGCGCCCGGAGGTTGTGGCACGGCGGGTCATCTCGTGGATCACCCAGGCGCCGCTGGTGCTCGACGATTCCGACGTGCGGTTCTACCGGCGCTTTCTGCGCAGCCTCACCCGGCAAGTGCGGCAGTTGCGCCACACCGGGGCCGACGCCCGCGACGGCGTGCCGCGCCTGCAAGCCGTGATCGCCACGGCCTACGCGTCGCTGTGCATGGCCAACCAGGCACGCCACATCAAGACTGCTACCAAGCGGCTGAGCGACGAGCTGGATCGCCAGATCCTGCCGGACGGCGGCCACGTCAGCCGCAATCCGCGCGCACTGATCGAGCTGCTCGTCGACCTCCTGCCGCTGCGGCAGGTGTTCACCTCCCGCAATGTGCCGCCGCCGGCGCCGCTGCTGCATGCCATCGACCGCATGATGCCGATGCTACGGTTCTTCCGGCACGGCGACGGCAACTTCGCGCTATTCAACGGCATGGGACCGACCCGCTCCGACCTGCTGAGCACGATCCTGGCCTATGACGATGCGCGCGGCACGCCGGTCTCGAACGCGGCGCACTCCGGCTATCAGCGGCTGGACGCCGAAGGCACCGTCGTCATCATGGACGCCGGCAGGCCGCCGCCGCTGGCGGTCAGCCAGGAGGCGCACGCCGGCTGCCTCTCGTTCGAACTGTCCGCCCGGCAGTATCGCATCGTGGTCAATTGCGGCCTGCCCTCGACCGGCCGGGAAGGCTGGCGGCAGGTGGCGCGCGCCACCGCCGCGCATTCGACCGCGACGTTCAACGACGTGTCGTCCTGCCGTTTCATCGAATCGGCGTCGGTCAAGCGCCTGATGCGGGGCACGCCGATCATCGGCGGACCGCGCCATGTGGACGTCGTGCGCGAGGAGGACCCGGAGAGCGGCGCGCTCATACTGCGCACCTCGCACGACGGCTATGCCGACAGCTTCGGCGTCATCCACCGGCGCGCCCTGATGCTGTCGCCGGACGGCAACCGTCTCGACGGCGAGGAGATGTTCACACCCGTGAAGGGCGAGGTTCCGGCCGGCCGCGATCAGTTCGCGCTGCGCTTCCACCTGCATCCCGCGGTCAAGGCCAGCCGCCTGCAGGATTCGCACGGCGCGATGCTGATGCTTCCGAACAAGGAGGTCTGGACCTTCAATGCCTACGAGGACCGCATCGAGCTGGAAGAGAGCGCCTATCTCGCGGGCACCGACGGGCCGCGGCGTACGACGCAGATCGTGATCTATGGCAGCGCGCGCACCGTGTCGCGGGTGCAGTGGACCTTCACCATGATCGCGGCCTCGCCGATGCCGGCGCGCCGCGGGCGCGCCGACGAGCCGCGGCTGCCGTTGTGATAGAATTTCCTCGGCCCTGGAAACGATGATGCCTCTCGTCAAGCAATCTGTCGACACATCCGCACTCAATCCGAATGCAGAACTGCCGTTCTCGTTGCGACTGAAAGATTTCGAGATCGCTATGCAGGACGTCTACGACTTCTTCTTTGACGTCAACAAGCTGCTGCTTGCAAGAGGATTGCATCGCATGGACGACATGCTGCGGCCGGCGGCGATGTCTGGCATGATCTCCGACATGTTGACCGCTTCAATGGCAAAGCACGCCCGTTCCCTGGTCGAGAATCGTCACTTCAACGGGCATCCGGACTTGATTGTGCAAGGCCGTTACCCCAACAATTCGGTCGCGTCTGGAACTGACGGCGTTGAAATCAAGAGCACTCGGAAAAAGGGGGGAGCCGTCGACACCCACGGCGCAAGGGATCAATGGATGTGCGTTTTCGTTTATATGACAGACCACGTAACCGAGCCCGCCATGGATCGCGCCCCGATGAAATTCACGGAGGTGTATCTCGGCCATGTGACGGCATCTGATTTCCGAAACAATCCACGCGGCACGCTCGGGACACGGACCTCAACGCTGAGCGGTTTGGGAATCCAAAAGCTCAGATCGAACTGGATCTATCTGTCCAAATGAGCCGAGTCTGACAATCAACCCCTTCGGGCCTGCCGTCTCTCTGATTGAGAGATCGGGCTCCGTCGCTTCATTTGAAGGCAGGCAAGCTCAGGGACAGCTCGGAGGGCCATCTGATAGTATGTGGGGTCCCGCTCCAAACCGATGCTTTCATACCCCAAGGCATTTGCAGCGGCAAGCGTCGAACCCGATCCCGCAAATGGATCGAGCAGGACGCCTTCTCCCAGCGGCAACGCTGCCCGGACGACCTGGCGCAAAAATTCTTGCGGCTTTAGCGAAGGATGTGGCGCGATCTCACGCTCCAATCGCGGTGTCGGGCTTGAACGAATCACATCGCCAAATGGCTGGTTCTCGCTTGGACGACGAAAGCCCCCCGTCTTCCACTTTCGGAGATTGTCTTGAACGCGGCCATCGAGAGGCTTTCGCAAGGCGACCCAGGGCTCCCACATTGATCGCGGCAAAACGCTTACGCCGTCAAATTCGCGATGTGCGTTTTTGGGCCGATCGCCACCTCGCATCGTCATCGTCAACCGGACGATGTATCCACGCATCTCCAGGCCGCTCTCCGCCATCGCCGCGGCAACGATGTGCGCGAGAAGAGGGTTGCTCGCAACAACGACGTTGGCACCGGGCACGATAACGCGCATGAGCGAAACGCCCAGGCGGCAGAAGAAGCTGTAGAGTTCCTTCCGGTCTTCAGAATCAAGAACGGTAAACCTCGGAAGCGGCGCGCGCCGATGCCCGTCGAACGATGGAGGAATGCGCCAGACGCCGCCGCGCCCATTGCGAAGCTTTGCCTGTTCCTTCTCGCTGTACTCGACGAGACCGTAAGGAGGATCGGTGACAACGGCATGGATTGAGCACGGTTCGCGTTGCGCAAGCCAATCGAAACAATCCGCAGGTACGACCTTTGCCTTGCCCTGCGCTGCCGCAAGGAACTTGATCTTGCTGGCATCAGCTTTCAGTTTTTTTTTGAGCCGATAGCGTCCCCGACCCGTCCGTTCAAAAACCTCCGGAACATTCAAATTGAGATAGGAACGAATTGAAGATGCGGACACATCACCGAGCCTGCCGGCAACCGCCGCCTGGATGTCGACAATCGAAGCTTCATGTCCCGGGACTTCGGACAAATACCTGAGAATGGCATCTCGAATGGTTCCGGGTGCACGCGCCATCGAATCGCCTCCCGATTCGACGGGTAGCCGAAACGACGTCTGGACGTCAAATTCTGTTGCCATGTGGGTGGACCTGGCCGCCGGCGAGACAGCGTATGTTCTCTGTTTGTTCCAAGTCAATAGAGGGTCGACAGTGGATAATGTGAACGGTGCCGAGATATCTCCTTACGCGCTTCCGCCCTCGGCCTGCTAATCCGACCGGCACCCATGCCCGACCACATCCGTCCCATCACCCGCGCGCTGATTTCGGTGTCTGACAAGGCCGGGCTGGTCGACTTCGCCCGCGCGCTCGTGGCGCACGGCGTCGAGCTGATCTCCACCGGCGGCACCGCCAGGGCGCTGGCCGAGGCCGGGCTTGTGGTGCGCGACGTGTCGGAGCTCACAGGCTTTCCCGAGATGATGGACGGCCGGGTCAAGACCCTGCATCCGAAGGTGCATGGCGGCCTGCTGGCGATCCGCGGCAACCAAGACCACGCCGCCGCCATGGCCGCGCACGGCATCGCCCCGATCGACCTGCTGGTGGTCAATCTCTACCCGTTCGAGGAGACGGTCGCGAAGGGAGCGGCCTTCGACCCCTGCATCGAGAACATCGACATCGGCGGGCCGGCGATGATCCGCGCCGCCGCCAAGAACCACGGCGACGTCGCGGTCGTCGTCGACGCAACAGACTATGCTTCCGTCCTCGACGAGCTGAAGCAGCACGAGGGCACCACGCTGGCGCTGCGCAAGCGGCTTGCCGCCAAGGCCTATGCGCGCACCGCCGCCTACGACGCCGCCATCTCGAACTGGTTCGCCACGCAGCTCGGCGACGACGCTCCGGCCTTCCGGGCCTTCGGCGGCAGGCTCATGCAGGCGCTGCGCTACGGCGAGAATCCGCATCAGCAGGCGGCGTTCTACCGCACGCCCGAACAGCGGCCGGGCGTTGCCACGTCGCGCGTGGTGCAGGGCAAACAGCTCTCCTACAACAACCTCAACGACACCGACGCGGCGTACGAATGCGTCGCCGAGTTCGATCCCAAGCGCACCGCCGCCGTCGCCATCATCAAGCATGCCAATCCCTGCGGCGTCGCCGAGGGCGAGTCGATCCTCGACGCCTACAGGAAGGCGCTGCGCTGCGACCCGGTGTCGGCATTCGGCGGCATCGTTGCGCTCAACCGGACGCTCGACGCCGCGGCCGCGCGCGCCGTCTGCGAAATCTTCACCGAGGTCATCATCGCTCCGGATGCCACCGACGAGGCGATCGCCATCGTCGGCGCCAAGAAGAACCTGCGCCTGCTGCTCGCCGGCGGCCTGCCCGATCCGCGCGCTACCGGGCTGACCGTCAAGTCGCTGGCGGGCGGGCTCCTGGTGCAGTCGCGTGACAACGCCGTGGTCGACGACATGGAACTCAAGGTCGTCACCCGGCGCGCGCCGACCAATGCCGAACGGGCTGACCTCGCGTTCGCGTTCCGCGTCGCCAAGCACGTGAAGTCGAACACCATCGTCTATGCCAGAGACCGGGCGACCGTCGGCATCGGGGCCGGCCAGATGAGCCGGGTCGATGCCGCCCGCATCGCCGCCCGCAAGGCCGAGGACGCCGCGAAGGCGGCCGGCCTGACGGAACCCTTGACCAGGGGATCGGTGGTCGCGTCCGACGCCTTCTTCCCGTTTGCCGACGGGCTCCTGGTGGCGATCGAGGCCGGCGCCACCGCGGTGATCCAGCCCGGCGGTTCCGTGCGGGACGCCGAGGTGATCAAGGCCGCCGACGACCATGGCGTCGCCATGGTGTTCACTGGGACCCGCCATTTCCGGCATTGAAGCGGCCCGGCGCGGGGTCCGCGCGCTGTTGACTAAGCGGCCGTTAAGGTTGCCGAATTTTCACCCGCGGCGGTTCATTCTGCGCGGAACGAGGCCGGCATGCTGACGTTCTGCCCGTAGGTGAGCAATCGCCCAGCTGGGTACGGTCCATGGACGAGCGTGACAGCCAATTCCTTCGACGCCAGGCGGAACTCTGCATTGCCCTGTCGCGGGCGACCTTCGACCTGACCTTGGCCGGCCGTCTGCGCAACATGGCCGAAGAATTCCGCAACAAGGCTTCGGAATGGGAGGACGAGGGGGAGGCCTACTTCCCGCATATCCACAACGGCAACGGCTCGCAGACCGGTCCGGCCCGGGGGTAACCCGCAAGCGCCGGCCTACCGGATCAGGTCGCCAAGCAGGCTTGCCGCCACCGACAGCTTGGAAATCGTCAGCCCGGAATCCGCGATCTCGTGCACCGCCGCCCGGATGCGGTGCACGTCGGCCTGACGTGACGCCACCCAGGCCTCCACCGCCGTGGTTCCGGCGGCTCCGCCGGCCGTCATGGCGGCGGTCAACCGGCGCTCGGCGTCGCCGATGGCATCGAGTGCCCGGTCGAGGGCGAGGCGGTCGAAATAGTCCGATGCCCGGATGTCGCGCGCCGCGCGCGTGACGCGGTCGAGGCGGAAGAAATCCTCCGCCGCGAAATAGGTGGCGGCGACATTGCCGATCTTCTGGCCGGCGCGGTCCGCGATCAGCACGATGTCGGGCGCCGCGGTCAGCGCGGGCAGGCTCGCAAGCCGTCGGGCCAGATCGGCGGGCACGCCGGAAGCCGCCAGTTCCTTGGCGCGTTCGGTGCGCGCGGCCTGCGCTTGCGGCGTCAGCGCGCTTGCCAGCGCCGACGCGACCTCGGCGATGCCCTCGCGGTAATGCGTCACGATGCCGGCCAGGCCCTGCGTGAGATCGACATTGCGCAGGAACCACACCACCCGGTCGCGCAACAGCCGCTGCACGCCGGCATAAAGGTCGAGTTGCAGGCTGCCGGGGATCGTGTTGTCGAGCGCATCGATTTCGCCGTTGAGCGCGGTCATGCCGTAGCTGTCGCGCACGGCGGCGAAGGCCGCCGCGATCCTGGCCGCCGACGCGCCGGTCTGGTCCTCGATCCGCACCACGAAGGAGGGGCCGCCGCGGTTGATGATCGAATTGGCGAGCTGCGTCGAGATGATCTCGCGGCACAGCCGGTGCTTCTCGACCGCATCGGGAAACCGCTCGGCGATCGGCGCCGGAAAATACCGCTGCAGCTCGCGCGCAAGGTACGGATCGTCGGGAACCTCCGACTCCAGCAACTCGTCCTTGAGCGCCAGCTTGGCATAGGCCAGCAGCACCGACAGTTCCGGACGCGTGAGCGCCTGCGACCGGCGGCGCCGCTCATCGAGCTCCTTGTCGTCGGGAAGGTATTCGACCGACCGGTCGAGCAGGCCCTTGGCTTCGAGCGACTGCATCAGCCGCTGCTGGAAGCCGAGATAGCCGATCCCCTGCCGCTCCGTGAGCGAGATCGACAGCGGCTGCTGGTAGTTGTTGCGCAGCACCAATGCGGCGACGGCGTCGGTCATCGCCGCCAGCAGCGCATTGCGCTGCGGCTCGTCGAGCCGGCCGTCGCGCAGCGGCCGGGTCAGGGCGATCTTGATATTGACCTCCACGTCGGAGGTGTTGACGCCGGCGGAATTGTCGATGGCGTCGGTGTTGAGCCGCACGCCGTGGGTCGCGGCCTCGATGCGGCCGCGCTGGGTCATGCCGAGATTGGCGCCTTCGCCCACCACCTTGCAGCGGAGCTGCGCTCCCGTCACGCGGATGGCGTCGTTGGCGCGGTCGCCGACGGCATCGTCCGTTTCGGTCGAGGCGCGAACATAGGTGCCGATGCCGCCAAAGAACAAGAGGTCGGCCGGTGCCTTGAGGATCGCGTTCATGACCTCCTGCGGCGTCGCCCTGGCCTTCGGGAAGCCGAGCGCCGCCTGCGCCTGCGCCGACAGCACGATCTCCTTCAGTGAACGCGAATAGACGCCGCCGCCGGCCGAAATGAGCGTCTTGTCGTAGTCCTGCCAGCTCGAGCGCGGCAGCGCGAACAGCCGTCGGCGTTCGGCAAAGCTCGCCGCCGGATCGGGGTCGGGGTCAATGAAGATGTCGCGGTGGTCGAATGCCGCGATCAGCCTGGTGGTCGTCTCCCGCAGCAGACCGTTTCCGAACACGTCGCCGGACATGTCGCCGATGCCGACCGCGGTGAACGGAGTCGTGCCGATGTCGACGTCCATCTCGCGGAAATGGCGCTTGACCGATTCCCAGGCGCCGCGGGCGGTGATGCCCATCTTCTTGTGGTCGTAGCCGGCCGAGCCGCCGGACGCGAAGGCATCGCCAAGCCAGAAGCCGCGCTCCTGGGCGATGCCGTTGGCGATGTCGGAGAAGGTGGCGGTGCCCTTGTCGGCGGCCACCACCAGGTAGGGATCGTCGTCATCGTGCCGCACGACGTGCTCGGGCGCATTGATGCCGTCCTCGCCGAGATTGTCGGTGACGTCGAGCAGCGTGGAGATGAACAGCTTATAGGCGGCGGTGCCTTCTGCCATCACCTGTTCGCGGCTGCCGCCTTTCGGCATCTGCTTGGGGACGAAGCCACCCTTGGCGCCGACCGGCACGATCACCGCATTCTTGACCTGCTGCGCCTTCACCAGCCCGAGAATCTCGGTGCGGAAATCCTGCGGCCGGTCCGACCAGCGGATGCCGCCGCGCGCGACCTTGCCGAAGCGCAGGTGCACGCCTTCGACCCGCGGCGAGTAGACGAAGATCTCGTAGAGCGGCTTCGGCAGCGGCAGGCCTTCGAGCCGGCGGCTCGCAAACTTGATCGCGATCTGCGCCTTCGGCCGGCCGTCGGAGTCGAGCTGGTAGTAGTTGGTGCGCAGCGCCGCCTGCACGGCATTCACGAAATGGCGCAGGATGCGGTCCTCGTCGAGGCTCTCGACCGCCGCCAGCGCCTGCTCGATGCCGGCGAGGATTTCTTCCTGCCGTGACGTGCGCGCCTCGGGCAGCGCATCCAGCCGCGGATCGAAACGCAGGTGGAAGAGCTGCACGACCTGCGCGGCCAGGGGCGCGTGCTTGACCAGGGTCGCCCACATGTAGTCCTGCGAGTACGGCACGCGGATCTGGCGCAGGAAGCGCGAGATCGTCCGGATCAGCGCGACGTCCCGCCAGGCGAGGCCGGCGTTGAGCACGAGCGCGTTGTAGCCGTCATTCTCGGCACCGCCGGTCATCACGACCAGGAAACAAGCCTCCAGCCGGTGCTTGGAATCGAGCAGGTCGACCACGCCCGCGCCCGCGCGCTCCAGCACCATGTCGTGGAGCCACACGTCCGGCTGCACGTCGGTGTCGAGCTCGACGTGGTGGGTCTGCTCGTCGACCACGCGGAAGCCCATGTTCTCCAGGATCGGCACGCGCTCCGACAGCGGAATCGGGCGGCCGCAGCTCCAGACCTTCAACCCGATGCAGCCGTCCGTATCGGTATCTTCGGTGCGGCGATGGAAGTCGGCGCTGAGCGGACGGGCCTCGGACAGGCCCGCGATCACCCGGATGTCGTTGACCGCCACCAGCGGCGAGTAGCTGGCGCGATAGCCTTCCGAGAACGCGTTGCGATAGCGCTCGAACAGGGTGCGCGCGTGGGCGGGATCGTGCACGACCGCAAGCGCGTCTGCGAGCCCGTCGGTCCAGGTGCGGATGATGGCGCCGACGGTCTCCTCCAGCATTGCGCGGTCGGGGCGCGGGCACTCGCCCTGATCGCGCCCGATGATGAAGTGGACGCGCACCAGGGGGCCCTCCGGAAAGAACGGATAGTAGGCGCTGACGCGACCCTGGTAGACCTCGGCGAGGTATTGGCCGATCGCGATGCGGACGCCGGAATTGTAGCGGTCGCGCGGCACGAACACGAATATGGAGACGAAGCGGTCGAAGCGATCGGGCCGCGACAGCACCCGGACGCGCGGACGCTCGTCGAGTTGCAAAATGAGCATCGCGAACTGGTACAGCGTATCCTCGTCGATCTGGAACAATTCGTCGCGCGAATAGTGCTCCAGCACGTTGAGCAGGGCCTTGCCGGAATGGCTGTCGGGATCGAACTCGGCGCGGTCGAGCACCGCGGCGACCTTGCGGCGCACATACGGGATCGTGCGCGCCGACCGGGTGTAGACCGTTGAGGTGAAGAGTCCCACGATCCGGAATTCGCCGACCAGACGGCCTCCGGCATCGAACCGCTTGATGCCGATGTAATCCATGTGCGTGCGCCGGTGGACGCGCGAGCGCACCGCCGACTTGGTCACGATCAGGAGTTTCGGCTCCATCAGGAAGGCGCGGATCTCCGGCGTGACCACCACCAGCTTGTCGCCGGTCCGCAATACCCGACGGTCCGGCGACTGGAGCAGGCCGAGGCCGGTCTCGTGCATCGGCGCGAGCGCGTCCTCGGTGTCGGTGAAGCGGTAGTTGCGCGCGCCCAGGAAGGTGAAATTGTCGGCGACCAGCCACTCCAGGAACGCGACCGCTTCCTCGATCTCCTCCTTCGGCAATGGCGGCGGATTGACCCTCAGCTCGGCAGCGATCTCGCCCACATGGGTGGTCATCGCCCGCCAGTCCTGGACGCCGAGGCGCACGTCGGCGAGAACGGACTCGAGGGCGGCAGCGATGGCGGCACGCTCCGCATCCTCCGCGATGCGTTCGAGGTGGATGTGGATGAAGCTCTCGCGCAGGGCGCCCGCACCTGCCGGCCGTAGGCCTTCAAAACCTGTGAGCAGGCCGGTGGCGTCGCGCGTCACCGTGAACACCGGATGCGCCACCAGCCGGACCTCGACCCCGCGCTCGGCCAGTTCGCCCATGACCGAGTCCAGCAGGAACGGCATGTCATCGTTGACGATCTCGACCACCGAGATGTGGCGCAGCGTTTCGCTGGCGCCCGCGGCAGGCTGCGCGATTCGGATCGTGGGCGCGCCCGGGGTGCGCTGGGACAGGAAGTTCCAGGCCGCTTCGCCGAGCGCGGCGATCTCGCGCCCGTCATAGCGGACCAGGTCCTCGGTCGCGGCCCGGCCGAACAGGCCTGCAACGAAATCCTTCGGGATCGCGGGATTCTGGCCGGTCAAGAGCGCGTCGGCCGCCGCAATCAGCAGGGCGGCGGCGCGATCCTGGTCGGTGCCAGTGAAATATTGCATGGGCGCTCCCTGGCCACACCCGGGAGGTCGGGTCCGCAAACCGGGCGGGCGGCGTATCGATTCAGCCCCCCTTATCATTGGCGCAACCCTATCCTAGCCTGCGAGCCCTTCAAACCGGCGAGCCACTGAAAAAATCGATGTTGCCGTCCCAAAAAAGCGTCCTGGCGGGCGTTGCGCTCCTGCTCCTCGCGTTCGCGCCGGCCGCGCCGGCCGTCCATGCCCAGGGGGTCGAGGCCCGCCACGGCATGGTGGTGGCGCAGGAAGCGCGCGCGGCGCGCATCGGAGTTGCCGTGCTGGAGCGCGGCGGCAATGCCGTCGACGCCGCGGTTGCGGTGGGCTTTGCGATGGCGGTGACCTATCCGCGCGCCGGCAATATCGGCGGCGGCGGCTACATGGTGCTTCACTTCGGCGACAGCCGGCGCGGGCCGCGCGCCGTCGCCATCGACTACCGCGAGACCGCGCCGGCGGCAGCGACGCGCGGGATGTTCCTCGACGACAAGGGCAATGCCGATCCGAGGAAGTCACGCGACTCGGCGCTGGCGATCGGAGTGCCGGGCACGGTCGCAGGCCTGACGCTGGCGCATCGGCGCTACGGTTCCGGGCGGCTGACGCTGGCCGAGCTGATGGCGCCGGCGATTGCGCTGGCGCGCGACGGCTTTGCGATCGAGGCCGATGTCGCGGACTCGCTGCCGCGCGCGCGTGTGCGGCTGGGGCGCTGGCCGTCGTCGGCCAAAATCTTCCTGAAGCCCGACGGCAGCGTGCTTGCGCCGGGCGACCGGCTGGTGCAGCGCGACCTCGCCGACACGCTGGAGGCGATCGCGCGGCACGGGCCGCGCGCCTTCTACGAAGGGCCGATCGCCGACAAGCTCGCCGCTGCCGTGCAGGCGGCCGGCGGCATCATGACTGCGGACGATCTCAAGAGCTACCGCGCCCATGTACGCCGGCCGGTGCGCGGGCGCTACCGCGGGCACGAGGTCATCTCGATGCCGCCGTCGTCCTCGGGCGGGGTGGTGCTGATCGAGATGCTCAACATCCTCGAAGGCTACCGGCTCGGGGATACCGACGAGGCGCTGCGGCTGCACCTGATGGTCGAGGCGATGCGCCGCGCCTATGCCGACCGCGCCGCCTATCTCGGCGATCCGGCGGTGGTGAGCGCACCGCTGCACCGGCTGATGTCGAAACGCTACGCCGCGCAGCTGCGCGCCGGCATCGACCGCGAGCGCGCCACGCCTTCGCGCGACATCCGCGAGGACATCGCGCTGCCGCCGGAAGGCTCCAACACCACGCATTACTCGGTGATGGACCGCTACGGCAACGCAGTGTCGAACACCTACACGCTCAATTTCAGCTATGGCGTCGGCCTGGTGGCGGAGGGAACCGGCGTGCTGCTCAACAACGAGCTTGACGATTTCGCGGCGCGGCCGGCCGCACCGAATGCCTATGGCCTGATCGGCGGCGATGCCAACGCGCCCGGCCCCGGCAAGCGGCCGCTGTCGTCGATGACGCCGACCATCGTGCTCAAGAACGGCCGGCCGTTCATCGTCACCGGCTCGCCCGGCGGCAGCCGCATCATCACCACGGTGCTGCAGATCCTGCTGAACGTCATCGACCGCCGGATGGATGCCGCCGAGGCGGTGGCGGCCGCCCGCATCCATCACCAATGGTCGCCCGACCGCGTGCTGGCCGAGCAGAGCCTGCCGGACGCGATGGTCGAAGGCCTTGTGGCGCGCGGCCACAAGGTGGAGCGCCGCCCCGCCTTCACCGCCGCCAACACCATCGTGGTGACGCCGCGCGGCCTGGTCGGCGCCGCCGATCAGCGCACGCGCGGATCGCTGGCCGCGGGATATTGAATCAACCGCCCGGGGATTGGCCGCCGGGATGCCGGAAGCTTGCCCAAAACGTCAGCTCGGCGATTGAGTCGCTCGTTTGCTCGCGCACCGGCCGGCCGCTCGCCTCCGGCACGAATTGCGCGCCCAGCATCGCCCGGATGTCGATGCCGTCGTTGGCCCAGCCCTGCTCGACCGTCGGCACCGCCCGGTGATCATTGTTGACGATGAAAACGCCGGCGCCCGGCTTCAGTGCCCGCTTGATGCGCGCGATATCGTCGCCGGGATCGCGGCAGTGCTGAAGCACCCAGACCGAAATCGCGGCATCGCATCGCAGACCCGCATCCACCAGTCGGTCGAACATGCCCGGGGGGCACGGCAGGAAGCGATCCGACTGCACGTACATGATCGCCAGCGCCCGCATGGACGGACTGATGTCGATACCGATGACGCGGCACCCGTGGCGGGCGATCAGTTCCTTCGCCATGCGTCCGATGCCGCAGCCGTAGTCGATCAGCGTGGTCTCGGACGTGATGGCGATGTGCCGGGCGATCAGGTCTGCGAGATAGGGCGTCTCGACCCGCCAGCGCTGCTCGGTCGGCACGCCCTCGGGCGTGAGGATGATCCGCATCGCCGACTGGATGTCGTGGACATTGAAAACCGCGGGATTGTAGGTCGGTGTCATGGACGCTCCACCGGCGGCCGTCACGGCCAGCGCCAGTTCAGCACGGTCACCATGCCCGGCGGAAGTGGCACCAGCGTCTGCACCACGTCAATGCTCAGCGTCAGCGCCAGCGCACCGGCGAGCGAGACGAAGGTGGCGACGATGACGCCGCCACCGAATACCTCGTGGTTCGGATTGAGCAGGCGGCTGAAATACAGTCGGAACAGCAGCGACAGCCGGTTGATCGGCGCCACCACCGTGACCGGCGCCACCGCCAGCGCCATGTACAGGAACATCTGGGACAGAAACACCAGCAGGCCGGAGAACGTGAACCACTTTGCCGCCTCGCGGTCGACCGCCAGTACATGGCGGATCTGCCCGGGCCACAACATGATCAGCGCGAACACCAGCGTCGCCGCGACATAGGAGACCAGCCCGCCCGCGAGACTGCCGCCGAGGCCCTGGTCCTCCAGCCCGACTCGCACCAGGATCGGGCTCAGCCCGTAGCCGATCGCGGACAACAGCGCGCACAGATAGCCTTCCGCGTAATTCGGCTGGAACGCGGTGGGCTTCTCGGCGTCGGCGGCCGGCAGGTTCTCGACCGGGGCGCTCGCCGACGGCGGGTCTGTCCGGCCGGGGGACATCGTGAACGTCGGCCCCGCAAGGATCAGCGCAATACCGAGCACCTTCAACGGCGTCAGATGCTCGCCCAGAAGCCAGATCGCGACCACCAGCGTGACCAGCAGATTGAACTGCTGCACCGGAGCGACCAGGTTGGTGCCCATCGCGCGGGTGGCACGGTAGTTGAAATAGCGGCCCCAGACGAAATGCAGGACGCCGGCGGCCGAGAGCGCGATCAGCGTCTTCGGCGTGAAGCCCGCGACCGCCGCGAGGTTGCCGGTGGCGAGCGCCGCGGCGAAGAACAGCGGCACGCCGATCGGAACGGTGATCGCCATGCCCTGCACCACCGACCCGGTCAGGACGGCGCGCCGCATGCTGGCATTGTTGAACGCAAACGTCGCCGCCGAGCAGATCGCGAGCAGACCTCCAAGCATGTGCGGTCAGAACTCCGTCAGGGCCAGCGCCAGTTCAGCGCCGACAGGGCCCATGCCGGCAGCGGGACCAGGGATTGGACGAATTCGGTGCTCACCGAGAGCGCCAGCGCACCCACCAGCGATACGACCGTGGCGATGATGACCCGGCCGCCGAACACCTCGTGCTGCGGATTGATCAGGCGCGCCACATAGAAGCGGAACACCACGGACAGCCGCTGGATCGGCGTCACCACCGACACCGGCGCAACCGCGAGCGCCATGTAGCGCAGCATCTGCGCGCAGCAGACGAACAGGCCCGACACCACGAACCACTTGCGCGCGACCGGATCGATCGACCGCACGTGCCGCAGCTGTCCGGGAATCAGCAGAATCAAGGCGAACGCCGCGGTCGCCGCGAGGTAGGAGATCAGGCCGCCGGCCAGGCTGAACTCAAGGCCGCGGCTCTCGAGCGCCAGCCGGACCAGGATCGGGCTGACGCCGTAGCCCGTCGCCGACATGAGTCCGAAGAAATAACCTTCGGCATATTTCGGCTGGAATGCAGCCGACCGCCCCGTGGCTGCCGCAGGCTCCGGCCGTTCCGTCTCGGCGCGGTCATAGGCGAGCGCTGGACCAAGCACCACAAGAGCAATGCCAAGGACCCGCAGCACCGTGAGATGTTCGCCGAGGACCCAGATCGCGAGCGCGAGCGTGACCAAGAGGCTGCATTGCTGTACCGGCGCCACCAGGTTCGCGCCCATCGCCTTGGATGCCCGGTAGTTGCAGTAGCGGCCCCAGACGAAATGCAGGACGCCGGCGAGCGACAGCCAGAGCACCGCCTCGGCCGGAAACGCCAGGACGGTGCCGAGATAGCCGAATGCCGCGGCGGCGACGAAGAAGATCGGGACGCCGAGCGGAATGGTGATCGACAGCGCCTGCGCCACCGATCCGGTCAGCACGCCGCGCCGCACGGTCGCGCTTTCGAGTGCGAACGACGCCGCCGACAATAGAGCGAAGAAGACCCCCAGCACGCTTGCGTTTCCTGTTGTTCTTGCGTCGTGCCCCGGCTTGGCGCGGCATGACGAAAACTATGTCATCGCTTCGCAAGCTGCGCCTTGTCGGCGATCCCGGCCCACTTGACGATCTCGCTCTTGAGCAGCGCACCGAGCCGCTCCGGCGGGCCGCCGGCGAAGCGGTAGCCGAGCGTCGCGCCGCGCGCCCTCACGTCCGCAAGCTGTAGCACGGCGTTGACATCGCGATTGACCTTCGCGACCACCGCTGGCGGCGTCCCACGCGGCGCGAAAATCCCGTACCAACTGGTCTCCGCCACGAATGGTACGCCGATTTCCTTGAAGGTCGGCACGTTCGGCAGTTGCTCGGCGCGGCTCTCGCCCGATACTGCCAGCGCGCGCACCTTGCCGGACGTGATGTTGCCGAGGTGTCCGCCGAGCGTGACGATCCACACCGAGATGCGCCCGCTCATGATGTCCATCACGCCCTGGCTGAGCGAGTTGTAGGGCACGTGCTGGAACCGTGTGCCGGTGAGCTCGCTGAACAGAACGGTTGCGAGATGGCCGCTGCTGCCGGGACCCGCGGAGGCGTAGTTGAGCTCGCCCGGCCGCGTCTTTGCGATCTCGATCAACTCCTGCACGGTCTTGGCCGGAAAGTTCGGCGGCACCATCAGCACGTCCTGGGCGGTGCCGACGAACACCACGGGCGCAAGATCGCGCACCGGATCGAAGCCCTTGTAGGGCGCGATGCTGACATTGACCGCCAACGTCTGCGCACCGAACAGCAGCGTGTATCCGTCGGGGGTCGACTGCGCGGCGGCCGCGGACCCGATATTGCCGCCCGCGCCGGGGCGGTTTTCGACCACGACCTGCTGCTTCCACATCTCGCTGAGCTTGGATGCGACGATCCGCGCCAGGGTATCGAGGGTGCCGCCGGCGCCGAAGGCAACCATGATGCGGACCGACTTGTCCGGCCAGGCCTGCGCCGCGGCCGGCGCCGAGACCGCAATGCCGGCGACGGCGAGCGCGCATACGATTGAAATGCGTAAAGAACGCATGTTTCCTCCCGGCTATTGCATTTCGGCAACAACCTACAACATTCGCGCCCTGCGTCCACAATCCCGGCGCCGTGCGACCTTTATACGGGCTGCGGCGGTTGAAAGCTCCGGCGGGCCTCAAGTAACGTCGGACCGGGGACAGGGCCGTCCAGGTCCGCGCGGGTCTGATTCCTCAACGCGCTGACGTCGCCGACGCGACCGTGAGCGGGCGACCGCCCGCCTTGCCGGCGACAGTCAGTCAGCCGCGAAGCCCGACGCCTTCACCGCCGGGGCCCAGCGTGCGGAGTCCGCCTTGAGGATGGCCGTGAATTCCGCCGCCGTCGTGCCGGTCGGCTGCAGGCCCCAGGCCAGGAACCGGTCGCGGACGTCCTTCATGCGCGTCGCCGCCGCCATGATCTTGGAATAGCGATCGACGATCTCGCGCGGGGTCCTTGCGGGCGCGAATGCGCCGAACCAGCTGGTGCCCTCGATCTCGAAGCCCGCTTCGCGAAAGGTCGGCACGTCCGGTACGAACGGCGAGCGCTTGCTTCCCGCCGTCGCCAGGATGCGAATCCGCTTGGCCTTGTGCAGCTCGGCGAAGTCGCTGAGCGTGGTGATCACCATGGGCACGTGCCCGGCGGTGAGGTCGGCGAGCGTGGCCGCGGAGCCCTTGTAGGGCACGTGACGAAGCTCAAGACCCGCGGCGCGGCCGAACAGGAGCCCGAAGAAGTGCGGCAGCGTCCCGGCGCCGGGCGAGCCGTATGAGCCGCGCGAGGGATCGGCCTTCACCCAGGCGACCAGCTCCTTCAGCGATTGCACGGGCACCTTGGGCCCGACCGCCAGCGCGAAATCGAAGGTCGCAATCTGCGACACCGCGGCGAAGTCCGCGATCGGATCGTATTCGAGCTTGCGGTAGACATGCTGGTACACCGCCATCGGCGCGATCGGCGTAACCAGGAGCGTGGAGCCGTCGGGCGCGGCATTCTTCACGGCGGTGACGCCGGGCCGGCCGGCCGCGCCGGTCCTGTTCTCGACGATCACGGTGCGGTTGAGCGCGAGCCGCATCTTTTCGCCGATGAGGCGCGTCAGCCCGTCGCCCGAGCCGCCTGCCGCAAACGGGAAGATGATGCGGATCGGCTGGTCCTGCGCGGAGGCCGTGGGCGACGCCATCTGCGCAGCGAGCATGGTCACGAGAACGAGCAGGACACGCATCGTCGCCTCCCCAATCCGAACGCGTCGGTCGACACATCGACCGCGCTGACGGCTATGACCGTGTTGACGATGTTAGCACCGCGCTGTCGTTGCGGAAGGCCGCACGTCGCCGCCAGCGCGCGCTGGCCTGCAATGGCCGTGGTGCGCCGGGACAAACCCGCCGTCGCCGGCGGCAACCTGGAACAGTCCTGGGATTGAATTGGCCGGATGGGACATGGCCGCCCCGCGGAGCGACGAGCGCCGCGCGAACGACACGCCGCCCCAAGCCGCGGTCAGGAATCGATCAAGGCGGGCTGGACAATTCTGAAACTGGAGCGGGCGAAGGGATTCGAACCCTCGACCCCGACCTTGGCAAGGTCGTGCTCTACCCCTGAGCTACACCCGCATCCGAGTTGGGTATGACGTCCGGGCTCACGTCACCCGGCCGCCGTGGCGAAGCTATGCCAAATGGCCCCCGCCAATGCAACCGTTCCTGCATAGTCGAGCGATCTGAAGGATTTATTAGCGGCCGCGCAGAAAACCAGGGGTCTCGGCCCCCTGCTCACGTGCGCTGGAACCACCTGTGCTCCATCCACAGGAGCAGGGCATTGGCCGCCGCGGCAAAAGCGAACAGCACCACCGCGACGGTGATCATCTCCTCGTTCTGCACGAGCTGCATGGCATTGACGATCAGGAAGCCGAGACCCTCCTTGGCCGCGAACATCTCGGCCAAGAGCACGCCGAGCAGCGTCAGGGTGAAGCCGATCCGCAGGCCGGCGACCACCTCCGGCAGGGTGGCCGGCAGCAGCACGCTGAACACCGTCTGTGCCTTCGACAGGTGCATGGTGCGCGCCGCCTTCAGGTAGACCGGCGGGATGTTGCGGATGGCGTTCATGGTGAGCAGCGCCACCGGCAGCACGCCGTGCATCGCGCCGAAGGTGACGCGGCCCGACAGCGCGAGGCCGAAGATCAGCAGCACCACGGGATAGAGCGTGATCTTGGGCAGCGTATAGAGCGAAATCAGGATCGGCTCGCCGACCGCGCCGGAGAGATGATGCGCGCCCATCCACACGCCGATCGCAAGCCCGAGCGCATACGACAACGCCAGCGCATAGGCGAAGCAGACCAGCGTCGCGGTGGCGTTGTCGATGAAGCGCGCGGTGAACAGGAAGTGCGCGGCGTAGGACAGCGTCGGGGCCGGCGACGGCAATGCGGTCTCGCCCACGACATGGTGCAGCGCCTGCCAGGCCAGCAGGATGACGACGAGGATGATCAGCGTATCGGTGGTGCGGCGCGCGGTTGCGGTCATGGGACGGTCATGGCTTGCGAATCACGGCTTGCGGATCCCGCGCCGCTCGGCCCAGCGCTGATCCCAGGCGTGCAGGCCCGTGTTGACGACCACGGCGACGATCAGGAGCAGCAGGATCAGGGCATACATGCGGGGATTGTTGAAATCGGCATAGGCGTCCGAGATCACCCGCCCGAGCCCGGCGGGCGACAGGATGAATTCGGACGCGATGACGCCGATGAAGCCGTAGCTGGTCGCCAGCTTGACGCCGGTGAACAGGTAGGGCGCCGCCGCCGGCAGCTTCAGCTTCAGCGCCGTCTCGACCGCACCCATGCGATGCACGCGCGCGACCTTGGTGAGCACCCGCGGCACGCGGTCGAGCCCGTTCAAGGTCGCAATGATCATGGCGACGATGGCGGTCGCCACGCCCATCAGCAGGATCGGCACCGGCGACAGGCCGAAGATCGCCACCAGCACCGGATAGAAGATGAAGATCGGAACCGCGTAATAGGTCGCAAAGAACGGATCGAGCGCCTCCCGCACGCGCGGCAACGCATGAATCAACAGTCCGAGCGCGAAGCCGAGTACGATCGCGATCACGACCGCGGCGACGACGATTCCGAAGGTGCGGGTCATCTCGCCGGTGAACTGGCCGGCGGCGATCATCCGCCACAGCGCCGCCGCCATCTCGGACGGCGCAATCACCACGCGATGGTCGACAAAGCCGGCCCGGCAGGCGAGTTCGAGCGCGCCCACCGCCAGCACGATCACCAGCAGCCTGATCCAGCCCACCCGGGTCATTCGGCGGCCATTCCGGCGTAGCCCAAGGATTTCATCGACTCGCCGCGCAGATTGTCCCACAGCCGCCCGGTGATCTCGCCGAAGCGGGGATCCGAGACGATCGTGCTTTCGCGCTCGCGCGGCCATTTCGTCTCGACGATGTCGAGGAACCGGCCGGGTCGCGCGGACATCGCGCCGATGCGATCCGAGAGCATCGCCGCTTCGTCGAGCGCATGCGTAATCAACAGCACGGTGGCGCCCGTGCGCCGCCACAGCCGCAGCACCTCATCGCCCATCAGCAGGCGTGTCTGCGCGTCGAGCGCGCCGAACGGCTCGTCGAGCAGGATGAGCCGCGGCTGGAGCACCAGCGTACGCGCGATGCAGACGCGCTGGCGCATGCCGCCGGACAGCTGCGCGGGATAGGCGCGGGCAAAATCCTTCAGTCCCATGAAGGCGAGCGCATCGTCGACGCGGCGGCGCACCTCGGTATCGTCGACGCCGGTGCGGCGCAGGCCGAAGGCGGTGTTGTCCCACACCGTGAGCCAGGGAAAGCTCGCGTCCTCCTGGAACACGACGCCGATGCCGTCCGGCACGTCGCCCGCGACCCGGTTGCCCTCGAACGTCACGGTGCCCGCGGTGGCCGGCTGGAGGCCCGCCAGCACCTCCAGCAAGGTCGACTTGCCGCAACCGGAGGGGCCGACCACGCCGAAGAACTCGCCGCGCTTGAGATCGAGATCGATCGGTCCCAGCGCATGCACCGGCTGATGGCCGGCGGTCGCCGGATAGACGCGCGTCACTCCGGCGAGGCGAGCGTGGACCTCCGGAGCCGTCATTTCTTCTTCTGCAGGTCGGCCGGCAGGAAGGAGAGGTCGATCATCGCGCTCAGGTTGGGCTCCTTCTCGATCAGGCCGACATAGCGCATGGCGCGGACCGTGTTGGTCAGAAGCTCCATCTCCATCTCGCCTTCACTCCAGTACTGCGCCGCCAGCAGCTCCTTCACCAGCGAGGCGACGTCGGCCGGTGGCAGCGGTTCGTACACCTTGCTGAGAATCTTGATGGTCTCGTCGGGATTGGCGTACATGAACTTCACCGCCTCGCGGCGGCCGGCGATCAGCGCGCGCAGGCCCGCCGCGTTCTTCTTCATCATCGCCGTGGTGGCGATGCCGATCGCCGGCGGGATCCGCGGCATGTCCTTCGGCCCGATCACGACGCGGTATTTGCTCGCGCCGCGCGTGCGCAGCAGGATCGACGGAATGGCGGTCGCGTCGACCGCACCCTTTTCCAGCGCGGTCAGCGCGCCGCCCAGGCTGCCGAGCGCGACGCGCGGCATGTCTTCCGACTTCAGCCCGGCCTTTTCGAGCACAAGCACGCCCATCATCTCGCCGAGCGAGCGCGGGTTGGAGATGCCGAACTTCTTGCCCTTGAGATCGGCGATGGTCTTGATCGGCGAATTCGGCATCACGATCAGCGACAGGTCGAGCCGGCGCGAGCCGACGTTGACGATCCGGATATCCTGGCCCTGCTGGATCGCCGTGATCACCGGCGCCGGCGAAACCTCGCCGTAGCCGAGGTCGCTTGCGATCGCGTTGCGTACCGAGGTGCCGCCGCCGGCGCCCGAGATCACGCCGGTGATGTCGATGCCGGCCTTCTTGAAGAAGCCCTTGGCGAGAGCAACGCCGTAAGGCGCGCCGGACGGGTCCGCCTTGTACTGGGTGACCAGGATATCGATCGCCATGGCCGGAGTCGCCGCAAGCGTGACCGCTGCGACGAGCGTGGTCAGACAGAGCTTTGACATGCGTCTCTCCCTTGAAGCCTCCCGGCAGTGCCCGTCGCCGGGAAAATCCTCCTTGCCGGTACCGTAGCCTGCCATGGCTGCATTGCCCAGCCGCCCGCCCCGCCGCCC
>Ga0073934_10002174_pt1 | contig 42265 bp, 36 predicted proteins | sample LarsenN4metaG_FD_76834 | JGI IMG/M metagenome (GOLD analysis project Ga0073934, IMG submission 76834) | Hot spring sediment bacterial and archeal communities from British Columbia, Canada, to study Microbial Dark Matter (Phase II) - Larsen... ...
CCAACCTTGTCTGATCCTCATTGAGGATTCTGCAAATCGCTCTTTGATATCGAAAAAGTTGCGGCGGTGTGCGTCATCGTCTCACCAAGCGCCAAGCGACCGCAATGATAAGCAGTGAGACTGCTACGGCGACCATATACGACCCAACGCCAGTCGCGGAGACCTGAAGCCCCCAGAACCACAACAGCACTTCATTGGATTTTTCAGGCACGGATTCCTCCATTCGGAAATCGACGTGCCGACCTCAATTTTGATGGTCGAAAAAACTTATCTGGTCAAGTCGACCACTGAATTCGGTCTAGACCCGTCCTTGTTAGACGGGGGCCTTTAGGGGGTACCTGAAAATTTCACAGGCGTCTCCACTGCGTTAGCTAAAACTTAATCTGACAGAGGTGTCCTGGTTCTCCACCCGACGTGGTCGCCCAGATGGCGCGGGCCCTCAAGCCGCGGTAGCGGTCCCGCAGGCCCAGGCCGTCGCTGTTGAGGCGCTGACAACCAAAGCGGCCACGATCTCTGCTTGGGTCGAGCGGACCTGGCATTTCCCCAATCGACCGTGTTCGTGGTTGATTGGTCCTTTCCCTGATACCGGTCGAAGCACCTCTTGCCGTTCCGGCGCACGAACGAGCCCATGACGCCGCTTTGGCGAAAGCTCGCGCGTCGACCGTTTGACCTGGGTCAAAGCATGCGGCCGCCGCGACGTTCATTGTGCCGGCGTTGGAATCCCTTGGGAGAAGTGTGATGGCGATTGCCGATCAGCCCGTCGCAACGGTCTCAGCACCGGCCACCAAACCAAACTGGTTCATCAACAATTGGGGATTCCTGCTCGCGGTTGCGGCGCTTCTCGCCGTGCTCTTTCTCCCTACCCCGGCAGGCCTGCCGGTTGCGGGCCATCGCATGCTGGCGATCTTGGTCTTCGCGGTCATCATCTGGATGACGGAGGCGGTCGACTACGCGGTCTCCGCCGGAATCATCGCCGCACTGATGGCCATCCTGTTGGGGTTCTCGCCCAACCCCGCCAATCCGAACGCCTTGATGGGGACAGGCGCCGGACTGACGCTGGCGTTCAGCGGATTTGCCAACACCGCACTCGTCCTGGTCGCATCGGCGTTGTTTCTCTCGGCGGCCATGACGGCGACCGGTCTCGACAGGCGCATCGCGCTCAGCATCCTGTCGCGCGTCGGCACCCAGACGCACCATGTCGTCATCGGAACGATCCTCGTCGGCTTCGTCATCGCCTTCCTGGTACCGTCGACGACTGCGCGCGTCGCCTGTCTTGTGCCGATTACGCTCGGCATCATCGCGGCCTTCGGCGTCAACAGGAAGGGCGCCTTCGCCAGCATGCTGATGATCACGACCGTCCAGACCGCCAGCATCTGGAACGTCGGCATCAAGACCGCCGCCGCGCAGAACATGGTCGCGATCGGGTTCATCGAGAAGGCCTTTGGCCGCACGATCACCTGGCTGGAATGGCTGATTGCGGCCGCTCCCTTCGGAATCCTGATGTCGATCGCGCTCTATTTCGTCATGACGCGCATGATGCGGCCGGAGGTGACGGAGGTCCCCGGTGGTCGCGAGGCGACAAGACAGGCGCTCGCCGAACTCGGCCCGATGAAGGTCTCCGAGATGAAGCTGCTCGCGATCTCGCTGACCCTTCTGGCATTCTGGGCGACCGAAGGCGTCTTCCACAGATTCGATACCAGCACCACCACCATCACGGCGGTCGCCCTGATGTTCCTGCCCGGCATCTGGATCATGACCTGGAAGGAGGCGCAGCCGAAGATTCCGTGGGGTACGGTGATCCTGTTCGGCATCGGCATCAGCCTCGGGACTGCGCTGCTTCAGACCAGGGGCGCCGTTTGGCTTGCCAATATCGTCGTCGCCGAATTCGGCCTCAAGCAGGCGACCGCACTGTTCATTCTCGGCGTCATGACGATGTTCCTGATCGTGATCCATCTCGGCTTTGCCAGCGCCACGGCGCTCGCCTCTGCAATGATCCCGATCGTGATCGCAGTGCTGCAAGGCGTGGGCACGCCGGGAATCAACGTCGTCGGGATGACGATGGTGCTCCAGTTCGTGGTCAGCTTCGGATTCATCCTGGTGGTGAACGCGCCCCAGAACATGGTCGCCTATGGCAGTGACACATTCGAGGCGCGCGACTTCGTCCGCACCGGTCTGGTGCTGACCCTGGTGGCGTTCACCCTGGTGATGGTGCTCGGGGCCACGTACTGGCACTGGCTCGGCTACGTATGAGTCTTACCGCTGGTGATGCATGAGCCGGCTTGAGGATTTCGAGCGGGTATCGTCGGTTGACGCTTTGCTGCCGGCGGAGATTGCCAGGAAGGCGGAAGCAGTCGGTGCCCAGAAGGCCCGCCTTGATTTCTGGCGGCTCTTTGTCCTTGCCGTGCTCGCCGGGGCATTCATTGCCTTCGGGGCTGTGTTCGCCACGACCGTGCTGGCAGGCGCGGGCGATGCGGTCCCCTTTGGATTGAGCCGCATGCTGGCGGGCATTGCATTTTCGCTCGGCTTGATCCTCGTCGTGGTCGGCGGTGCTGAGCTGTTCACCGGGAATGCGCTGATGGTCATGGCCTTGGCGGCACGCAAGGTCACGGTGAAGGAGGTATTGCGGGCATGGTCGATCGTCTATGCCGGAAACCTTGTCGGTGCGACCGGAACGGCGGTCATGGTCCTGGTCTCGGGCCAGTATCTCATGGGCGAGGGAGCAGTCGGCAGCGTCGCATTGTCGATCGCCACGGCGAAAGTCGCGCTTCCGTTCGATCGCGCCCTGTTTTTGGGAATTTTATGCAACGTTCTGGTCTGCCTCGCCGTCTGGCTGTCGATTGGCGCGCGCAGCACGGGCGACAAGATCCTTGCAGTCCTGTTTCCGATATCGGCCTTTGTTGCGGCGGGTTTCGAACATTCGGTGGCAAACATGTATTTCGTCCCGCTCGGCCTTCTCATCAAGGCTTGGGCACCGGCTTCGTTCTGGTTGGAGATTGCAATTCCGTACGACAGTCTCATGGCGCTGAGTTGGCCTGCGTTTTTGTGGCACCTGATCCCCGTCACGCTCGGCAATGTGATCGGCGGCGGCGTGTTCGTGGCAGGCGTGTACTGGTTCGTCTATTTGAGGCCCGGGCAGGGCGAATAGCGCGCGCCCGCATGCGCCCGCGCAGCGCCTCGGCTTGATTCAGATCAATGAGCGTTTCGGCTCGCGTGCCAGATTTCACGAGGTCCATCAACGTCAGAGATCGTCCATGCTGCGCCAACAACAAAACGACATCGTCACCCGGACCGGGGCTGGTACGCCGATGGGCAACCTTTTCCGGCGCTATTGGCTGCCCGCCCTGCTGGCCGAGGAGCTGCCGGCAAACGATTGCCCGCCAGTGCGGGTCAAGCTCCTGTCTGAACGGCTGGTGGCGTTCCGCGACAGCCTCGGCCGGTACGGGCTGATCGACGAGTTCTGCCCCCATCGCGGGGTGTCGCTCTGGTTCGGTCGCAATGAGGAATGCGGCCTGCGGTGCCCCTATCACGGCTGGAAGTTCGACTTCACCGGGCAATGCATCGAGGTGCCGTCTGAACCGGAGGAAAGCGGGTTCGTCAAGAAGGTCAAGCTCAAGTCCTATCCTTTGATCGAACGCGGCGGCGTCCTGTGGGCCTACCTGGGTCCGCCTGAGCACACTCCGCCGCTCCCGGAGTGGGAATTCGCGATGGTCCCGGCGGAGCAGCGGTTCATCTCGAAGCGGTTCCAGGAGTGCAATTGGCTACAGGCGATGGAAGGCGGCATCGATTCGAGCCACGTCTCCTGGCTGCACCGCGACAACATCAACAGGGATCCGCTGTTCAAGGGAGCAGCCGGCAACAAGTACAACATGGGCGATATGAAGCCGGTGTTCGAGGTGGTGGAAAGCCCGGGTGGTTTGCATATCGGCGCCCGCCGCAATGCCGAGGACGGCAACTACTACTGGCGCATCACCCAGTGGGTCATGCCCTCCTTCACCATGATCCCCCCGCGCGGCGGCCACACCGTCCACGGCCACTTCTGGATTCCGATCGACGACGAAAATTGCTGGGCGTGGAGCTACGATTTCCACCCCACGCGGCAGATCACCGATGCCGAACGCGAAGCCATGAAGCAGGGCAAGGGCATCCACGTCCTCAACATCCCCGGCACCTACCGGCCGGTCGCAAACAAGGACAACGACTATCTGATCGACCGTCAGGCCCAGCAGCGGGGCGAGACGTATAGCGGCGTGGAAGGCATCGCCATGCAGGACGCCTCGCTCCAGGAAAGCATGGGGCCGATCGTCGACCGCACCAAGGAAAACCTCGTGTCTACCGACAACGGGATCATTATGGCGCGCCATCGCCTTCTGCGTGCGGCCAGGGCACTGGCGGAAACTGGCACGCAGCCGCCTGGTGTCGAGCTCGCGCACCAGCGTGTGCGTTCCGCGTCGATCATCCTGCCACCGGACCAACCGTTCAAGGACGCGGCGCGCGAAGTCATGGTGACGCGGCCCGGAACCGCACTCGCGACCGTCTGAGCGGCGTGAGGCAGAAGCTCAAAACATGGTGAATATCATGTCGCTACCGCATTCGCTGAAACGAATCAGGCTTCACCTCGCGCGCTCGAAGGAGTTTCCGACGGGCTCGTCTCGGCACGGCTATGAGTTTGTGGCGCCGATCGACCAGGGCGGGCACATCGACACCGAGCTGTGGCGCAAGCATCGCGACCACTGCCGAGTGCGCCGCTTCTGGGACGGTGCTCCGGAGCAAGTCGGTCGCCTTGTGCACAAATCCGGAGGAGCGGAGCACGCCCGCTGGGTGTTCGACTACGATCAGGACAGGGTCGATGACGACGAGTCGGGGTATCGCTTCGGAGCGCACACGTTTGTTCCCGGCGAGTATGTCTCGATCACGGAGGACGACGGCGACGTGCACACCTTCCGAGTAATGTCGGTGGAACCGGCGACGTAGTCGCCGCGCGAGTCGCTTACGGCGTGCTGGATTTGCGGGTCTGGTATTCCGCCCACGCGAGGACAATTCCAAAAACTGCAAAGGCCGCCACGATCGCGGCCAGGGTCAGGGCTGATTCGATCGGCATCGCATGCTCCTCGGAACTCCACAACCAAATGATCAATCCTTGCACGCGGGAGGGCTTTGATCTGGATCAAGAGCGTTTGGGAGGTCGACTGAGTCGGGCCAGTTTCATCGTCAGCTCGTCAGCCGGCCATGAGCTGTCGAATCCGCTCGAACAGAGCTTCGTTGAGCAGCGGTTTTTCAACCAATGTGGCGCCGGCCGCCGTCGACCGCGCGCGCAATGACGTGCTGGGATGCGTGGTGACGAGGATCGCCGGTAGCATGACGTTGCGGCGCCGAAGTTCGGCTAGGACATCAAGGCCGTTCATGCCAGGGAGCCGGTAGTCGATCACCAGACAGCCGGACCGAGGCATGCTCGGATCGTCCAGGATTTCCGGCCCGCTGGAATAGCATCTGACCGCAAACCCCTCGATCTCCAGGCAGAACTGGAGCGAGCTGAGCACGGCCGGATCGTCGTCGACGACCAGCACGGTGGGCGTGGCAGGTGCGATGCTGGAATTGACCATGCTCTTGAATCATCGCGCCTACACGGCGCCCACGACATCAAATCGCATGGCGGAGGGTTCGCTTTGACCTAACGCAAGTCCCGACCCGATAAGGCCGGGCTAGTCGGTGCTCAGAACACCCGCGATCAGCGCCATGCGGACAAGTTCGGACAGGCTGCCCGCATTCATCTTGGTCATGACATGGGCGCGATAGATTTCGACCGTGCGGGGGCTGATCCCGAGGTCGAATGCGATGATTTTGTTGGGTTTTCCGGCGACAAGCCCGTCCAGGACCTCCCGTTCCCGGGCCGACAGGCTGGCCAGCCGGCGGTTGAGGTCCGCGCGCTCGGCATCGCGTTGCGCGTTTTTCTCCAGCCGTCCCAACGCCGACCTGACCGAGGCCAGCAACACCTCATCGTCAAACGGCTTCTCCAGGAAATCGCTCGCACCGATCTTCATCGCCTCGACGGCCAGCTGAATGTCGCCGTGCCCGGTCATCACGATGACGGGCACCGTCGAACCGCACGCCTTGAGCTGGCGCAGAAGGTCCACCCCGCTCATGCCCGGCATACGCACGTCGGTCAGGATGCATCCGCTCGCGCCGTCCGGCACGGCTTCCAGGAACGCGGTTGCCGATTCATAGGTACGAACCTCGATACTGGCGGCGCGAAGCAGGAACTCCAGCGAATCGCGCACGGCGTCGTCGTCGTCGATGATGTGAACAAGACTACTGGTGGACATCACCAATGTCCTCCTTGGTCAGCGCACGCAGCGTGAACCTGAACACCGCCCCGCCGCCGGCGTTGGGTTCTGTCCATATCTGGCCGCCATGTGACTCGATAATGGTTCGCGAAATCGAGAGGCCGACGCCCATCCCGTGTACCTTGGTGGTGACGAAAGGCTGGAACAACTGCGATGCAATGTCGGCGCTGATGCCCGGGCCGGTGTCGGCGACCGAAACCTCGATCATGCCGCGGCCCGATGGCCGCGTCGACACGACAAGCTCCCGGCGTTCGCTCTGGGCGACAGCCTCGATGGCATTGCGGAACAGGTTGAGCAGGACCTGTTGGATCTGCACCTTGTCGGCCAGGATCAAGTCGTGGGCCGGGTCGATCTGGAAACGCACCCTGACGCCATGCTCCTTTGCTCCGACCAGCGCGAGCGCGCTCGATTCCTCGATCAGCTTGTTGATGCTTTCGACGCGCCGCTCACTTTCGCCGCGCGCCACGAAATCCCGCAGGCGGTGGATGATCTGGCCGGCGCGCAGCGACTGTTCCGCCGCCTTGTCCATGGCACCGCAGACCGTCTTCGATTCGTCGTCGGCACGGCCTTCGAGGAGGCGTTTGGCGCCCTTCAGGTAGTTGGCGATCGCCGACAGCGGCTGGTTGAGTTCATGGGCGAGGGCGGAGGCCATCTCGCCCATCGCCGTCAGGCGAGAGATATGCACGAGTTCGGTCTGTAGTTCCTGTAGACGGGCTTCCGTGCGCTGACGCTCCGTAAGGTCGCGGATGAAGCCGGTGAAGTACCGATTTTCGGCCGAGCGCATCTCTCCGACGGCAAGTTCCATGGGAAACGTCGAGCCGTCTTTTCGTTCTCCCACGACGACGCGTCCGATGCCGATGATCCGTCGCTCGCCGGTCCGCAGGTAGCGCTCGATATACATGTCGTGATTTTCTCGGTAGGGCGACGGCATGAGTATCTTGATATTCCGGCCAATCACCTCACCAGGACTGTAACCAAACAATCGCTCCGCGGCGACGCTGAATGATTGAACGATCCCGCTTTCATTGATCACGATCATGGCGTCGGGAACGGTTTCCAGAATCGACTTCAGGTGCGCTTCGCGTGACGCCAGGTCCTGCTCGACCAGCTTCAGGTTCGTAATGTCGGTGTGAATCTCTATGACGTCGGTCGCGCCCTCGTCGTGCCACAAGGACCATCGGGCGGCGACACACACGCGCGAGCCGTCCTTGCGATGGTTGGTCAGTTCGCCGTTCCAAAGCTCGCTCCGAAGCAGCTCGGCTGAGAGGGCGGCCAGGGGCCTCGGAAGCTCGCTTCGCAACAGCTCGTGCGCCCGCCGGCCGATCGCCTCCCTGGGGCTGTATCCATAAAGGTGCTGCATGCCCGACGACCAATACGTAATCGTGCCGTCGATGGTCCGAACCATCGCCTGTGTGCGTTCGAGGATCCGAATGGCGGCCTCGCGTTCGGCGGCAGCCGCTGCCTCTGCGACAGGAGGAGTCATCTTCAAAGTTTAGCTGCCGCAAAAACGACAGGCCAGCAGAACTTCAAGGCGCCTTTGGCCGGTCCCGGGCGTTGTTCAAGAGAGCGCAAGGCAGACATCGAATACGCCCTGATCCTGCTTTGCGGCGGTCACTGTGAATCCGAGCTCTCGGCACATCTTGAGCATCACGACATTGTCGCGGAGGACCTGGCCGCTGACCCTGCGTAGACCCTCGGCACGGGCATAGCGGATCATCAGTTCCATCAGGCGCCAGCCCAGGCCGCGTCCCTTGAGGTCGGATCGCAGCAGGATCGCGTATTCTCCGGCTTCGTAGTTGACGTCCGCATGCAGACGCACGGCTCCGAGCAGTTGTCCCGTCGTCTCGGAGATGGCGACGAAAGCCATGGCCCGCGCATAGTCGAGCTGGGTCAACCGGGCAATGAAGGCATGGCTGATATCCTTGACCGGCGCAAAAAAGCGCAGCCGCATGTCGTCGGAGGAGACCTGCCGGAAGAAATCTCGGTACAACGCCTCATCCTCCGGGCGGACCGGCCGGATCAGGATGCCTCCGATGCCCTCGATATCGATGTGCTCCTCCCATTCGCTCGGGTATGGCCGGATGGCGAATCGGGGGTGTCCGGAGCCCTTGACGTGCATCTCGACGGGACCGACAGCAACTCTGGCGTCGAGCGCCAGAACGCCCTGCTGGTCGGCGAGGAGCGGATTGATGTCGAGTTCGCGTATCTCGGGCAGGTCGGCCGTCAGCTGGGCCAGCCTTACCAAGGTCAGCGCAACGTCATCGCCCTTGACGGCGGGGACGTTCCGATAGGCGCCGAGGATGCGCGACACGCGGGTGCGGGCGATCAGGTCGCGTGCCAGATTGAGGTCGAGCGGCGGCAGGGCCAGTGCCTTGTCATTGATGACTTCGACGGCGGTTCCGCCGCGGCCGAACACGACGATCGGGCCGAATGTTGGGTCGTCGGCGATACCGGCGATCAGCTCGCGTGCCTTGGGGCGGAGGATCATGGGTTGAACAATGACGCCTGAGATACGGGCCTTCGGCAATCTTGCCTGGGCATTGTCGATGATCTGCACGGCGGCTTCACGGACGGCGGCGGCCGTGGTTAAGTTGAGGCGCACGCCGTCCACATCCGACTTGTGCACGATGTCGCGCGAGTGGATCTTCAGGACCACCGCGTTGCCTTTGGACAGGAACGCTTCGGCGGCATCCATCGCCGTGTCTGCATCGCTCGCGACGGCCGCCGGCACTGTCGGGATTGCGTAGCATCGCAGCAATTCCGTCGCTTCGATCGGATCGAGCCACTGGCGTCCGTCTGCGATGGCTCGCTTCACGATGCTGCGGGCGGCATCGATATCGGGCGAGAAATCCCGCGGCAGGCTCGGCGGGGCTTCCATCAGGGTTTGTATGACCTCGCCATGCCGAACGAGATGGGTGAAACCTCGGATCGCGTCGGTTTCGGTCGGATAGTTGGGTACATTGGCGCGGTCGAAGGTCTGCGAAACCTTGTCCGTGTTGCCGATCCAGGTCGCCATGATGGGTTTCGGTCGCAGCCATTTTTGGTTGTGCGCGCAGGCGACACTGGCGACGGTGTCGGCGATCTCGGTTGCGGCGGCGAGGGCGGTCTCGACGTTCATCACGAGTACTGCGTCGATCTCGCCGTCTTCCAGCAGCGCCTCGAGCGCGAGGCGATATCGATCGGGACCGGCGTCCCCGATGATATCGACCGGATTGGACCGCGACCAAGTTGAAGGAAGCGCGGCATCGAGGCGCGCCAACGCGGCTGCGGACAGGGTGGCCGGGATGCCTCCCAAGTCGATCAGCCGGTCGATTGCCAGGACACCGATCCCGCCGCCATTGGTCAGGATCGCGAGCCGCCTTCCTATCGGTCCTTGCAGTCGGCCCAGCGTTTCCGCTGCATTGAACAGTTCGCCCAGGTCCATGACGCGCAACAGACCGGCTCGCCGGAACGCCGCGTCGTAGACATCGTCGGCTCCGGCGAGTGCGCCGGTATGGGTTGCGGCCGCCCTGGCGGCCTCCTTGTGCCGCCCGGCCTTGACCACCACCACGGGTTTCACCCGGGCCGCCGCCCTGGCGGCGGACATGAACTTGCGCGCGTCCTTGATCGACTCGATGTAGAGCAGGATCGCTCGCGTAGCCGCGTCGAGCGCGAAGTGGTCAAGCAGGTCGCCAAAGTCGACATCGAGCTGGTCGCCAATCGATACGATGGCGGAAAAACCGGCCAAATGCGCCGCGGCCCAGTCGACCATGCCCGCGGCCACGGCTCCGGATTGCGAGATCAGCGCGAGATCGCCGGGTTGCGGCATGCGGGCCGCAAAGCTGGCATTCAGTTTTGCACGCGGAACCATCAGGCCAAGACAGTTTGGTCCGACCAGGCGCAGGCCTTTGGCGCGCGCTGCCTGTTCGCAGGCCGATGCGATCGAACCGGGACCGTGCCCCAGCCCGGCGGTGACGATGACGGCAGTGGCCACGCCGCATTCGGCCGCCGAGGCGACAAGGTCGAGGACGGCTGGGGCGGGCGCAGCAATGACTGCCAGATCGGGCGGCTGCTCAAGCTGTTCGAGGCGGCCCACGGTTCGAACGCCGTCGATTTCGTCGTAGCGGGAATTGACCACGTTGACGGCACCCGCGAATCCAGCGCTGCGGAGGTTCCGAAGCACGGCGCGGCCGACCGATCGCTCGCGTGGGCTGGCTCCGACCACGGCAATTGAGCGCGGGTACAGCAGCCGGTCGAGGCGATAGGTCGACATCTTTAAGGTCACCGGTTGTGATACCGCTCGTCGATGCTGATCGAACGGGGTATCGGTCTGTTGCAGGTGCGCAGTGCCTTTCCGTTGATTCAGCTCAACCAAAGCCCGGATTGTTGGCCTGATTCAAGCGAGACGCGGCACCGTTGATCCTTGTCAAAGCGCTGCTGCCTCCATCTCTGGCAGATTGATCCGATCGGACGATCTTGGCCGGACCGAGCGGCGCGGAGGCAGACATGACGTTTTCAAGCTTGATGGTTCATCTCGATCTCGACGAATCCAACGATGCGCGGCTGCATGTCGCAGGCGATTTGGCGGAGCAGTTTGATTCAAGGTTGATCGGCATCGCCTGCTGTCAGCCCCAGCCGGCGGTCTATGCGGACGGCACGTTTGCCCAGAGCCTGGTGAGGCAGCTGGAGGCGGAGGCCGATGAGAGGCTGGCGCAGCAGGAGCGTCGCTTCAGGACGGCCTTTCAGAACCGTATCAGGAATGTGGAATGGCGTCGCGCGTTCGCCTACCCGGCCGACTATGTTGCGCGCGAGGCCCGTGCTGCGGACCTGGTGATTACCGGCGCCGACCGGATTGGCAGTGCATCGGACCCGCTGTGGCGGCTCGACCAAAGTGAGCTGGTCATGAAGCTGGGCCGGCCCCTGATGATTGTGCCGCCGGAGGTCGATCGGTTGAAGTTGTCCAGCGTGGTGGTTGGCTGGAAGGATACGAGGGAGGCGAGGCGCGCGGTTGTCGACGCGATTCCGCTCTTGCAGAAGGCCAAGGAGGTCACGGTCGTCGAGATCATTGAGAAAGACGAAGACCGGTCGGTGGCCGCACACCGGGTGGCGGACGTTGCCGCCTGGCTCGGCCGGCACAAGGTGGATGCCAGCTACATCGTTCCCAGTCTACGCGGCAACGCCGTCGAGCAACTCGCGACGCAGGCGAGCGACATCGGCGCCGACGTCGTGGTTGCAGGCGCCTATGGCCACACCCGGCTGCGGGAATGGATCTTCGGCGGCGTGACCCGGGACCTGATTACCCAGTCAAGAATCTGTTCGTTCTTATCCCATTGATAGACAGGCTCTTTCCCGTGTCACGGCAGCCGGCCCTGATCGGCTGCCGCTTTGCTTTGCGGGGACCTGTCGATGACGGTCGCGGCCTACGGGACATCCCTTAAGAGGGTCATCTGAATTTTCATTGCCGCTCGCCTGCGTAGTGTCGGCTCACCAAAATCAAGGAGTGAGCCATGATCTCCCGGGCCAGACTGACCAGTGTCCTTCGCGAACAGTCCGCGTCGAAGGCGGCCATGATCGCCGGCCGCTTGCCGCTGTTTGGCGACATGGAGTTCGGCGGTGTCCCGATGTCGTTCGACCGCAACGCCGAGATCTACGGCGAAGGCGAGAGCGCCGACTATGTCTACCGGGTCATCAGCGGTTCGGTGCGCGCCTACAAGGTGCTCAACGACGGACGCCGCCAGATCACCGCGTTCTACCTGCCGGGCGATGTGTTCGGAATCGAATCGGGCGCGGAACACTCGAACTCCGCCGAAGCGATCGACAAGGCGACCATCCTGGTGGTTCGGCGCAGCAGCGTGTTCAGCACCGCGGAAAACAACGGCGATGTAGCGCGGTACCTTTGGTCGGCAACGGCGGCGGAGCTGAAACGCTCGCAGAACCACGCGCTGCTGCTGATCAAGACCGCCAAGGAGCGTATTGCCGCCTTTCTCCTGGAAATGGCGGGCCGTCTGGCCGGTCAGAGCTGCGTGGAGCTTCCGATGTCGCGCCAGGACATCGCGGACTATCTGGGCCTGACGATCGAGACCGTGTCACGCACCCTGACGCAGCTCTCGGAGAGATCGACGATCCAGTTTCTCGGCTCCCGCCGCATCGTGCTGCGCAACCCGTCGCAGCTCAGGGCCTTGAACGCCTGAAAGGATTCCGTTTGCAGCTAGGAGAGTGGCGATGAAAGCCGGCGAGGTCATGACCCAGAATGCGGTGACGGTTGATCCCGACGCCTCCATCATGCAAGCCATTCAATTGATGCTACAGCGGCGAATCAGCGGGCTGCCGGTCGTGAACGAAACAGGCGAGCTGGTCGGCATTGTCACGGAGGGCGACCTTCTCCGCCGCGCCGAACTCGGCACCCAGAAGCGACGTCCGCGCTGGATCGAGTTCCTGATCGGGCCCGGGCGGCTCGCAAGCGAATATGTCAGCGCGTGCGGGCGGCGCGTCCACGAGGTAATGACCGCGCCGGTCCAAACGGTGTCTGAGGAGACGCCATTGGTTGAAGTCGTCAAGATCATGGAATCGAGACGGATCAAGCGGCTGCCCGTCGTTCGGGACGGACGGATCGTCGGTATCGTCAGCCGGGCCAACCTCTTGCGGGCGTTGGCCTCCGCGGGGCGCGACGACAAGCTTGCCTCCTCGGTATCCGATGCCGAGATTCGCCGGCACCTGCTCGCGGAACTGGCGAAGCAGAGCTGGGCGCCGGTCGCGCTCATCGACGTCATTGTCAGGAAAGGCGTTGTGCACCTGTGGGGCACCCTGACCGAGGAGCGCCAGCGCCAGGGGATTCGCGTTGCCGCCGAGAACACGCCGGGCGTGAAACGGGTCGAAGATCACCTGGTCTGGATCGAGCCGGTGTCCGGCATTGCGCTGCCGTCCGCGGACGATTTCAAGGCGATCGGTCAGGCAAGCTGAGGGCCGAAACCGGCGTGCCGGTCCGGTGTCCGGGGAGCTTTGCAGTGTCCGGGACTGGCGTCACCGCTCCAGCGACTTGAGGAACGCGATGAAGTCGCTGATCTGACCTGGATCGAATCGGAACTCGGGCATGGTCGGATGGCCGGTGGAAATACCTTCCGCCATCGACTCTTCCAGATTTTCCACCGGGTACTTCTTGTGCAGCGTGCGGAACGGCGGCGCGATGGCCAACGGGCTTGGCGTCATCCGGTCGATGGAATGGCAGCGCGCACAATAGGTGCGCGCGATGGTCAATCCGCGCTGCGCGGCGGGGTCAAGCCCGGGCTGCGCGGCAGCTGACGTGGTGGTCATCAGCGCGAACAGCGAAAGTTGAACGATCCGTCGCATCTCGGAACCTCCCGATAGTGGCAACCATCGTCTCAAGATCGACGCCGCGCATTGATGGGAATCAAAAACGGATCGGCCCCTGTTCAACCGCCTGGATTGGGGGATCGGAAACCAACGGCGCATTCTGCGGGCGTTGATCTGCATCAAGATTACCGCGCCCTTCTCATGCTCACTGTCCTCTGCGGCCGGAGCGGTAGCCGCGATTGAATATCGAGGCCGGTGATGGCAGCAGCAGCGAAGTCGATGACGCTCGGGGAAGGCGGCTCCGCGATCGCCTTCGCGGCGCTTGCGATCCTGTCGTTGATCGTGGTTGCCCAGGCCCACACGCCGGAGTACGGGTTTCACGCCTTGCTGTTCCTGCTTGGCAGCGCGGCTTCCGTGTTCGCCATCGTCAACCGCTACTACGAGCGTCCCGCCGCGCTCGCGCCGCTCACCATCGGCGACAAGCCGAACTACAATTTCGGACCCGTCAAGTTCGCGGCGGTGGCCTCGGTGGTGTGGGGCATTGCCGGCTTCGCGGTGGGGCTGTGGGCCGCGCTCGAACTGGCCTTTCCCGCGCTCAACTTCGACCTGCCGTGGCTGACCTTCGGCCGCATCCGGCCGCTGCACACGTCCGCGGTGATCTTTGCGTTCGGCGGTAATGTGCTGATCGCGACATCGTTCTATGTCGTGCAGCGCACCTGCCGGGCTCGACTCGCCGGAGATATCGCGCCCTGGTTCGTGGTCCTGGGCTACAACTTCTTCATCGTCATCGCCGGCACCGGCTATCTGCTCGGCATCACCCAGTCGAAGGAGTATGCGGAACCGGAGTGGTACGCCGACCTCTGGCTGACGGTCGTCTGGGTCGTGTACTTCCTGGTCTATCTCGGCACCATCATGCGGCGGACCGAGCCGCACATCTATGTTGCGAACTGGTTCTATCTGGCGTTCATCGTGACGATTGCCGTGCTGCATCTCGGCAACAATGCCGCAATCCCGGTCTCGCTGTTCTCACCGAAGTCCTACATCGTCTGGGCCGGCGTTCAGGACGCCATGGTGCAGTGGTGGTACGGCCACAACGCGGTCGGATTCTTCCTCACCGCAGGCTTCCTCGCCATCATGTATTACTTCGTTCCGAAGCGCGCCGAGCGGCCGATCTATTCCTATCGGCTGTCGATCATCCATTTCTGGGCGCTGATCTTCCTCTATATCTGGGCCGGCCCGCACCATCTCCACTACACCGCGCTGCCGGACTGGGCGCAGACCCTGGGCATGACGTTCTCGATCATGCTCTGGATGCCGTCATGGGGCGGCATGATCAACGGGTTGATGACGCTGTCCGGAGCCTGGGACAAGCTGCGCACTGATCCGGTGCTGCGGATGATGGTGGTATCCATCGCCTTCTATGGCATGGCGACCTTCGAAGGCCCGCTGATGTCGATCAAGGCGGTCAATTCGCTCAGCCACTACACGGACTGGACCATTGGCCATGTGCATTCCGGCGCGCTCGGCTGGGTCGGCTATGTCTCCTTCGGCGCGCTCTACTGCCTGGTGCCGTGGCTGTGGAATCGCGAGCTCTACTCGCTGAAGCTCGTCAACTGGCACTTCTGGATCTCGAGTCTCGGCATCGTCCTCTACATCTCGGCGATGTGGGTGTCCGGCATCCTGCAGGGCCTGATGTGGCGTGCCTATACGCAGCTCGGCTTCCTCGAATACTCCTTCATCGAAACCGTGGAAGCGATGCACCCGTTCTACGTCATCCGGGCGCTCGGCGGAGCGCTGTTCCTCGCCGGGGCGCTGATCATGGTGTTCAACCTCTGGCGCACGGTCTACCCGCGCGAGGTCGCGATGCCGCTGCACCCCGCGTCTGCACCGGCGCACTGAGGAGGCGAGAATGTCGCTGTGGCAGAAGCATGTGGTGTTCGAGAGGAACTCGATCGTCCTGGTGATCGGGGTCCTGGTCGTGATCGCGATCGGCGGTCTCGTCGAGATCGCGCCGTTGTTCTACCTCCGCAACACCATCGAGACGGTCGAGGGGATGCGTCCCTACACGCCGCTCGAACTGGCCGGCCGCAACATCTATGTGCGCGAGGGCTGTTACAACTGCCACTCGCAGATGATCCGCCCTCTGCGCGACGAGGTCGAGCGCTACGGCCATTACTCGCTCGCCGCCGAGAGCGTGTACGACCGTCCGTTCCAATGGGGATCGAAGCGCACCGGCCCCGATCTCGCCCGCGTCGGCGGCAAGTACTCCGACGAGTGGCACCGTGATCATCTCAATCGTCCCGCGTCGGTCGTACCGGGGACGATCATGCCGGCCTACCCGTGGCTGATGCGGACCGAACTCGACTATCGGTACATCGCGGACGATCTCAAGGTGCAGGCCGCTCTCGGCGTTCCCTACACGCGGGACATGATCGCCAACGCCGTCGCCGACACGCTCACGCAGGCATCGAGCGACGCCGACTCTGCCGGTCTAGCCAAACGCTATCCGAAAGTGCAGTCGCGGGATTTCGACGGCAATCCCGACCGGGTCACCGAAGCCGACGCGCTTATCGCCTATCTGCAGGTGCTGGGCACGCTCGTCGACTTCCGGCGTTACAACGACCGCGCCAACATCCGCTGAGCGCGAGCGATGGATTCAACCTACCGCGCGTTGGCCGAATTCGCCCAGGTCTGGGGCTTGATCTATTTCATCATCGTGTTCGCGGTCGTGTTGGCTTACGCGCTGTGGCCGTCACGCAAACAGCAGTTTGACGAGGCCGCCCGCAAGCCCCTGGATGAGGATTGAAGCCATGGCTGGTGAACGCGATATCGACGAACTGACGGGTACCGCAACCACCGGTCACGAATGGGACGGCATCCGCGAGCTGAACACGCCGCTGCCGCGCTGGTGGCTCTGGCTGTTCTACATCACCATTGCCTGGTCGATCGGCTATTGGATCGTCTATCCGTCCTGGCCGCTTGTGTCCTCCTATACCGTCGGCGTGTTCAACTGGCATTCCCGCGAGGCCGTGATCGCCGATCTCGATGCGCTCAGGGCGCAGCGCGGCCCGCTGGTGGAGCGGCTTGCGCAAGCCTCGCTGGCCGAGATTGCCGCCGACGAGGCGCTCTCGCAGTTCGCCCGCGCGCAGGGCCGGCCGACGTTTCAGGAGAACTGCGCGCCCTGTCACGGCAGCGGCGGCGGCGGCGCCAAGGGATATCCGAATCTGCTCGACGACGAGTGGATATGGGGCGGCCGCCTGGAGGATATCGCGCTCACCATCCGCCACGGCATCCGCACCGCGCAGAGCAACGATCGCCAGGGCAGCATGCCGGCGTTCGGACGCGACGGCATTCTCAAACGGCCCGATATCGAAGCGGTGGCCGACTATGTGCGCTTGCTGGCTGGGTTGAACACCGACAAGCCGGCCAATCTCGAGCGGGGCAAGGAGGTGTTTGCAGAAACCTGCGCAGTATGTCATGGCGCCGACGGCCGCGGTCGGCGCGAGGTCGGCGCCCCGAACTTGACCGACGCGATCTGGCTCTACGGCTCCGACCGGACCTCGATCGTCGAAGGGCTCTGGAACGGACGCGGCGGCGTGATGCCGGCCTGGGAAGGGCGCCTCGACGAGAGCACGATCAAGGCGCTCACCATCTACGTCCATACGCTCGGCGGTGGGGTGAGGTGACCGATGTCGCTAGCCGCCGCAAAGAAATGCCGGGAGCCGTTGGGCGCGGGGTCCGAACCGGCCGTCGTCGAGGCGATGGCGTTGGTACACAAACTTGATCAGGCCCCGCCGCCCGATGATGCCGAAGACGAAGCTCCGCTCTATGCGGCGCGCAGAAAGATCTATCCGCAGGCGGTGTCCGGTACCTTTCGCCGCATCAAGTGGGCGGTCCTGGTCGCCACGCTGGGGGTCTACTACCTGCTGCCGTTCGTCCGCTGGGATCGCGGTCCGAATGCGCCCAGCCAGGCGGTGCTGATCGACTTTCCCAACCGCCGCTTCTATTTCTTCTTCATCGAGATCTGGCCGCAGGAGGTCTATTACCTGACCGGCCTCCTGATCCTCGCCGCGTTGGTGCTGTTCCTGATGAATGCGGTCGCGGGCCGCGTCTGGTGCGGGTACCTGTGTCCGCAGACTGTCTGGACCGATCTTTTCTGCGCCATCGAGCGGATCGTGGAAGGCGATCGGCGTGAGCACATGCTGCGGGAGCGCGGGCCGTGGACCACGGAGCGGGTCGCCCGGCTCGGCCTCAAACACTTTCTGTGGATCATGGTTGCGTGGTGGACGGGGGGCGCATGGGTGCTCTATTTCGCCGACGCTCCGACCCTGGTCCGGGACCTGGCGACATTCCAGGCGCCGTTCGTCGCCTATCTCTGGATCGGAATCCTGACTGCGACGACGTATGTCTTTGCGGGGCACATGCGCGAGCAGGTATGCACCTATATGTGCCCGTGGCCGCGGATTCAGGCGGCCTTGACCGACGAACACGCGCTCAATGTCACCTATCGCTACGATCGCGGGGAGCCGCGCGGCTCGTTCAAGAAGAATGCGGCGCTGCGCCAGCAAGGCCTGCCCGCGGGCGACTGCATCGATTGTCTGCAGTGCCTCTATGTCTGCCCGACCGGCGTCGACATCCGCGACGGCGCCAACCTTGGGTGCATCCAATGCGGCCTTTGCATCGATGCCTGTGATTCCGTCATGGCGAAGATCGGCCGGCCGCCGCGACTGATCGCCTACGATACCGATCTTAACATCAAGCGCCGCCAGGAGGGCAAGCCGCCGCAATTGCGGATCGTGCGGGCCCGTACGGTGCTCTACAGCGCGCTGGTCGCCGTTGTCGGCGCCGTGATGCTGTATGCCCTCGCCACGCGTACGACCGAATCCATCAGCGTCATTCACGACCGCAACCCCGCTTTCGTCCGTCTCTCGGACGGCTCGCTGCGCAACGGCTACACCGTGCGCATCGTCAACAAGCAGTTGGCCGTGCGTGAGTTCGCGCTTGATATCACCGGCATCTCCAACCTGGCCTACGAATTCGTCGGCGTTCCGGGCAGCACGGACGGCCGACGCATCGTCGAGGTCGGACCGGATCAGACGCGCGAGGTGCGCGTGCTGGTCACCAGCAGCAAAGCATTGCCCCACTCGACCGAAATCGTCTTCCGGATCACCGACCTCGCGACCGGTCTTCAGGCGCAGGCCAGCGATTACTTCAGGGGTCCGTGAGACGGAACATGGGGATGACGGCCATGACCTGTTGCAGCGGCGGCGGTGAAAGGCAGATTACCGGAGGCATGGTCCTCGTCTGCGTCGTTGCCTTCTTCGCCGTCGTGGCGGGGGTCAACGGCGTGATGCTGGCGGCGGCAATCACGACTTTCGGAGGGGTCGAGACCGGAAGCTCATATCAGGCCGGGCGTGTGTTCGCGCGCGAGACATCGGCGGTACAGGCGCAGAACAGGCTGGGATGGAAGGTCACAGTCACGGTACCGGCGGGTGCCGCCGGCATGACGACGGTCGAGGTCGCCGCCCGCGACCAGGCCGACGAGCCGCTGTCCGGCTTGCGGGCCGACGGCCGCCTGTCGCATCCGTTGGACAAGCGCCTCGATCGGGCGCTGACGTGGAACGAAATCGGGCCCGGTGTCTTTCGCGCCGAGACGATGCACGTGGCGGGGCAATGGGACCTGTCGATCGAACTGTCGCAGGATGGCTTGCCGAAGTTCCGCTCCCGCAACCGGCTGACGCTGCGGTGAGGGCGGCCATGAGCACCGATCTTTCGATGTTCGTGCGCCGCGACGGTCCGCTCGCGCAGATGATCATCGCGGTCGAGGGCGTGAACTGCGCCGGCTGCATCCGAAAGATCGAGAACGGGCTCAAGCAGGTTCCGGGCATTGTCGACGCCCGCGTCAACTTCAGCAATCGCCGACTGGCCGTGCAGTGGCGCACGGGGGAGATCGAGGCCGGCGACGTGATGCATGCGCTGGAGGAGATCGGCTATCGTGGCCATCCGTTCGAAACCGCCAATGCCGAAGCGGAAGAGTCCCGCCATGCCAAGTGGCTCCTGCGGTGCCTGGCGGTGGCGGGCTTTGCCGCCATGAATATCATGCTGCTGTCGGTCTCGGTATGGTCCGGAAACGCCGCCGACATCACGCAGGAAACGCGCGACTTCTTCCACTGGCTGTCCGCCCTGATCGCATTGCCGGCGGCGGCCTATGCGGGGCAACCCTTCTTCCAGAGCGCGTGGCGCGCTGTGCGGGTGCGCCAGGTCAACATGGATGTGCCGATATCGCTCGGAGTCATCCTCGCCATCGGCCTGTCGCTTGTCGAGACCGCCAATCACGCGCAGCACGCCTATTTCGATTCGGCAGTCATGCTTCTCTTCTTCCTCCTGTGCGGGCGCTATTTCGACCACGCGATGCGGCAGCGGACCCGCGCGGTGGCGGGCAATCTCGCAGCCTTGAAGGCCGAGATGGCGCATCGCTTTGACGGCAGTGAGCTTGTCCTCGTGCCCGCGGCAGCATTGCGGCCCGGGGATCGCGTCCTGGTGCGTCCCGGCGATCGCGTGCCCGCCGACGGGGTGGTGATCGGCGGGACATCGGACATCGACGAAAGCCTGGTGACGGGAGAAACCGCCCGGCGCTCGATCGGCGCCGGCGCTACGGTCTATGCCGGCAGCGTGAATTTCTCGGGCACCTTGACGCTGAAGGTGACCGCTGCCGGCGACGCTACCTTGATCGATGAGATCGAACGTCTGCTGGAGAAGGCGGTTGTTGCGAAATCCCGATACGTCCGCCTGGCGGATCGCGCGGCCCGCCTCTACGCGCCGGTCGTCCACACCGCGGCGGCGCTGACCGCGGCCGGCTGGCTCTTGGCCGGTGCATCGCTGCACGATTCGATCGTCATCGCCATCTCCGTACTGATCATCACCTGTCCGTGTGCCCTGGCGCTTGCCATCCCCGCGGTGCAGGTGGTGGCGTCCGGCGCGCTGTTCCGCGCCGGGCTGATCGTGAATTCGGGCGATGCGATCGAGCGCATGGCCGAATGCGACCTGGTGATTTTCGACAAGACCGGGACCCTCACACTGCCGGAGTCACGCGTACGCAACCGCGCAGATGTGCCGGGTGAACTGCTCGAATGCGCCGCCCGGCTTGCATTGTCGAGTCGCCACCCGCTGGCCGCGGCGGTTGCCCGCGAAGCCGTGCAGAAGCGGCCGTTCGACGGCGCGGTCGAGGAGCCGGGGCGCGGCGTTCGCGCCATGGTGGAAGGGGTGGAGGCCAGGCTCGGGTCGCCGGAGTTCAGCGGGCTTTCCACGTCGAAGATTGCCACACCGGACTGCTCGGCGACATCGATCATCGCCTTCAGACACGGCGATCGGCATGCCGTATTCGCGGTCAGCCAGATGCTGCGCCCGGATGCGGCGGCCGCGGTGCGCGAGCTCAAGGCGTTGGGGCTGGAGCTTGCCATCCTTTCGGGCGACCGGGCCGGTGCGGTCGCGCCGGTGGCGGATGCGCTTGGGATCGCGCGCTGGCGCGCGGGATTAAAGCCGGCGGACAAGATCGCGCTCATCGAAGAGATGGCGGTGCAGGGCTGGCGAGTGCTGATGGTGGGGGATGGCATTAACGACGCGCCGTCGCTTGCCGCCGCGCACGCGTCGGTCTCGCCGATCAGCGCCGCCCACATCACGCAGGCGCAGGCCGATGCGGTGTTCCTGGGCGAGCGGCTGCGGCCGGTGGTCGAGGTTGTTACCATCGCGCGCCGGGCCCGCCGGTTGATGCGCGGGAATCTACTCCTGGCGGCGCTGTACAATGCCATCGCGGTGCCGATCGCGGTCGCAGGCCTGGTCACGCCGCTGATCGCCGCCGCGGCGATGTCGGGATCGTCCATCCTGGTGACGCTCAATGCATTGCGGGCGGGGCCCAGCGTTCCGGCGCGGCGCGAGCCGTCCACAGTGGCGGCCGACCTCAGCGGGGCATCGGCATGAACATCCTCATCTACCTCGTGCCGATCGCGCTTGCTCTTGGGCTGACGGGGCTGTTCGCCTTCCTGTGGTCGCTGCGGGCCGGCCAGTATGACGATCTCGACGGCGCCGCAGTGCGCGCGCTGCTGGACGACGATCTCGAGTCCTGAGACAACGGCATTCCGGAGCGAACACCCGCAGGCAAGGAAAGAGCCCCGCCCGGCCGGGCGGAGCTCTCAGTGCTTTCCATTCGCCGCGTCAATGGCGGCCCGGCTCAGGAGACGAGCTGCACGATGCGGCCATTGTCATCCTTGCCCTGCGCCCGGTACTGGCCGATGTTCTGCATCAGCGCCGCGTCGGACACCGTATAGAGGACGGCGTCGCCCTTGCCGGTGTTCAGATGGCGGCGCCACAGGAAGTTCGGCAGCACCAGGATGTCGTTCTTCTCCCAGTCGAAGGTCTGGCCGCCGACTTCGGTCCTGCCGGTCCCTTCCATTACGACCACGAAGGTGTTGCAGGTCTCGCGCTTGAACCTGGTTTGCTCGCCCGGCCGCAGCAACTGCGCATAATAGTCGTTGGTCGCGTAGAGCGGAGTGCCGGTGACCGGGTTGACGAACTGCATCTTGATCCCCTCGTATGGATCGCCGGCTTCGCTGCGCAGTGCGTCGAGCGCTTCCCGCACATCGTCGCCCTTGTAGTGGATCAGGGGCGTCGGGTTGTGGCCCCAGCCGCGCTGGTGCGAGACGAACGTCGGCTTCAGTCCGCCTGCGCCGTACAGGCGCGTCGAATAGCCGTCGGTGTAGTCGGTGCGCTGGATCTTGGCATTGCTCTGCGCGCCCGCGCCTTTGTATTCGAGGTCGACCCAGGCGATGTCGAGGTATTCCAACAGCGGCCAGTCGAGCATGTCGATCCAGATGACCGGCGTGTCGGAGTCGTTGCCGTGGTCGTGCCAGGTTCCGTTGGGGGTGAGGATCAGGTCGCCGCGCTTGGCCTCGCAGCGCTCGCCTTCCACGTTGGTGTAGCCGCCCTTGTCCGACAGGATGGTGCGGCTCGCATTCGCGCTGTGGACGTGGGCGGGTGCGACGTCGCCCGGGTTGTAGACCGAGATGGCGCAGCGCTGCGTGCTGGTCACCTGAAGCCGCCCGCCGAGCCCGGGATTGGTCAACAGGATGCTCTGCCGGTCGGCAAATTCGATCGGCGATACGTCGGCGCGGCTGGCGATCGACGAAACCCGTTCCAGGAACGGCGCATAGTCCTTCCAGCGCCAGAATGCAGGCAGCGTCTTGAGCTGATTGGCCGAAACCCGCCCGGTCGCCATCTGTCCGGCGCCGGTCTCGCCGCCTGTATCGGTAAACCAGGCCCGCTGCGAGGGGGCGTTCATCTCGGTGCGGACCCAGACATTGAACTTGGCAGCGTCCGAGTTGAGCTTCTCCATCAGTTCGCGCGCGCCGGGTGTGGGCGTGGCGCTCCGGCTTCGCACCGGGGCTGTCGTTGCGACCATCGAATCCTCCATGTGACTGTTGCGAAAGCAGCATTCGGCCCCGGATCGGCCGCCCACGTTGATGTAGATCAAGGGATCGGCCAGGGCATGCTCCAATTGCATGCCAGCTGCCCTCGAAGCCTGCCGTCAACGAGAAGCCCGCAGAAGCGATCACCCCGGCGCAGCAACGCGCGATCGCGATGATGCGCGCAATGCAACGCGCGGTAACCGTCCAGGACGGGGACCGTTTCCGCCGGCAGCCTCGCCGGTGGTCAGCGAGCCTACAAGCGGAGCGATTGACCGGGTGCCTGAATCTGTCGGATCGTCGGGGACGAATCCTCGTCGATCGCGATCCGGCTCACGTCCTCATGCGCAAGGCAAATTCCCTCGTCGGCAGCCCGGTCGAGCGCATCGAGGACCTTCGCTTCCTCCGCGGCCGGGGCCAGTACGTCGACGACGTGACGCTGCACGGGCTTCTGCATGCGGTCGTCTTGCGCAGTTCGATCGCGCATGGCCGCATCAGGTCGATCGACGCGCAGGCGGCGCTCGCACGCTCGGGCGTCCACACCGTCATCACGGCGGCGAACGTGCTCGATGCGCTGGGTACGATGCCTGCCATTCCGCTGCGCCAGGAGGCCATGCCCGCCTTCAAGCACTATGAGCAGCCGGTGATCGCGCACCGGAAGGTCCGCTATGTCGGCGAGCCGCTCGCCGTCGTGGTGGCCGACAGCGCGGCCATTGCGGAGGATGCGCTGGAGGCGATCGCAGTCGACATTGAGCCGCTGCCCGCGGTCGCCGGACCCGGCGCGGGCAACGGCATCCTGCTGGTCGAGGACAGCGGCACGAACTGCACCGCCACGCTGACGGCGGTGCTGGGCGATGCCGACGCCGCGTTCACGAGCGCCCCCTATGTCCGCCGGGAGCGGTTCCGGGTGCAACGTCATACCGCGGTGCCGATGGAGGCGCGCGGCCTGCTCGCCGACTGGGACGCCGGTCGCGGGCACATGACCGTGTACGGAACGACCAAGGTCGCCTTTGCCTGCCGCCGCGTGCTGGCTGCGCAGATGAAGCTTGCGGAGGATGCCATCACCATGCTGGAGAGCGACGTCGGTGGCGCTTTCGGCGTGCGCGGCGAGTTCTATCCCGAGGATTTCCTGATTCCGTTTGCCTCCCGCCACATCGGACGGCCGGTGAAATGGATCGAGGATCGTCGCGAGCACCTGACTGCCACCAATCATGCCCGCGACGTCGCCTGCGAGCTTGAGATTGCCTGCGACCGCAACGGCACGATCCTGGGCCTGCGCGGCCACGCGCATGCGGATGTCGGCGCATATCTGCGAACCAACGGCGCGACCGGGGCACGCAACGTCGCGCAGGTTCTGTCCGGGCCGTATCGCATTCCCAACATCCGCATCGATGTTTCCATCCACGTCAGTAACAAGACGCCGGTCGGCACCTATCGCGGCCCCGGGCGCTTCGAGGCGGATTTCTTCCGCGAGCGGCTGATCGACATGGCCGCGCGCGACCTGCGCATCGACGGCATCGACATGCGTCGCCGCAACTTGCTTGCCGAAGCGGACATGCCGTACTCGCTGGCGACGGTCATGCCGCTCAACATCGAGACCGCGACCGACACCGGCGACTACCGGATGACGCTCGACCGCTGCCTCGCCGAATTCGGGTGGAGCGAGAAGCGACCGCTCCAGGGCAGGCTGGTCGACGGCCGCTATCATGGCATCGCGGTGAGCTGCTACATCGAAGGCGGAGCATCGGGGCCGCGCGAGAATGCGCGCATGGTGCTTGAAGCGGATGGCACCGTCTCCGTTTATGTCGGCTCGTCCGCGGTCGGGCAGGGGATCGAGACCATCTTTGCCCAGATCGCGGCCGACGCGCTGGAGTTTCCGCTCGACCGCATTCGCGGCGTGTTTCACGGCTCGACCACGCACGTGAAGGAGGGATTCGGATCGTTCAGCTCGCGTTCGACAGTGATGGGTGGGTCGGCGGTGATCGCGGCCGCTGCCAACCTGAAGGCGGCAATCCGCGCGGCAGCCGCCAAGCACCTGGGTTGCGCTCCTGAGGATATTGCGGTCGACAGTGGCCAGGCGACCGGGCCGGGCCGCGCGTCGGTCGCACTCGCGGCACTTGCGGCCGAGGGCATCTCGGCCGAGGGCGCCTACGCCAGCAACAAGCGCACCTACAGCTATGGCGCCCACGCCGCCCACGTCGCCATCGACCCAGGAACTGGACAGGTTGCGGTGATCGATTATGTCGGCGTCGAGGACGTCGGCCGCATCGTCAATCCGCTGACGCTGCACGGCCAGACCGTCGGCGCCATCGTGCAGGGGCTTGGCGGGGCGTTGCTCGAGCATCTCGTCTATGACGAGGACGGCCAGCTGCTCACCGGCTCGCTCGCCGACTACCTGATGCCGACCGCCAGCGATTTCCCCCGCATCCACGTGCTGGCACTCGAGCAGAAGCCGACGCCGCACAATCCGCTTGGGGCCAAGGGTGCGGGCGAGGGTGGCATCATTCCGGTGGGCGGCGTACTGGCAAACGCGGTTGCTGCCGCGCTGGCGTCGCTCGGCGTGGAGCCGCGCGAGCTGCCGCTGTCGCCTCCGCGGGTGTGGCAGCTCATTCAGGCGGCGAAGCAACGAGCGCGTTAGCGGACACGACAATTTGAGAGCGTTCGCGTCATTCTACCGCGCCGCAGTCGCGCAGGCTCTTGATCTCTGCTGAGGTGTAGCCGAATTCCGAGAGCACCTCGTCGGTGTGCTCGGCGAATTCGGGTGTTCGCACCTTGAGCGTGCTCGGCGTGCGCGACAGGTGGAACGGCTGCCGGGGCAACGGAATGTCCTTGCCGTTGGTGCCGGCGACCGTCTGCACCAGCGCAAGATGCTTTACCTGCGGATCGTCGAAGGCCTGGGCGATGGAATTGATCGGCCCGCACGGCACCTCCGCGTCCAGCAACTTCCTGGTCAGCGTGGCGGTGTCCATCTCGCCGACGATGCCCTGAATGAGGCCATTGACCTCGGAGCGCCGCGCGCGCCGCGCTTCGCGCGTGGCATAGTCCGGATGGTCGATCAAGTCCTCGCGCCCGAGCGCCTTGCAGAGCCGCGGCCACATATAGGGGATCGGCGCGATGTTCACGTAGCCGTCCTTGGTGCGGTAGGTGTTGGTGGGAACACCCGAGGGGTGCTCGTTGCCGACCTGTTTGGGTACGACTCCGTCGACCAAATAGCGCGCAGCTTGCAGGTCGAGCGTGAAGATCTGCGACTCGATCAGTGAAGCCTGCACCCATTGGCCTTCGTTCGATCTGGTGCGCTCCATCAGCGCGGTAAGGATGCCGAGTGCGGTGTAGAGGCCGGTCACGATGTCGGCGATCGGGATGCCGACGCGCATCGGGCCGCGGCCGGGCTCGCCGGTGACCGACATCAGGCCGCTCATGCCCTGCACGATCTGGTCGACGCCCGGGATGTCCTTGTAGGGGCCGTCCTGGCCGAAGGCGGAGATGCTCGCGAGGATCAGGCGCGGATTCTTCGCCTTGAGCGTTTCGTAGTCGAAGCCGAGCCGCGCCTTCACATCGGGCCGGAAGTTCTCCACCAGCACGTCGGCCGTCTCCGCCAGGCGATAGAGAACGGCGCGACCCGCGTCACTCTTGAGATTGAGCGCGATGGCGCGCTTGTTGCGGTGCTTGTTCTGGAAATCGGCCTCGTGCCGGCCCGAGAAATCGTCCGGGTTGCCGGTTCGCTCGACCCGGATGACATTGGCGCCCCAGTCGGCAAGCTGGCGGACGCAGACCGGCCCCGCGCGCGCATGCGTCAGGTCCAGCACGACCAGGTCCTGGAGGGCGGCAGACGCCGGCTTATAGCTCATGGAGAGTCCTATTCCGCGATGATCTTGCGCGCGCGCGCCTTCAACTCCTGCGGCGTCGCCAGCACGCCTGCTACAATCTCCTGAAGTCTTGCGCCGGATACCGCGTTGATCTCGGTCCTGGCGGTGATGGCCGCCTTGATGAAGTCGGGATCGCGCAAGGTTGCCTCGTAGGCGGCGCGCAGGGCGCGCGCACGTTCCGGTGGTGCGTTGGGTGCGACCGCCATGGGCTTTCCCATGGCGTCGCCGGCGACCACCAGATTGATCACGCGACGGTCGTTTTCGTTGCGCGCGAGCTCCTGGACCGACGGAACGTTGACAAGCGCCGGCTCCTTCGATTTCGGCTCGGTCTGCACCAGCAGGTGGACCTTGTTCTCACGGATCCAATGCATGTGGGTTGCGCGCCAGCTGTCCCACGAATTGGTCACCGCCTGCGCTTCGCCGCGCTCCATCGCCAGCGTCATCGTAGAATTGCCCTGATAGCCGGAGACCACCCGGATCTTCGTACCGAGCATCTCGTTGAGCAGGCGCGGGAACGTGTAGGTGATAGCGCCGGGATTGGAGGCGGCGGCGATCACTTCCCGGGTGCGGGCGTCCGCCAGCGTGCGCACGCCGGCCGTATGCCAGACGCCGAAGGTCAGCGGGCTGGTGCTCATCGAGCCGAGCCAAAAGAACCGGTTGGCGTCGTATTGCACGCCGCCGATGCCGACCGCCTGCGCGGCAATCAGGGTGTTTGGAAACATGCCGATGGCGGTGCCGTCCTGCGGCGCCACGGCATAGAGATAATTGGCCATCTTGATGCCGCCGGCGCCGATCATGTTCTGCGGCACCACCGTCGGATTGCCCGGGATATGCCGGCCGATGAAACGGGCGATCAGGCGCGCTTCCATGTCGTAGCCGCCGCCGACGTTGACGCCGATGAGGATGTTGATGGTCCGGCCGCGGTAGAAATCGGCGACCGGATCGGTTTGCGCGAATGACGGGACCGCGACGCAGGTCAGCGGGACGGCAAGGCAGGCGAGGGACGGCAGTTGCCACAATTTCAGTCGGCGGCTCGATGGCATTCGCTTGGTCCCTTCGCTCCCTGTTGCGTGGCATTGTTATCGCACCGACCACGCCCGCGCCAGTATCGCATTGTCGCAATGCATGGCCGCGCGTCCAATATGCATGGACACGCGCGCGCTGGAGTTTGTAGATTGCGCCCGTAGTCAGGTGTCGGGGTGGTCGCGCATGGATTTCGAGTTGCCTGAGGACGTCCGCCTGCTGCGGGACACTGTCCGGAAATTTGTCGACCGCGAGCTGATCCCGATCGAAATGGACTCCATCGAGGGCCCTGATCTGAAGCCCCATTACCAGGCGTCGCTGGAGGCCAAGGCGAAGGAGCTGGGGCTGTGGCAGCTTGATACGCCGGCCGAGTTCGGCGGCCAGGGCTTGAGCCTCGTGGCACTCGCCGTCGTGTGGGAGGAGGTCCACCGGTCGATTGCACTGCCCAGCCGCGGCGACGGCGTGTTCGGCCCGTCGCCGCGCCCGATCATGCTGCGGCTGCCGGAGGCGATGAAAGAGAAGTATCTCTACCCGATCCTGCGTGGCGAGAAGTCGGCAGCGTTCGCGCAGACCGAGCCGGAAGCCGGCAGCGATCCCGGCCGGATGAAGACCCGCGCGGTCCGGCAGGGCGACCATTATGTCATCAACGGCTACAAGCGCTTCATCTCGCACGCAAAGGGGGCCGACTTCCTTCAGCTCGTGGCGGCGACCGATCCCGAGAAGGGGTCGCGCGGCGGGCTGTCCGTGTTCATCGTCGATATGGACACGCCCGGGCTGTCGATCGTGCGCGAGACCGTGCACATGATGGGCGACGTCACCTATGAGATCGCGCTCGACGACGTGAAGGTGCCGGTCGAGAACCTCGTGGGTAACGAAGGCGACGGCATGCGCGAGGCACAGTCCTGGATTTCGCGCAACCGCATCCACCAGGCGGCGCACGGGCTTGGTGTCACCCAGCGCTGCCTCGAAATGATCTGCAAATACACCCAGCAGCGCGTCACCTTCGGCGAGCCGGTATCCCGGCGCCAGGGCGTGCAGTTTCCGGTTGCCGACCTCTATATCAAGTACCAGACCGGCCAGCTCCTGACCCACCGCGCCGCCTGGAAGGTCGACAACGGGATTTCGAGCCGCACCGACGCCTACATGGCGAAAATCCACTGCACCGAGCTCGGCTTCGAGGCGGCCGATCGCTGCATGCAGTTTCACGGCGCGTCCGGGCTGTCGACCGAGCTGCCAATCGAGGCGATGTGGCGCCGCTCGCGCAGCTATCTCATCACCGGCGGCCCCGCGGAAATCATGCGCGCCACGCTCGCCCGCGAAGTCTTCAAGATGTACCAGTGACGCCATGGACCTGAACCTGAAGGGCAAGTCCGTGCTGATCACCGGCGCCTCGCGCGGGATCGGATACGCCATTGCGGAAGCGATGGCGGCGGAAGGCTGCAACCTGCATCTCGCGGCGCGCGACGAGGCCCGCCTCAAGGCGCTGGCCGACCGCCTGACCAGCGAGCACGGCGTGAAGATCGCGATCTACCGGCGCGATCTTTCGTTGACGCCCGATGTCGAATCGCTCGGCAACGCGTGCCGGGATGTCGACATCCTGGTGAACAATGCCGGCGACATCCCGACCGGCACGCTGGAAGGAATCGACGGGGCGACCTGGCGCAAGTCCTGGGACCTGAAGGTGTTCGGCTATGTCGATCTCACCCGCATCATCTATCCGCGCATGTGCGCCCGCCGGTCCGGCGTGATCGTCAATATCGTGGGCGCTGCCTTCAAGCGCCCGAACCCGCACTACATTGCAGGCTGCATGGCCAATATCGCGCTCGACATGTTCACACAGTGCCTTGGCGGCGAGAGTATGCGCTCCGGCGTGCGCGTGGTCGCGGTACATCCTGGGCCGACTACGTCGGACCGTCATCTTGCCCATGTCAAGGAACGCGCACAGCGCGAGCTTGGCGACGCCAGCCGGTGGCAGGAACTGCACGCCAAGATGCCGGGCGGTCGGGCAGCGACGGTGAAGGAGGTCGCCGAGACGGTCGCCTTCCTGGCGTCCGAGCGGTCGTCTTTCACCAGCGGCGGCTCCGTCATCATCGATGGCGGCCTGATGGCGGGAACGTTGAGATAGCAAGGAGGGTGATCGTGGCGACACCGATTCGGACCTGCACGCTTGCTCTCCTGCTTGCAACGGGAGCGGCGCTGCCGGCGGCTGCACAGGACAATTTCTATCATCAGAAGACGGTCAAGTTCGTCGTCACCTATGCGCCCGGCGGCTCGTACGACATCTATGCGCGACTGGTGTCCGCGCATCTCGGCCGGCACATTCCCGGCAATCCGTCGTTCAACGTGCAGCACATGCCGGGGGCCGGCGGACTCAACGGCACGATGCATCTTTACGCCAACGCCGCGCGCGACGGCACTGAGATCGCGATTCTGCCACGCGATATCGCCATCAACCAGATGTTGCGCCCGCAACAGGCGCGCTACGACGCGCGCCGCTTCAATTGGATCGGCACCATATCGAGCTACGCAGGCGTGATGTTTGTCGCGAGCCGCACCGGCGTCACGACGGCGGCCGACCTGCGACGCATTCCGGTCGTCGCCGGCTCCTGGGGGCCGACGACGGAAACCTACATCACGCCAGTGCTGCTCAATGCGCTGGCCGGCACCAAATTCAAGGTGGTGACCGGCTATCGCGGCGGTCCTGAGGTCGACCTCGCCGTCGAGCGCGGCGAGGTGGACGGCCGGATGTCTTCGTGGACGCTCCTGAAGACGCAGCGCGCCCAGTGGCTCAAGGACAAGTTCGTGGTGATGCCGTTCCAGTCCGGGATCAAATCGCATCCCGAACTGAAGGGAATCCCGTTGGTCAGCGAGCTTGCAACAACGGACGAGGGACGCCGGATCCTGGAGTTCCAGAATTCGGACGCCGGCATCGGCTGGAGCGTGGTGGCGCCGCCCGACGTCCCCGCGACGCGGGTCGCTGTACTGCGCGCGGCCTTTGACAAGACGATGTCCGACCCGGAATTCCTCGCGGAAGCCAAGAAGCGCGGATACGAGATCAATCCCGGCACCGGCCGCGACCTCGAAGCGATCGTGTCGCGGACGCTCGCAACTCCGCCTGAGGCGCTGGCGCGCCTGAAGCAGATTCTGGCGACCCCGTAGCCTTTTCGACCGACCCCTGACCGTGTTCGCATGGAGATGACGCCTTGCTGATCGATTGGCACGTCCATATCAACGATCCGAAATTCATCGGCCCGCCGTGGTGGCCGATTCCAGTCCCGATGACCATGCAGAACGCCCTGGACGCGCATGCGCTCATCGGCCTCGATCGCACCGTCATCAGCAACGCCGTTCACTACATCCGCCACATGGAGACCGATAGAGAGATCGTTGCCGCGTTGGAGAGCTCCAACCGTCATCTGGCGGCATGCCGCGACAAGCATCCCGACAAGTTCGTCTGCATGGCAACCTGTGTTCCGGCCGGCGGCGACGCCTATTGGCGCGAGCTGGAGCGCGCCGTAAAGGAGGATGATGCCCGTGCGGTCATCATCAATTCGAGCCACAAGGGGCAGTATCCGGATGCGGATGAAGCTAGGCCGTTCTGGAAGCTCGTCACCGACCTCGACATTCCCGTATTCATTCATCCCGGCGATGCGACCACCCCGGCGATGAAGGACTACCGGCTGGCGTCCAGTATCGGCCGCCCGGCCGACAACTGTCTGTCGCTGGCGCGGCTGATCGTGCGCGGCATCTTCGAGCAGTTCCCGACCGTGAAGATAGTCGGCAGCCATCTCGGCGGCGGCATCTGCGAGGTGATCGGGCGCATGGATTACGCCTACGAACTGCTCGACTTCTCGGTGTTCCTCGGTCCCTACGAGCCGATGCTGATCAAGCATTCGCCCAGCCACTACCTGAAGATGATGTATTTCGATTCCGCCTGCTACGCGGCGCCGGCCGCCGAATGCTGCCTGAAGACCATCGGCGAGGACCACTTCCTGTTCGGGACCGACTCGCCGCCGATGGTCCCGCTCAAGCAGAAGGGCTTCGAGATGATGAGCCGCATCGGCATGACTCCGAAGCAGTACGACAAAGTGATGGGTGGCAATGCCGCTCGGCTGTTGAAGCTGAATTGAGCCCGGAGGTTTGCATCATGCTGTCCGATGCCGATCGCAAGAAAGCTGCCGATATTCTGCTGGCGGCTGAAAAGGAACGGAAGCAGGCGGTCCAGCTGACCAAGACCTGGCCCGACATCACGTTCGAGGACGCCTACGCGATCTCGACCGAGGTCGCCAACCGCAAGATCGCGGCGGGCGCGAAGCTGATCGGGCACAAGGTCGGGCTCACCTCCAAGGCGATGCAGCGCTCCTCGATGATCGACGAGCCGGACTACGGGCATCTGCTCGACAACATGATGATCGCGGATGGCGCGAAGATTCCTCATGACGCGTTCTGCAAGCCGCGGGTGGAGATCGAACTTGCTTTCGTACTGGGCAAGCCGCTGAAAGGGCCCGGCATCGGGCTGACCGAGGTCCTGCGCGCAACCGAGTATGTGGTGCCGGCCATCGAGATCGTCGACGCGCGGCTCCAGGACCCGCGCAAGATCTTCGACACCATTTCCGACAACGGCGCGGCGGCCGGCATCGTGATCGGCGGCCGCCCGGTCGGCCCGATGGACGTGGACCTGCGCTGGGTCGGCGGGATCATGTACAAAAACTCGGAGATCGAGGAGACCGGCGTTGCGGCCGGCGTGCTCGGCCATCCGGCGCTCGGGGTGGCCTGGCTCGCCAACAAGCTCGGCCAGCACGGCGTCGCGCTGGAGCCGGGGCACCTCGTGCTTGCCGGCTCGTTCACCCGCGTGGTGTTTGCCAACAAGGGCGACACCTTGCACGCCGATTTCGGTCCGCTCGGCGGTATCGCCGTGCAGTTCGTCTGAGTTGCGGCGATGGAGCTTCCTCACAATCGCTTCAAACAGGCCCTGACGGAGGGCCGCCTCCAGATCGGCCTGTGGTCGAGTCTGTGCAGCAACATCGCCGCCGAGGTCGTGGCCGACTCGGGTTTCGACTGGATTCTGCTCGACGGCGAGCATTCGCCGAACGAGGTGCCCGGCGTGATGGCGCAGTTGCAGGCGCTGGCGGGTGGCGCGGCGACGCCGGTCGTGCGGCCGGCCTGGAACGATGCAGTCATGGTCAAGCGCATGCTCGATATTGGCGCGCAGTCGATCCTCGTGCCCTATGTGCAGAACGCTGGCGAGGCGATGCGCGCGGTGGCCAGCGTGCGCTATCCGCCGGCCGGCATCCGCGGCGTGGCGGCAGCAACGCGGGCGAGCCGTTACGGCCGGGTGAACAACTACCTGAAGTCGGCAGATTCCGAGATCTGCCTGCTGGTGCAGGTGGAGACGCGCGCCGCTCTCGGCGAACTCGAAGCTATCGCCAAGGTCGAGGGCGTCGACGGCGTGTTCATCGGCCCGTCCGACCTGGCCGCGTCGATGGGCCATATCGGCAACCCGGCGGATGCCGAGGTGCAGGCGGCGCTGGAGGACGCGGTGCGGCGCCTCAAGGCGCTTGGCAAGGCGGCCGGCATTCTCACGCTGAACGAGGGGGAGGCGCGGCGTTACATCGACTGGGGCTATACGTTCGTGGCCGTCGGCTCCGACGTCGGGCTGCTCAGCCGCGGTGCGGACGCATTGGCCAAGGCGTTCAAGAGTTGAGCGAACGAGCTCGTCATGCCCCGCGAAAGCGGGGCATCCAGTAAAGGCCAGGCAAGCCGGCGCGACCTGCCTTCCAAGATTGGTGGCTTGGATTGACCGCCTTCGATGACGAGAGGCCCGGGCGTCGTCACGCCCTGATCTTCTTCATCTCCGGGTCGTAGAGCGGCCGCAACGACACCTCGCACGGATAAAGCGTACCGGCCACGTCGATTTCCCAGCGTCCATCTTTCAGATAGGCCGCCGTTACCGGCTCTGCGGCTTCGATCATGGCAAGCCCGACCGCGCCGCCGAGCGTATGTCCGTACGAGCCCGCACGGACATAGCCGACGGGCTTGCCGTTGCGGTGAACGACTTCGGCGTGGAACAGGAGGGGCTGCGGGTCCTTCACCAGCACCTGGGCGAGCCGCCGCGTCGGCGTGCCGGCCGCCTTCTGGCGTAACGCTGCGTCGCGGCCGATGAAGGCCGCCTTGTTCAGGTCGACAAAGAACCCGAGACCGGTCTCGAAGGCGTTGTCGGTGTTGTCGATGTCGTGGCCGTAATCGCGATAGCCCTTCTCCATGCGCAGGCTGGCAAGCGCCTTGAGCCCGGCATGGCGCAGCCCGAACGCCGTTCCGCCGTCGACCAGCCGGTCGTAGACGTGCGTTGCATGCTCGGTCGGAATGTAGAGCTCGTAGCCCAACTCGCCGAGATAGGTAATGCGGATGCACAGCGCGCGCGCAAAGCCGATGTCGATGTCGCGCGCGGTGCGAAACGGAAAGGCGTCGTTCGAGAGGTCGGCCGATGTCAGCGTCTGCAACAGATCGCGCGAGCGCGGGCCCTGGACGTTGATCTGGCAGTAGCCCGACGTCACGTCGGTCACCGAGGCGTGCGCGTCCTCGGGGATATGGCGTTTCATCCAGGTTTCGGCGTGACGGTGCATGGTGTCGGTGACGACGACCAAAAAATGCCGGTCGTCGAGCTTCGTCACGGTCAGGTCGGCTTCGAGCCGGCCTTGGTCGTTAAGCCACTGCGTGTAGGTGATGCGGCCCGCGTCGCCGTCGACGTCGTTTGCAGAGATGTGATTGAGCACGCGGCCGGCGTCGCGGCCTTCGACCCGGAACTTGCTCATGAACGACATGTCCATGAGGATCACGTCTTCGCGCGCCGCGCGGTGCTCGGCCTCCCACCAGGAAAACCAGTTCTCGCGGCCCCATGAGAGTTGCTCCACCTTGGGTTCGTGGCCCGGCGGCGCATACCAGTCGGCGCCCTCCCAGCCGCTGACATCGCGAAAATAGGCGCCGGCCGCCGCCAGCCGGTCGTGGATCGCCGAGGTCTTCACGCCGCGCGCGGTCTGTGGCGACAGACTCGGATAGTGGCAGCGGTACACCATGCCGAGCGACTCGACGGTGCGCGCGCGCCGATACTTGGGATTGGCCTGATACGCATGCAGGCGGTCGATGTTGAAACCCGTCACGTCCACGTCGGGCGTGCCGTCGACGATCCAGTGTGCCAGCACCCGGCCGATGCCGCCGCCGGTGAGGATGCCGATGGAATTGAGGCCTGCCGCCACAAAGTAGTTCTTGAGTTCCGGCGCCTCGCCGACGATGGGGCGCAGGTCGGGCGTAAAGCTCTCCGGCCCGCAGAAGAATTTCTTGATGCCGGTTTGCAGCGTGACCGGGACGCGGCGCATCGCCGCTTCGAGATAGGGCGTCATGCGCTCCCAGTCAGGCGGGATTTCCCCGAAGGAGAAATCGGCGGGAATGCGTTCGACATTCCACGGCGCGCACACCGGCTCGAACAGCCCGACCAGCAGTCCGCCGACCTCTTCGCGGAAATAGCCGTAGGAGGCCGGGTCTTCAAGCACCGGCAGGTCGGGCGGCAGGTCCGGGATCGCTTCCGTGATCAGGTAATAGTGTTCGGCCGCCTGGTTCGGGATGACGACGCCGTCGGCTTCGCCCAATTGGCGCGCCCACATGCCGGCACAGTTGACCACGTAGTCCGCCTCGATATCGCCCTGTGCGGTGCGGACGCCGGTAACGTGGCCTCGGTGATGCAGCACGCGCTCCACCGCCACACCCTCGACGAGCCGCGCGCCGGCCATGCGCGCGCCCTTGGCGAGCGCCATCGTCACGTCGACCGGGTTGGCGCGTCCGTCGTCTTTGACATAGAAGCCCGCCTTGACGTCATCGACCCGCGCGAGCGGAAACAGCCGCTGCACCTCCGATGGCGAAATTTCCTCCACGTCGACGCCGCACCAGCGGTTGAAGGCCGCGACCCGCCGATATTCCTCCAGCCGATCGGAATCGGCCGCCACTTCGATGAAGCCGACCGGCTTCAGGCCGGTCGACTGCCCGGTCTCCGCCTCCAGGCGCGCGTAGAGATCGCGCGTGTATTTGCGCATCTCGGTGGAGGTTTCCGAGGTGGAGCCGAAGGTGACGATCAGTCCAGCCGCGTGCCAGGTCGACCCGGAGGTCAGCCGGTCGCGCTCGATGAGCACGACGTCCTTCCAGCCAAGATGCGCGAGATGATACGCGACCGAGCACCCGATCACGCCGCCGCCGATGACGACGACGCGGGCGCGATCGGGCAGGGTGGCCATCGTCACTGCGCGGGATGGTGCTCAGCCCTTGAACACCACTTCCGGCCGGCTGAAGAAGGTGTAGGCCGCATCGTAGAACCGCAGGTAGTTCTTCGATGTCGCGGCGGCGTGCGCGATGCCGGGCATCATGACGAACTCCTTGTCCGGGTTCGGCAAGAGCTTGAAGAACTCCAAGAGGTCCTCGTCGGTGGCAATGCCGTCGTGCTGGCCGCGCAGGATCACGGTCGGCGCCTTGATCTCCTTCGGATCGCAGACCGGCAGGTTCTCGCACATGTCGATGTAGGTGCCGTTCGGCACAGTCGTTTCAATTGCCAGGATAGCGTCGATGTAGGGCTTCTTGCGGCTCTCCATCGCGGTCTCGGAATGGTCGCGCGTCATGGTCGAGAGCAGGAACTCCGGATCGATCTTGCGCGTCACGCTCGATTTCCACTCCGCGATCTTCTGCGCACGCTTGATCAGCGTCGGCGAACCCTTGCCGGTGTAGACCATGGCGTCGAGGCCGAGCCGCTTCACGCGCTCGGGATGCTTCTGCGCAAACAGCGCCGCGCGCAGCGCGCCGGAGGAAAAGCCGATCAGGTTGAGGGGACCCGCCTTGCGGGTCTGCTCGATGTAGTCGGTGACGGCCAGCAAGTCGGGCACGCCCTGCGCCACGGTGGCGAGGTGGTCGGCCGGCTTGTCGGAGCGGCCGTATCCGACGAAATCCATGCGCCAAATGTCGTAGCCGCGGCAGGCGAACCAGTCGAGGATGGAGGCGTCGGGGTCGCCGGGGATGTCGAGATCGAAGCCCTGTGATCCCATGGACGAGCCGTGCACCAAGAGGATCGTGCCCTTGGGCGGCTGCGTGACCGATTTCTTCTCGGCCATGAAGATCTTCTGGCCGGCTGCGTTCTTGGTCCAATGTTCCGTGCTCGGCTGCCGGGTCGTCGTGACCGCGCCGGTGGTGAACTCCTTGGTCGTGACCGTATTCATGAACCCATGACCCTTCTGACGTTCCGTTGCGTCAATGTCCACAAATGCTGGGCCGGCGCAAGGTCATCCTACGGCAGGTCGATGGCGGCCTTGGCCTTCTGGATCAGGGCCGGTGAAACCGAGAACGCCTCGTTGATGATGCGCTCCACGGCTTCACCCGTCTGCCATGTTTTCGCATCGAGCCTGAGCTTCGCGACCTGGGCGATGTAGGCTGGGTCTTTCATGGTCGCGACCAGGGCCGTACGCAACGCGGCGAGCCGGTCCTTCGGGATTCCCGGAGGCCCATAGACGCTGCGGCCCATCGCCAGCTGCGCGCCCATGAAGTCGACGATCTGGCGCTGCTCGCCGGGCTGCACGAGCTCGCGCAGCAGCGGAACCTCGTCGCCGATCTCAGGGAGCTTGCGCGGCCCGAGCTGGAGAAGATGGATCAGCTTTTTGTCGCGCAGCCAGTCCGGATGCGCGCCCGGCCAGCCGTCCCAGGTGTTGGCGCGGCCGTGAAGTTCGCCGCGCTCGATCGCGATGTTGATCTCGGCGCCGCCCTTGTAGCCGCGTACTGCCTTGAATTTGGTTCCCAGGAGGTTGTTGGAGAGCGCCACATCCTGGAACGAGTTCGAACCCTTGCCGGTGGCCCCCATGATGAGTTCGGTTTTCTTTGCCTCGGCCAGCGTCTTGGCGGGCGCGGTGTGCCACACCGAGATGACGTCCTGGATAACGGCAAGCGAGCCGATCCAGCTGAACTTGCGCGGGTCATACTGCACCTGTTTGGGGTCGGTTGCAGCAAAGACCATCGCGGTCGACAGCGGCGTGCCGATCACGGTGCCGTCCCGCGCCGCGACGTTGTACATGTAATTGCTCGCGGTGACGCCGCCGGCCCCGGGCATCACCTGAAGGATGATGGTGGGATTGCCCGGCACATGCTTGCGCAGGTGCTCGATGAAGGTGCGGGCATAGAGGCCCCACGACGCACCGTCCGGGACAGCAAGGTTGTAGGTGATGGTCTTGCCCCGATAGAAGTCCGCGACCGATTGCTGCGCCTGCGCAGCCGGCGGGGAGATTGCCAGGACCGCCGCGGCGATCGTCACCTGCATCAACGCGTGGGGTGCTATCATCTGATCCTCGTTTTCGGCATGTCCGGCAGCCTGAATAGACATTGTAGCGCATCGCCGGACAGCGTAGTAGTTCGCGACTGGTCGCACTCCGCAACGCAAGCACCTTGCCAGCCGGGCAGGACACGCCATGAGCGAACGTCTCGTCAGAACTGCGTCGCACTGGGGCGCCTTCTATGCCAGGGTCCGCGACGGGCGCGTGGTGGGCGTCGAGCCGTTCGAGAAGGACGAGCACCCTTCGCCGTTGGCGCAATCGCAGGCGGCGGCGGTCTACGACCGGAGCCGGGTCGACAGGCCCTATGTGCGCAAGGGCTTCCTCGCGCATGGGGCGCGCAGCGACCGGACGCAGCGCGGCGCGGAGCCGTTCGTGCCGGTCGACTGGAACACCGCGTTGGATCTGGTATCGAGTGAACTTGCGCGCGTGCAAGCGGCATTCGGCAACCAGGCCATCTTCGCAGGCTCCTGCGGCTGGTCGAGCGCTGGGCGGCTGCACCATGCGAAATCGCTGCTGCATCGGTTCATGAACGGGTTCGGCGGTGCGACGGTGCAGGTCGATACCTATTCCAACGCGGCCGGCTCGATCATCACGCCCTACGTGCTTGGCGACGCGACCGCGATCACCGGGCCCGGCACGACCTTCGACTCCATCGCCGCCAACACCCGCCTCGTGGTGTCCTTCGGCGGGATGCCGCTGAAGAACCTGCAGATCGACGCCGGCGGCACCGGCGAGCATTCCTCGCTGAGCTCGATCCCGGCGCTGGCCGGCCGCGGTATCGAATTCGTTTGCATCAGCCCAATTCGCTCCGACCAGGCCGATGCGCTCAAGGCCGAATGGCTGCCCGCGATTCCCGGCACCGACACCGCGGTCATGCTCGGGCTTGCGCACACGCTGGTGGCGGAAGGCCTGCACGACGCGGCGTTCCTCGAACGGTACACGGTGGGCTTCGACAAATTCCGCCGTTACCTCCTGGGCGAAGCGGATGGGCAGCCGAAGGACGCCGACTGGGCGGCGCGCATCTGCGGCATCGATGCCGGGACGATTCGTCGGCTCGCCCGCCGCATGGCTGCGACGCGCACCTTCATCACCTGCACCTGGTCGCTCCAGCGCGCCGACCATGGCGAGCAGCCGATCTGGATGACCGTGGTGCTGGCGGCGATCCTCGGCCAGATCGGGCTGCCGGGGGGCGGCTTTGGCTTCGGCTATGGCTCGATGAACCGCATGGGCCAGGGGCGCTCGCCGGTTGCCCCGCTCAACCGGCCGGTCGGACAGAGTCCGATCAACTCCTACATTCCGGTGGCGCGGATTTCCGATCTCCTGCTGCATCCGGGCATGACCATCGACTACAACGGCCGCAAGATCACCTTCCCGGAGATCAAGCTGATCTATTGGTGCGGCGGCAACCCGTTCCATCACCATCAGGACATCAATCGCCTGGTGCAGGCGTGGCAGCGCCCCGAGACGGTGATCGTGCACGAGATATTCTGGACTCCGACGGCGCGCTATGCCGACATCGTGCTGCCCGCGACCACGACGCTCGAACGCAACGATATCGCCGCCTCGGCCGACCGCTACATGTTTGCGATGCATCAGGCGATCGAGCCGGTGGGCGGAGCCCGTAACGACTTCGACATCCTCGCCGATCTCGCCGAGCGGCATGGCTTCCGCGAGGACTTCACCGAAGGGCGCAGCGAAATGGAGTGGCTGCGTCATCTCTACGAGATCGCGCGCCAGCAGGCCGCGCGCCATGGCGTCGAGCGGCCGGACTTCGAGACTTTCTGGCGCGAAGGTTACGTCGCCGATCCGGTGCCGCGGCACTACGATTACCTTGCCGACTTCCGCGCCGATCCGGACAAGCGGAAGTTGCGGACGCCGTCGGGACGCATCGAGATTTTCTCCGAGCGGATCGCGTCGTTCGGGTATGACGACTGCCCCGGCCATCCGGTCTGGATCGAACCCGTCGAGTGGCTCGGATCGCCGAAGGCCGAACGATTCGGCCTGCACCTGATTTCGAACCAGCCGACGCTCCGGCTGCATAGCCAGCTTGACAATGGCCCGGTCAGCCGCACGGCCAAGGTGAACGGCCGCGAACCGCTGTGGATCAATCCCGAGGACGCGGCGGAGCGCGGAATCTCCGATGGCGACGTGGTGCGGGTCTTCAACGAACGCGGTGCTTGCCTCGCCGGCGCCGTGGTCACCGATGTCATGAGCCGCGGCGTCCTGCAATTGCAGACGGGTGCCTGGTACGATCCCGACAAGCCCGGCGAGGCCGGCGCGCTCGACCGGCACGGCAATCCCAACGTGCTCACCCTCGACAAGGGCACCTCGAAGCTGGCGCAAGGGCCCATTTCACAAACCACCCTGGTGGCGGTCGAGCGCTGGTCCGCGCCGGTCCCGCAGGTCGGCGCGTTCGACCGGCCGTCAATCGTCGCCGGCTGATCGCGCGCACAACTGGAATCGACGTCCGCATGAGCAAGCTCGAGATTTCGCTGGCCATCAGCGACTACGACCACGTCCGCGATTTCGTCCATGGCCGGGTCACGGCCGAAGGCCTCGACATCAACTTCCAGGTGCTGCCGACGCCGGAGATCTTCGACCGCGCCACGCGCGACCAGGAATGGGACGTCTGCGAGATGTCGTGGGGCAAGTGGACCGGCATGTTCTCGCAAGGGGACGCCTCGCTTGTGCCGATTCCGGTGTTCCCCTCGCGTGTGTTCCGCCACTCTGCGCTCTATGTGAAGAAGGGCTCGGGCGTCGACACGCTGGAGAAGCTGCGCGGCAAGCGCGTCGGTGATCCCGACTTCGCGCATACGGCCGGAATCTATGCGCGCGGCTACCTGATGCACGACGTCGGCATCAAGCTCGAAGAGATCGAATGGGTGCAGGCCGGAACCAACAAGCCGGGCCGCCACGAGAACCTGGAGCTCAACCTTCCGCCGACGGTCAAGCGCGTCAGCGTCCCGGACAAGACGCTCGACGACATGCTGCTCGAGGGCGAGATTGACGCGATCCTCTCCGCGATCCCGCCCAAGAGCTTCGTCGCCGGCAATCCCGACATGGTCCGACTGGTGCCGAACTACGTCGAGGTCGAGACCGAGTATTTCAAGCGTACCGGCATCTTCCCGATCATGCATTTCGTCGCGATCAAGCGTCCGCTGTTCGAGCGCCATCCATGGATGGCGGTGAACCTCTATCGCGCCTTCGAGGAGGCCAAGGACCGCAGCATCGCGCGCATCAAGAACATGATGATCTCGCACTTCCCGTTGCCATGGAATCCGGACAATGCGAGGCGCGCGACCGAATTGCTCGGTCCCGACTGGTGGCCTTACGGTGTCGAACCGAACCGCCGGACGCTGGAAGCATTCCTGCGTTTTGCGGAAGAGCAGGGCGTCGCGCACCGCAAGGTAACGCTGGACGAGGTTTTTCCGCCGAGCGTGCAGCGCATCCTGAAGGTCTAGGCGATGGAGCTTGGCATCCGCGGCCGAAGAGCCTTACTGTGCGGCGCCAGCCGCGGGCTCGGCAAGGCATGCGCCATGGCCGTGGCGCGGGAAGGCGTCGAGGTTACGATCGTTGCCCGCACGCGCGATGTGCTGGAGCGTACCGCCGCCGAAATCCGCGACGCCACGGGCGTTCGTGCGGCCGCCGTTGTGGCCGATATCACGACGGAGCCTGGCCGCGCGGCTGTGCTCGCAGCATGTCCTGAGCCCGACATCCTGCTTAACAACGCCGACGGGCCGATGCCCGGCGATTTTCGCACCTGGACGCGCGAGACCTGGATCGCGGCGCTTGACGCCATGATGCTGGCGCCGATCGAGATGATGCGCGCCACGGTCGACGGCATGATGGCGCGCGGCTTCGGCCGTATCGTGAATATCTCCTCGCGCAGCGTGAAGATTCCCCAGCTCGAGCTTGGCCTGTCCAACGGCGCGCGA
>Ga0073934_10002179_pt1 | contig 42216 bp, 34 predicted proteins | sample LarsenN4metaG_FD_76834 | JGI IMG/M metagenome (GOLD analysis project Ga0073934, IMG submission 76834) | Hot spring sediment bacterial and archeal communities from British Columbia, Canada, to study Microbial Dark Matter (Phase II) - Larsen... ...
AGGGAGGTGGTCGGCGCGGCCACGCTCGTCTACCGCTGGCGCGGCAGCGACGCATCGGCCAAGCCCGTGGCGCTGCTCGCGCACCAGGACGTGGTGCCCATCGCGCCCGGCACCGAAAGCCTGTGGAAGCAGCCGCCCTTCGGCGGCGTTCAGGCGGACGGGGCCGTGTGGGGCCGCGGCGCGCTGGACAACAAGAGCAACGTCATCACGCAGCTGGAGGCCGTGGAGGCGCTGCTGAAGACGGGCTTCGTGCCGCGCCGCGACGTCTACCTCGTCTTCGGCCACGACGAGGAGGTCGGTGGCACGCGGGGCGCGGTGGCGGTGGTGGCGTTGTTCAAGCAGCGCGGCGTGCAGCTCGATTTCGTGCTCGACGAGGGCATGGCCATCACCGAGGGCATCCTCCCTGGCGTCGCGCGGCCCATCGCGCTGATCGGCCTGGCCGAGAAGGGCTCGGTCACGCTGCGCCTGGCGGCGCAGGCGCCGCCAGGCCACTCGTCGATGCCGCCGGCCCCGGGCGCCGGGGCCATCGGCATGCTGAGCGCGGCACTGACGCGGCTGGACCGCGAGCGCCTGCCCGGCGGCATTCAGGGCGTCGCGGCCGAGCTCTTCGACGTCATCGCGCCCGAGCTGCCGTTCGGCCAGCGGCTGGCGATGAGCAACCTGTGGCTGCTGCGGCCGGTCGTCGAGCGCATGCTCGCCAGCGGCGCGGCCACCAACGCGCTGATGCGCACGACCACCGCGCTCACGGTCGTCAATGCCGGCAACAAGTTCAACGTGCTGCCCGGCCGCGCCGAGGCAGCGGTGAACTTCCGCATCCTGCCCGGCGACACCGTGGCCTCGGTGCAGGCGTTCGTGCGACGCGTCATCGCCGACGACCGCATCGAGGTGAGCGTGATCGAGACGGCCTTCGAGCCCTCGCGCGTCTCCTCGCGTGAGGCGGTCGCCTACAAGACCGTGGAGCGCAGCATCCGCGAGGTCTTCCCCGACGTCGTCGTGGCGCCCGGCCTCACGCTCCAGGGCACCGACTCGCGCCACTTCGACGCGGTGGCCGACCATGTCTACCGCTTCATGCCGATCCGCTTCAGGACCGAGGACCTCGCCCGCCTGCACGGCACCGACGAGCGCATCGGCATCGATCAGCTCGCGGACATGGTCCGCTTCTATCAACGCCTGCTGCAGCTTGCCGCGGGTGCGTCACCGCAGGAAGGAAAGCCCTCATGACCGAAGCCGTCATCGTCTCCACCGCCCGCACGCCGCTCGCCAAGAGCTGGAAGGGCGCCTTCAACATGACGCACGGCGCCACGCTCGGCGGCTTCGCGGTGAAGGCCGCCGTCGAGCGCGCCGGCATCGACCCAGGCGAGGTCGAGGACGTGCTGATGGGCTGTGCCAACCCCGAGGGCGCCACCGGCATGAACATCGCGCGCCAGGTGGCGCTGGCCGCCGGGCTGCCGATCACCGTGAGCGGTGCCACCGTGAACCGCTTCTGCTCCAGCGGCCTGCAGACCATCGCGATGGCGAGCCAGCGCGTCATCGCGGGCGAGGGCGAGGTCTACGTGGCCGGTGGCGTCGAGAGCATCTCGTGCGTGCAGCAGGAGATGAACAAGCACATGATCGTCGACCCGGCGCTGCAGGCGAAGAAGCCGGAGATCTACTGGAACATGCTGCAGACGGCCGAGAACGTGGCCAAGCGCTACAACATGCCCAAGCAGCGCATGGACGAGTACGGCGCCGCCAGCCAGCAGAAGGCCTGCGCGGCGCAGGAGAAGGGCCTGTTCGACGCCGAGATGGTGCCGGTCACGGTGATGGCCGGCATCGCCGACGCGCAGCTCGGCCTCATCAGCAAGCAGGTGACGGTGAAGGCCGACGAAGGGCTGCGCCCCGGCACCACCTACGAGGGCATCAAGGACATCCGCTCGGCCGTGCCGGGCGGCGTGGTGACGGCGGGCAATGCCAGCCAGTTCAGCGACGGCGCCGGCGCCTGCGTGGTCGTCAGCGACAGCTACGCGCAGAAGAAGGGGCTGAAGCCTTTGGGCCGCTTCCTCGGCTTCGCGGTGGCCGGCTGCGAGCCCGACGAAATGGGCATCGGCCCGGTGTTCGCGGTGCCCAAGGTGCTGAAGCGCCTGGGCCTGAAGGTCGACGACATCGACCTGTGGGAGCTGAACGAGGCCTTCGCGGTGCAGGTGCTCTACTGCGCCGACAAGCTCGGCATCCCGATGGACCGGCTCAACGTCAACGGCGGCGCCATCGCCATCGGCCACCCCTACGGCGTCAGCGGCCAGCGCCTCACCGGCCACGCGCTCATCGAGGGCAAGCGCCGCGGCGCCAGGCGCGTGTGCGTGACGATGTGCGTCGGCGGCGGCATGGGCGCGGCGGGCATCTTCGAGGTCCTCTGAGCCGGCGAACCCGGCACGCCCGCCCAGGAGGCCACGCATGGAAGTCCTGCGCACGCCCGACGAGCGCTTCACCGGTCTGCCCGGCTGGCCGTTCGAGCCGCGCTACCTCGAGCAGGCGGTCGATGGCGCCGGCGTGGTCAGGCGGCACTACGTCGACGAAGGCCCGCGCGATGCGGCCGTCACGGCGCTGTGCCTGCATGGGCAGCCGACGTGGAGCTATCTCTACCGCAAGATGATCCCGGTGTTCACCGGCGCCGGGCTGCGCGTGGTGGCGCCGGACTTCTTCGGCTTCGGTCGCTCGGACAAGCCGGCGGACGAACCCGGCTCGCCGGGCGCCAGCTGGTACACCTTCGATCGCCATCGCGACGCGATGCTCGACTTCATCGAGCGGCTGGACCTGCGCAACGTGCTGCTCGTCTGCCAGGACTGGGGCGGCCTGATCGGCCTGACGCTGCCGATGGCCCAGCCCGCCCGCTTCACGCGCCTGCTCGTGATGAACACGGGCCTGGGCACGGGCACGGTGACCGAGGGCTTCCTCAAGTGGCGGGCCTACAACAACACGCAGCCCGATCTCGCCATCGGCAAGCTGATGAAGCGCGGCTGCCCGATGTTGAGCGACGCCGAGGCGGCGGCCTACGACGCGCCATTTCCCGACATGCGCTTCAAGGCTGGCGTGCGCGCCTTCCCGAACCTCGTGCCCGACCGCGACGACGCGCCCGGCGCGGCGCTCAGCCGCGAGGCGGCCGCGTTCTGGAGCGAGCGCTGGACGGGCGAGAGCTTCATGGCCATCGGCATGCAGGACCCGGTGCTCGGCGAGGCGCCGATGCGCTCGCTGGCGCGGCGCATCCGCGGCTGCCCGCCGCCGATGGAGGTGGCCGAGGGCGGCCACTTCGTGCAGGAGTGGGGTGTGCCGATCGCGCAGGCGGCGCTGGCGCACTTCAGGCTCGGCTGAGCCGCCTGCAAGCCGCCGGCCCTGCCACTTGCGTTTCCGCGCTTCGACGACGCTTCCGCATGCAGATCGACCTGCCCACCCTGCGCGGCTTCTTCGCTTCGGCGCCGTTCATGGTCGACCTCGGCATCGAGCCCGTGGCGGCGGGCGAGGGCCGCGTGACGACGGTGCTGCCGCTGGCGCGCCGGCACCTGCAGCACACGGGCCAGGTGCACGCCGGCGTGATGGCCTCGATGGCCGACCACACGATGGGCGCCGCGGGCCAGACGATGGCCGCCGAAGGCTTCTGGATCATCACCGCCGAGCTGAAGACGAGCCTGCTGCGCCCCGGCAAGGGCGAGCGGCTCGTGTGCGAGGCGTGGGTCGTCAAGCCCGGCCGCACGCTCACCTTCACCGAGGCGGAGGTGTTCGCCGAGGCGGGCGATGGCGCGCGCACGCTGGTGATGAAGGCCTCGGCGACGATGGCGCTGGTGCCGGCCGAGCGGCCGGCCCGGCCTTGACGCCGGGGCGACGGAGCCGCGCATGTCGCTGCCGAATGCCATGGCCTGACGGCGGCCCTTCACGTCATCCGACTCGACCAAGGCCCACGCGATGCGCGAGACCCTCGACTTCCTGCTGCACGACTGGCTGCGCGTCACCGAGCTGACGGCGCGGCCGCGCTTCGCCGAGCACTCGGCCGAGACCTTCGCGCAGGTGCTGGACACCTGCGAGCGCATCGCGCGCGAGAAGTACGCGCCGTTCAACCGCCTCGTCGATGTCGAGGAGCCGCGCTTCGACGGCGAGAGGGTCATCCTGCCGCAGGCCACGCACGATGCCTGGGCGGCCTACGCGGAGAGCGGCATGCTCGCCGCGGCGCAGGACTACGAGTTCGGCGGCATGCAGCTGCCCTACGCCGTGGAGGCGGCGGCCGACGCCTTCTTCGCGAAGGCCTCGGTCAGCATCGGCGGCGGGCTGCTGACGCGCGGCAACGCGAGCCTGCTGATGGCGCACGGCACCGATCGGCAGAAGCAGGTCTTCGCGGCCACCGAGTTCAGCGGCCGCTGGTCGGGCACGATGTGCCTCTCCGAGCCTCAGGCGGGCTCGAGCCTCTCGGACATCCTGACGCGGGCCGAGCCCGATGGCGACGGCTTCGAGGCCGACCCGCTCGGGCCGCGCTACCGCCTGCGCGGCAACAAGATGTGGATCTCGGCCGGCGAGCACGAGCTCACCGAGAACATCGTGCACCTCGTGCTGGCCAAGATCCCGCGCGAGGACGGCACGCTCGTGCCGGGCACGAAGGGCATCTCGCTCTTCATCGTGCCGAAGAGGATGGTCGATGCCGAGGGGCGCCTGACGCGCGAGCGCAACGACGTGGCGCTGGCCGGCCTGAACCACAAGTGTGGCTGGCGCGGTACGACGAACACGCTGCTCAACTTCGGCGAGGGAAAGTTCCGGCCCGGCGGGCGCGCGGGCGCCGTGGGTTACCTCGTCGGCCGCCCCGGCGAGGGCCTGCGCTGCATGTTCCACATGATGAACGAGGCGCGCATCGCCGTCGGCATGGCAGCCACGATGCTCGGCATGGCGGGCTACGAGGCCTCGCTCGAATACGCGCGCCAAAGGCCGCAGGGCCGACCGGTCGGGCCGGCGGGCAAGGACCCGGCGCAGCCGCAGGTGCGGCTCGTGGAGCACGCCGACATCAAGCGCATGCTGCTGGCGCAGAAGAGCTACAGCGAAGGCGCGCTGGCGCTGGAGCTGTACTGCGCGCGCCTCGTCGACGAAGCGCACACCGGCGAGCCCGCGTCCGCAAAGGACGCTGCGCTGCTGCTGGAGGTGCTGACGCCGATCGCCAAGAGCTGGCCGAGCGAGTGGTGCCTGGAGGCCAACTCGCTGGCCATCCAGGTGCATGGCGGCTATGGCTACACGCGCGACTTCCCGGTGGAGCAGTACTGGCGCGACAACCGCCTGAACATGATCCACGAGGGCACGCACGGTATCCAGGCCCTCGACCTCTTGGGCCGCAAGGTGGTGATGGAAGGCGGCGCCGGCCTCAAGCTGCTGGCCACGCGCATGAGCGGCACGATCGAATGCGCCGGCCACGTGGCGGGCCTCGCCGAGCCGGCCAACGCGCTGGCGGCGGCCTTGCAGAAGGTCGGGGCGGCCACCAAGGCCGCCTGGGCCACCGGCCAGCCCGAGGAGGCGCTGGCCAACGCGACGCCGTACCTGCAGGCCTTCGGGCACGTGGTGCTCGCATGGATGTGGCTCGAGGTGGGCCTGGCCGCACACGCCGTGGCCGGCAACCCGCCACGCGTTGCGCTGGCGCAAGGCAAACTCGCTGCCATGCGCTACTTCTACGCCTACGAGTTGCCGAAGATCGACGCCTGGCTGGGCGTGGTGGCCCGGCGCGAGCCGCTCGTGCGCGAGATGCGCGACGAGTGGTTCTGAAGCGCGGCGCCGGTGCGCGCGGCACAGGATCCTCACGCCGACGAACAGGAGATTCCCCCGATGAGCACCCCGGTGCATCAGTTGTTCGACCTCACCGGCCAGGTGGCCCTCGTGACCGGCGGTTCGCGCGGCCTGGGCCTGCAGATCGCCGAGGCGCTCGGCGAGGCGGGCGCCAAGGTCATGCTGACGTCGCGCAAGGCGGCCGACCTCGAGGAGGCCGCTGCGGACCTGGCCGCGCGCGGCATCGACGCCCGCTGGGTCGCCGCGGATGCGGCCGACCCCGCCGGCGTCAAGAAGGTGGTCGACGAGACGATGCAGCGCCTCGGCCGCATCGACATCCTCGTCAACAACGCCGGCGCCACGTGGGGCGCGCCGGCCGAGGACTACCCGCTCGAGGCCTGGGACAAGGTGATGAACCTGAACATCCGCTCGATGTTCCTGTTCTCGCAGGCGGCGGCCAAGGCCTGGATGATCCCGCAGCGCAGGGGGCGCATCATCAACGTGGCCAGCATCGCGGGCCTGGGCGGCAGCATGAACGTCGAGTTCATCGCCTACGGCGCCAGCAAGGGCGCGGCCGTGAACTTCACGCGCACGCTGGCCGGCGAGTGGGGCGAGCACGGCATCACCGTCAACGCGCTGGCGCCCGGCTTCTTCCCGAGCAGGATGACTGCCGGCACGTTGAAGGCCCTGGGCGAGGACAACCTCGCCGCGCGCGCGCCGCTGCGCCGCCTGGGCGACGACGACGACCTGAAGGGAGCGGCGCTGCTGTTCGCCAGCGCCGCCGGCAAGCACATCACGGGGCAGATCCTCGCCGTCGACGGCGGCGTGTCCTGCGTGCACGGAGGCTGAACGAGGTGACGACGCGGCGCAAGCGCCAGGGGCCGCTGCAGTTTCCGGCCCACATCCCCTTCGTCGAGGAGATGGGCCTCGAGCTCTGGCACGCCGGCGACGGCACGAGCGAGCTGCGCGTGGACCTCGACGAGGCGCACCTCAACAGCTGGGAGGTGGCGCACGGCGGCGTGCTGATGACGCTGCTCGACGTCGCGATGGCACAGGCCGCGCGCACGATGCACCGCGACGGCGAGACCTTCGGCCCGAGCGTGGCCACCATCGAGATGAAGACCACCTTCGTGCATCCGGCCGAAGGCCTGCTCACCGCCCGCGGCAAGCTGCTGCACCGCACGCCCTCGCTTGCCTTCTGCGAGGCCAGCGTCTTCGACGAGAAGGGCCAGTTGTGCGCGCACGGCACCGGCACCTTCAAGTACCTGCGCGCGCTGGGGAACCGGCGCACGCAGGAATCGAAGGCCCCGAAGTCTGCCGGCGGCGCCCCGGCAGGGCCCTCATCCACTGCGAGATCGAGCCGATGAAATCCCAGCGCATCGTGCTGGCCTCCCGACCTGCCGGCGAGGCCACCGCCCTCAACTTCCGCCTCGAGACGGTGGACACGCCGCCGCTGGCCGAGGGCCAGGTGCTGGTGCGCAACCACTGGCTGAGCCTGGACCCGTACATGCGCATGCGCATGAACGACATGAAGAGCTACGCGCCGCCGGTCGCCGTGGGCGCGGTGATGGTGGGCGGCACCGCCGGCGAGGTGGTCGAATCGCGCCACCCCGACTTCCGCGCCGGCGACACCGTCGTCGCGCAGGGCGGCTGGCAGGAGATGTCGGTGCTCGATGCGGCGCAGAAGGGCGTCCTGCGCAAGGTGGACACCTCCCGCGTGCCGCTTCCGGCCTACCTTGGCGCCGTCGGAATGCCGGGGGTCACGGCGTGGGTCGGCCTCGTCCACTTCATCGAGCCGAAGGCCGGCGAGACGATCGTCGTCGACGCGGCCAGCGGTGCGGTGGGCGGCATCGTCGGCCAGCTGGCCAAGGCGCGCGGCTGCCGCGCCGTGGGCCTGGCGGGCGGGCCGGACAAGTGCGCCTACGTGAAGGAGGAGCTCGGCTTCGACGCCTGCATCGACTACAAGGCGCACCGCGACTTCGCGTCGCTGGCCGCGGCGCTCGACGCCGCGGCGCCGGGCGGCGTCGACGGCCTCTTCGAGAACGTCGGAGGCCTCATCCTCGACGTCGTGCTCTCGCGCATGAATGCGTTCGGCCGCATCACGCTGTGCGGGATGATCTCCGGCTACGACGGCCAGCCGATGCCGATCACCAACCCGCGCCTGCTGCTGACGCAGCGCCTGCGGCTGCAGGGCTTCATCGTCAGCGAGCACATGCACCTGTGGCCGCAGGCCCTGAAGGAGCTGGGCGAGGGCGTGGCCGGCGGCCGGCTCAAGTACCGCGAGACGGTGGCGCAAGGGCTCGCGAGCGCGCCCGGGGCCTTCCTCGGCCTGCTGAAGGGGCGCAACTTCGGCAAGCAGCTGGTGAAGCTCACCTGAGGCACCGCCGATCCGGGCGCCGCAGGGCAAACGAACCACGGGCGCACGAACGATGCGGTGGACCTGGACCCGCTTCGCCGACCTCGGCGTGGATGGCCTGTACGACGCACTGGCGCTGCGCGCGCGGGTGTTCGTCGTCGAGCAGGCGTGTGCCTTCCAGGACCCGGACGGCATCGACCGCCGCTGCTGGCACCTGCTCGGACGACGCGACGACGGCGCGCTGATGGCGTACCTGCGCGTCGTCGACGCCGACGCCACCGCCGGCGAACGCGGCGAGCCTTCGATCGGGCGCGTCGTCACCGCGCCCGAGGCGCGTGGCACCGGGGTGGGGCGCGAGCTCTTCGCCGAAGGCCTGGCACGCTGCCTCGATGCGTGGCCCGGGCGCGGCATCCGGCTCAACGCGCAGGCGCGGCTGGAGCGCTTCTACGGCGGCTTCGGGTTCCGCCGCGCCGGCGACGACTTCCTCGAGGACGGCATCGCACACATCCCGATGTGGAGGGCACCATGATCACGACGCACGAAGTCTTCAACCAGGCCGAGCCGCTGGTCGGCGTCAACCTGCTGCGCATCAACCGGCCGCTCGCCGACGGGCTGCGCGTGCTTGCGCCCGGGCTCGACCTGCGGCGCCTCGATGCGCTCGGCGCCGAGATGGGCAGCGCCGGGATGCAGCAGCATGCCCGGCTGGCCAACACGCATGCCCCGGTGCTGCACGCGCACGACCGCGTCGGCCGCCGCGTCGACCAGGTGGAGTTCCACCCGAGCTACCACGCGCTGCTGGGCGCGGCGCTGCGCCACGGGCTGCACGGCGCGCCCTGGACGGGCGGGCGGCTCGCGCACGTCGAGCGCGCGGCCGGCTTCATGCTCTTCACCGAGGCCGAGCCGTCGGTGCTGTGCCCGGTGTCGATGACGTACGCGGTGACGCCGTCGCTGCGCGCGAACCCCGCCCTGCAGGCCGAGTGGGGCCCGCGCGTCGCGGCGCGCGACTACGACGAGCGCTTCGTGCCCGGCACCGCCAAGCGCGCGGTGACGATGGGCATGGGCATGACCGAGAAGCAGGGGGGCTCGGACGTGCGCGCCAACACCACGCGCGCCACCTTCGACGGCGAGGACGGCTGGGGTCGCCGCTACCGCCTCACCGGGCACAAGTGGTTCATGTCGGCGCCGATGTGCGACGCGTTCCTCGTGCTCGCGCAGGCGCCGGGCGGCCTGTCGTGCTTCTTCCTGCCGCGCTGGCTGCCGGACGGCAGCGTCAACACGATGTTCGTGCAGCGCCTGAAGCACAAGCTGGGCAACCATGCCAACGCGAGCAGCGAGGTGGAGTTCCTGAAGGCCGCCGCCTGGCTCGTCGGCGAGGAGGGGCGCGGCGTGCCGCAGATCCTGGCCATGGGGGCGCTGACGCGGCTGGACTGCGCGCTCGGCACCGCGGGCCTGATGCGCCAGGCGCTGTCGATCGCGCTGCACCACACGGAGCAGCGGCACGCGTTCGGCAAGCCGCTGGTGGCGCAGCCGCTGATGAAGAACGTGCTCGCCGACCTGGCGATGGAAAGCGAGGCCGCGACGCTGCTGGCGCTGCGCCTGGCGCTGGCGGTCGACCGTACCGAGAACGGGGCGGATGCCGCTGGCGGCGACCCGCTCTTCGACGCCGCGCACGAGGCCGTGATGCGCCGCGTGATGACGCCGGTGGCGAAGTTCTGGATCTGCAAGCGCGGCAGCCACTTCGGCCAGGAGGCGATGGAGTGTCTGGGCGGCAACGGCTACGTCGAGGCCGCAGGCGAGGGCGTGATGGCGCGCATCTACCGCGAGATGCCGCTGAACAGCATCTGGGAGGGCGCCGGCAACATCATGGCGCTGGACCTGCAGCGCGCGCTGCGCGGTGCCGAGGTCGCGCCGGCGCTCGAGCACGAGCTGCGAGGAGTGCGCGGAGCCGACGCGGCGCTGGACCGGGCGGCCGCGCGCGTGCTGGCCGCCATCGACCACGGCGTGCCCGAGGCGCAGTCGCGCATCCTGGCCCGGGACACGGCGCTCGTGCTGCAGGCGGCGCTGCTGCACCGCATCTCGCCGCCGCCGGTGTTCGAGGCCTTCTGCGCCTCGCGACTGGCGGCGTCGTCGGACGTGTTCGGGGCGCTCGACGAGCGGGCCGACTGCGACCCCATCATCGAGCGCGCCATGCCGGTGGAGCACGCATGAGCGCGTCGGCGGGCTCGAGCGAGGCGCCGGGCGCAGCCCCGGCCGCGGGCGGCACGGCGGAGGATGGCACCGCCGCGGACCTGCCGATCCTGCACCAGTATGCCGGCTCGCCGTTCTCGGAGAAGGTGCGGCTGATCTTCGGCTTCAAGCGCCTGCGCTGGGCGGCGGTGGAGATCCCGGTCGTGATGCCCAAGCCCGACGTGGTCGCGCTGACCGGTGGATACCGGCGCACGCCGGTGCTGCAGATCGGCGCCGATGTCTACTGCGACTCGGCGCTCGCCGCCCGCGTGATCGAGCGCCTGCAGCCGACGCCGACGCTCTACCCCGAAGGCGCCCCGCTCGCCGAGGCGCTGGCGCAATGGGCCGACAGCACGCTCTTCTGGAGCGCGGCGCCCTGGGCCGTGCAGCCGGCGTCGGTGTCGGTGGTGATGGCCGGCGCCACGCCGGAGGCGATCAAGGCCTTCGCGGTCGACCGCGCCGCGTTCACCGCCGGCCTGAAGCGGCTCAACACGGCCGAGGCGCGCGTGCAGGTGCTGCGCCACGCCGGCGCGCTCGAGCGGCAGCTCGCGCAGCAGGCGCGGCACGCCGGCGAGAGGGGCGCCTTCCTGCTGGGTGCCGAGCCCTCGATCGCCGACTTCTCGGTGGCTCACTGCCTGTGGTTCATCCGCCGCGCGACGCCGGTGGCCGGGATCCTCGACCCCTTCGCGGCCCTGAACGGCTGGCTCGACCGCATGCTCGCTCTCGGGCACGGCCAGCGCGAATCGATGGGCAGCGGCGAGGCCATTGCCGTGGCCGCGCGCGCGGCCGCGGCCCGGCGGCATGCGCCGGCCACGGTGCAGCCCGGGCAGGGCCTCGAGGCGGGCGCGCCGGTGACGGTGGCGGCCACCGACTACGGCACCGACCCCGTCACGGGCACGCTGGTGGGCCTCGGCGACGAGGAGATCGTCGTGCGGCGCACGGACGAGCGTGCCGGCACCGTGCACGTCCACTTCCCGCGCGCGGGCTTCCAGGTGCGCGAGGTGAAGGACACGACCCGCTAGGATCGGCCGGGGCTGCAAGGAGCGCGGCCACGAGGAGACGACACGATGGGCAGCAACAGCGCGGGCGGCGTGGCCGTCATCACCGGTGCGGCTTCCGGTTTCGGCCTGCAGGCCAGCCGGCTCGCCGCCCGCCGCGGCATGAAGGTGGTGATGGCCGACGTGCAGGCCGACGCGCTGACGATCGCGCAGCACGAGGTCGAGGGGCTCGGCGCGCAGGTGCTGCCGTTCAAGCTCGACGTCTCCCGCGCCATCGAGGTGGAGGCGCTGGCCGAGGCGACGATGCAGCGCTTCGGCACGCCGACGTTCGTCTTCAACAACGCCGGTGTCGGCGCGGGCGGGCTCGTCTGGGAGAGCAGCGTGCGCGACTGGGAGTGGGTGCTCGGGGTCAACCTGATGGGCGTCGTGCACGGCGTGCGCGTCTTCACGCCGCTGATGCTGGCGGCGGCGAAGCGCGACCCCGCCTGGAGCGGGCACATCGTCAACACGGCGAGCATGGCCGGCCTGCTGAACCCGCCCAACATGGGCGTCTACAACGTCTCCAAGCACGCGGTGGTCTCGCTGTCGGAGACGCTGTACCAGGACCTCGCGCTCGTCACCGACCAGGTGCACGCGCACGTGCTGTGCCCGTTCTTCGTGCCCACCGGCATCCACCAGAGCCACCGCAACCGCCCGCCCGACCTGGCCGCAGGCAAGCCGACGAAGAGCCAGCTCATCGGCCAGGCGATGAGCGAGAAGGCCGTCACCAGCGGCAAGGTCACCGCGGCCGACGTGGCGGCCAGGGTCTTCGAGGCGATCGACGAGAACCGCTTCTACATCTACAGCCACCCCAAGGCGCTGGGCACGGTGCAGCAGCGGCTCGAGGACATCATGACGCCGCGCAACCCGAGCGACCCGTTCCGCGACCGGCCGGAGGTGGGGGCGGAGCTGAAGAGGCAGTTGCGGGCGGACTGAGCTGCGCGCCCGCCGCAGGGCGGCGCGGCCGGCCGGGGCGGCTTGCCTAAACTCGACGCCGTGTCTGCCCCCCCGTCGATCGACCCACCGCCGTCGCCGCCTGCGGCCGCGACCCGGCGCGCCGCCGAACTGCGCGCGCTGCTGCACCACCATGCGCACCGCTACTACGTGCTCGACGCGCCGGAGATCCCCGACGCCGAGTACGACCGGCTCTTCCAGGAGCTGCAGGCCCTCGAGGAGGCCCACCCCGGGCTGCGGACGCCGGACTCGCCGACGCAGCGCGTGCTCGGCCGCGTGCTCGAGGGCCTGGCGCCGGTTCGGCACGCGGTGCCGATGCTGTCGATCCAGACCGAGACCGACACCACGGCCGCCGGGGCCGTGGCCTTCGACGCGCGCGTGCGGCGCGAGCTCGGGCTCGGCGACGAGGCGCCGCCGGTCGAGTACGCCGCCGAGCTGAAGTACGACGGGCTGGCGATCAACCTGCGCTACGAGGCCGGCGTGCTGGTGCTGGCGGCCACGCGCGGCGACGGCGAGACCGGCGAGGACGTGACGCAGAACATCCGCACGATCGGGCAGATCCCGCTGCGCCTGCAGGCGGGCGAGGCGCCTGCGGTGCTGGAGGTGCGCGGCGAGGTCTACATGCGCCGCGACGACTTCGAGAAGCTCAACGAACGACAGCGCGAGAAGGGCGAGAAGACCTACATCAACCCGCGCAACACCGCCGCCGGCGCGGTGCGCCAGCTCGACCCCGCGATGACGGCGTCGCGGCCGCTGTCGTTCTTCGCCTACGGCCTGGGCGAGGTGCGCGGCTGGTCCCTGCCGGCCACGCACGGGGCGCTGCTCGACGCGCTCGCCGCGTTCGGCATGCCGGTCTCGGACGACCGGCGTGTCGTGCAGGGGGCCGAAGGCCTCGTGGCGTTCCATCGCGACATCGAGGCGCGGCGCGATGCGCTGCCGTTCGACATCGACGGCGTCGTCTACAAGGTCAACTCGCTCGAGCTGCAGCAGCGCCTGGGCTTCAAGACGCGCGAGCCGCGCTGGGCGGTGGCGCACAAGTACCCGGCGCAGGAGCAGGCCACGCGCCTGAACGGCATCGAGGTGCAGGTCGGGCGCACCGGCAAGCTGACGCCGGTGGCCAAGCTGGAGCCGGTGTTCGTGGGCGGCACGACGGTGAGCAACGCGACGCTGCACAACGTGTTCGAGCTCCGTCGCAAGGGCGTTCGGGTCGGCGACCGGGTCATCGTGCGCCGTGCCGGCGACGTGATCCCGGAGGTGGTGGGGCGCATTCCCGGTGCGCGGCCGTCCTACGTGCCGAACTTCCACATGCCTGCCCGCTGCCCGGTCTGCGGCAGCGAGGTGCGGCGCGAGAAGGGCGGCATCGACCACCGCTGCACCGGCGGGCTCTTCTGCGCCGCGCAGCGCAAGCAGGCGCTGCTGCACTTCGCGGGGCGGCGTGCGATGGACATCGAGGGCCTGGGCGACAAGCTCGTCGACCAGCTGGTGGGCGACGGCTCGGGCGGCCTCATCCGCACGTTGCCCGAGCTGTACAAGCTGGGCGTCGGCAAGCTCGCCCAGCTCGAGCGAATGGCCGAGAAGAGCGCCGCCAACCTCGTGGCCGCGCTCGAGAAGAGCAAGTCGACGACCCTGGCGCGCTTCCTGTACGCGCTGGGCATCCGGCATGTCGGCGAGGCCACGGCCAAGGACCTGGCACGCCACTTCGGCCGGCTGGACCGCGTGATGGACGCCAGCGTCGACGAGCTGCTGCAGGTGAACGACGTCGGCCCCGTGGTCGCCGAGAGCATCCACGCCTTCTTCGCGCAGCCGCACAACCGCGAGGTGGTGGAGCAGCTGCGCGCCGCCGGCGTCACCTGGCCCGAGGGCGAGGGCGCGGCGTCGCTCCAGGCGGCGCAGTTGCCGCTGGCGGGCAAGACGCTCGTCCTCACCGGCACGCTGCCCACGCTCACGCGCGACGAGGCGAAGGCGCTGATCGAGGCGGCCGGCGGCAAGGTGGCGGGCTCGGTGTCGAAGAAGACGCACTACGTCGTCGCCGGCGAAGAGGCCGGCAGCAAGCTGGACAAGGCGCGCGAGCTGGGCGTCACCGTGCTCGACGAGGGCGGGCTGCGGGCGTTGCTGGCCAGCGACGCCTGAGGGCCGCCGGCCCCCGCGGCGGCATACTGCCGGGCAGACCAAGGCGCCGGGCGGCAGCACGTACCGGCGCACCAGGCAAGGGGGCGTTGGGATGGCCGTTCGCGAGATCCTGAAGATGGGCGACGAGCGCCTGTTGCGCGTGGCGCAGCCGGTGCGCGAGTTCGGCACGCCGGCGCTGCGCGCCCTGGTGGCCGACATGTTCGACACGATGGCCGCGGCGCGCGGGGCCGGGCTGGCGGCGCCGCAGATCGGCGTCGACCTCCAGCTGGTGATCTTCGGCTTCGAGAAGAGCGAGCGCTACCCCGATGCGCCGCCGGTGCCTCCGACGGTGCTGGTGAACCCGCTCGTCACGCCGCTCACCGACGAGATGGTCGAAGGCTGGGAGGGCTGCCTCTCGGTGCCGGGGCTGCGCGGCGTGGTGCCGCGTTTCGCCCGTGTCCGCTACCGCGGCTGGAGCGAGGAAGGCGAGCTGATCGAACGCGAGGTGGACGGCTTCCATGCCCGCGTCGTGCAGCACGAGTGCGACCACCTGATCGGCCGGCTCTACCCGACGCGCATGACCGACCTGACCCGGCTCGGGTTCACGAGCGTGCTGTTTCCGGACCTCCAGGACGCGAACGACGACTGACGACCGGCCCGCGCGCACGCGTCGCGAACCGAGCCGAGGGTCCTTCGCGGCGACGCGCGCCGCCCGCGTCGCGCGAGGCGCTACGGACGCAACTGCTTCTCGAGCTCGGCGATCAGCGCGCGCGCCTCGTCCCCCTCCGGGATCGCGCGCCCGCTGTCGCGCCACTCCACCGCGCTCTTGAAGCCGTGCGCCTGCGCCTGGCGGCGGAACCACAGGCCCTCGGGGTTGTGCCGCGTGATGCCGTCGAACAGCGTCGCGAACATCTGCGTCTGCTCCAGGCCCATCGTCAGCATCGCCTGGTTCACGACCATCTTGTGCATCGCCAGGTGCGCGCGCGGCACGCCGGCGATGCGACGCGCCAGCGCGAGCGCGGCCTCCTCGAGCCGGTCCGCCGGCACGGCCTGCGTCGCCAGGCCCCACTCGGCCGCCGTGCGCCCGTCGATCATGTCGCCGGTGAACATCAGCTGCTTCGCGCGCATCGGCCCGAGGCGGTAGGTCCACATCGCCGTGGTCGGGCAGCCCCAGACGCGCACCGGCGGGTAGCCGATCCTCGCGTCCTCGGCCATCACGAGCAGGTCGCAGCACATCGCGATGTCGCTGCCGCCGGCGAGGGCCACGCCCTGCACCATCGCGATCGGGCTTGCGGCTGCGCCACAGCGACATGAAGTCCTCGGTGTAGCGCTTCATCTCGGCGTAGTCCTCGGTCGGTTCCCAGGGCCACTTCTCCTGCTGGCAGGGGTGCTCGGCGCGGCCGGAGCCGAAGTCCTGCAGGTCGTAGCCGGCGCAGAAGGCGCGGCCGGCGCCGGCGAGCAGGATCACGTGCACGTCGTCGTCGGCCTCCGCCAGCTCGACGGCGCGTCGCAGCTCTGCCGGCAGTCGCTCGTTGATCGCGTTCAGCCGCTGGGGCCGGTTCAGCGTGATGCGCGCGATGCGCGGCTCGCCGGCCTGGCGGCCGAGGTCGAGCGTCGTGAAGTCGCCGTGTTTCGAGGTCATTCCGGTGCTCCTGCCGGGTTCGGGGCTGCGCCGAGCATTGGCCAGGCCGCGTGCGCTCCGCCCCGGTGGAAACACTGCTTTACACGATGTCCCCCCGATTGGCGACCCGGATCGGTCATCGTTGCGTGGCCAGCGGCCGTTGCACGACACATGAAGCGAGAAACCTCCAGGACGTTGGCCGCGCGCGTCTTCGCTGCGCGGCCCGGACTCCCCGCCCGCCTGTTCGCGACACTCTCCTTCGGGTTGCTGGCCGGCGCCTTGCTGTGGGTGCTCGGATCCGTCGCCAGCGTGGCGCGCGCGGGCGATCGCGACGGCGAGGTCGATCCGCCCGGGCGCGTCGGCCGCATCGTCGAGCTGCACGGCAACGTGTCGCGCTACGACCAGGAGGAAGACCGCTGGAGCGACGCCGAGCGCAACCGGCCGATCACCACCGGCGACCGCCTGTCCACAGCCGGCGGCGCGAACGTGGAGTTGCGCGTGGGCTCGACCGTGCTGCGCCTGGGCGGCGGCACCGAGCTCGAGGTGGTGCGGCTGGACGACGAGCGGCTCGTGTTCGAGCTGCACGGCGGCTCGCTGGCCCTGAGAGTGCGCACCGGCGAAAAGGCGGCCGAGATCGAGGTCACGACGCGCGAAGTGCGGCTGCTGCCGCTGCGCGCGGGCCACTACCGCATCGACCGCGAGGGCGACACCACCTGGGCGGGCAGCTGGCGCGGCGACCTGCGCGTCGACGACGCGCGGCGGCTCACGGCCGGCACCGGGCAGCGCCTCGAGCTGACGCGCGACGAGCGCACGAACGAGCTGCGCCACGTGTGGCGCGGCCTGCCCTCCGACGAGTTCGCCGCCTGGGCGCAGGACGAGGACCGGCGCGACGAGCGTCGTGCCCGCAGCGACCATGTCTCGCCGGAGATGACCGGTGCTGAGGACCTGGACCGCTGGGGTTCGTGGGACCGCCACCCCGAGTACGGCGTCATCTGGTACCCCTACGAAGTGTCGGCCGGCTGGGCGCCCTATCGCCATGGCCGCTGGGTGTGGGTGCGGCCCTGGGGCTGGACCTGGGTGGACGAGGCGCGCTGGGGCTTCGCCCCCTTCCACTACGGCCGCTGGGTCTACTGGCGCGGCCGCTGGTGCTGGGCGCCCGGTGGTTACGTGCGGCGCCCCGTCTACGCACCGGCGCTCGTGGCCTGGGTGGGCGGGCCGGGCTTGTCGGTGTCGATCAACATCGGGGGGCCGGCCATCGGCTGGGTCCCGCTGGCGCCACGCGAGCGCTACATCCCCCATTACCACGCCACGCCCGTCTACATCGACCGCGTGAACACCCACCCGCGCTTCGGCCCGGCCCCCGGGCATCCGCGGACCGTGCCCACCGGGCCCATCGCCTATACGAACCAGGGCGTGCCCGGGGCGGTGACGGTCGTGCCGCGCGACGTGCTCTCCCGCCGCGAGCCGGTGGCGCGCGCGGTGATCAACGTGCCCGAGGTCCAGCACGCGCCGGTGACCAGCGCGCCGCCGGCGCCCGTGGTGACGGCGCCGCGGGCCGGCCCCGGCGCGCGCGATTCGGGCTCCGACGACGGGCGGCCGGGGCGCCGTCCGCCGCCAGCGCGGTCGGCCGAGCCCGATGGCCCCGCGGGCGTGCCGCAGGTCCGTCCGGTGACGCCGGCGCCTGGCATGCGTGTCGAGACGCCGCGTCGGGAGACGCCGCCGGTGGTCGGCACGCCGCGGCAAGACGGCGGCGGCACGCGCGAACCGCGCGATGGCCCGAACGGCCGGGACGGCCGCGAGCCGCGCAGCCCGCGCGAGGGGCGTGATCCGCGCGATTCGCGCCGGGGCGAGGACGGCGGCCGCGCCGTGTCTCCGGCACCGCCCGTGCGGCCCGTGGCGCCGGCGCAGCCCGCGCCGGGCGTGCAGCCGGTGCCGTCCGCGCCGCCCGCACCGCGTGTGCAGCCGGCGCCGCCCGCCGTGCAGGCGCCGCCCTCGGTGCCGCGCGTGCAGCCTGCGCCGTCGGCTCCGCCGGCGGCGCGCCCCGCGCCGCCGCGCGCCGAGGACGACCGGAAGCGCGCCGCGCCGCCAGGGCGCCAGGGCGAGCGGGAGCGGGACGCGAATCGCTGAACGCGCCGTCGCGAAGCGGCGGGCACGAGCCGCCCGCCGCGGGCTCAACAAGCCGTCGCCGCGGCCGTAAAGCCGTCTAGCGGAGCAGCGGTCGCAACGCCGGCCAGACGTTCTCGAGGATGCGCGGGTGTGCCTCGGCGCGGGGATGGATGCGGTCGGCCTGGAACAGCGCCTCGGCATCGGGCCCGTCGGCGACGCCGGCGAGCAGGAAGGGCACCAACGCGGCGCCTTCGGCACGCGCCACCTTCGGGAACAGGGCCAGGAAGGCTTCGCCGTAGGCCCGGCCGTAGTTGGGAGGCACGGCCATGCCGGCCACCAGCACCCGCGCACCGGCGGCCTTGCCCTGGCGGGCCATCTCGCGCAGGTTGGACTCGGTCATCGCCAGCGGCAGGCCGCGCAGCGCGTCGTTGCCGCCGAGCTCGAGCACCAGCACCTGTGGCCTGTGTTCGCGCAGCAGGGCGGGCAGGCGCGAGCGGCCGCCGGAAGTGGTTTCGCCGCTGATGCTGGCGTTCACCACCTTGTAGGCCAGGCGCTCGGCTGCAAGGCGCTTCTCGAGCAGCGCCACCCAGCCCTGGCCGCGCGCGAGGCCGTACTCGGCCGAGAGGCTGTCGCCGACGACGAGCAGGGTCCTCGGCCCCTGGCCCGCGGGGCGTGTCGCGCTTGCCCCCTGGGCCTGGGCGGGCGTGTGCATCGGCAGCCAGGCCGCGAGCGCCAGCACGCTACAGTGCGCCATCACCGCGCCCAGCCAGCGCCGCCGCGGCTGCGCAGAACAACAACCGATGCCTGCCTTGCCAGAAGTTCGCGAACCCATCATCGCCGTGCGTGCGGTCACCAAGCAGGTGGCCGATGCCACCGGGACGCTGACCATTCTCCACGAGATCGACTTCGAGCTCGCCCCTCGGGAGAGCGTGGCCATCGTCGGCGCGTCGGGCTCGGGCAAGAGCACGCTGCTGTCCATCATCGCGGGGCTCGACGTGCCCAGCCGCGGCACGGTGTACCTCGCCGGGCAGGACCTGTTCCGGCTCGACGAGGACGAGCGCGCCGCGCTGCGAGCGCGCAACGTGGGCTTCGTGTTCCAGAGCTTCCAGCTGCTGGGCAACCTCACGGCGCTCGAGAACGTGATGCTGCCCCTGGAACTGATGGGGCGCGGCGACGCGCGTGCCGCCGCCACCGAGATGCTCGGCCGCGTCGGCCTCGCCGAGCGGCTCTCGCACTACCCGAAGGTGCTTTCGGGCGGCGAGCAGCAGCGCGTCGCGCTCGCGCGTGCCTTCGTCGTGCACCCGCAGGTGCTGCTCGCCGACGAGCCCACCGGCAGCCTCGACTACGCCACCGGCGAACGCGTCATGGAGCTGATGTTCGAGATGAACCGCGAGCTCGGCACGACGCTCGTGCTCGTCACGCACGACCGCGGCATCGCGGCGCGCTGCGACCGCCAGCTGCGCATCGAGGCCGGGCGCATCGCCGGCGACACCTCGCGGCATCGCGAGGCTGGCGTGCCAGCCGCGGCGGCGCCGGGCGCCTGAAGCCGGGCGGTCGCAGAGATCGGCGACGTCGATCGGCCGCACCGATCGGCCGCACCGATCGGCCACATCGATCCGTCGGTTCGATCAGCGGCGCCGGCTCACGGGGCCGCCAGGCCCAGGAACGCGAGCACCGGCTTGACCGTGCGAGCCGGATCCTCCTCGTGCGGCACGTGGCCGAGGTCGTCGAAGACGACAAGGCGGCTGCCGGGGATCGTGCGGCCGAAATGCTCGCCCACCGAGAGCGGGATGAGCCGGTCTCGCCGGCCCCAGATCACGAGCGTGGGCGTGCGGATCGAGGCGATGCGCTCGGCGCCTTCGCCGGGCCGCCACTCGCGCAGGCGCTCCATCAGGGCGCGCCGGTTGCCCTCGCGCAGTGTCAGCTCGAAGTAGCGGTCGACGAGCTCGGGTGTGATCTTCGAGGCGTCGGCATAGGCCGTGGCCAGGCCCTGCGCGACGATCTGCCGCGGCAGCACCCACTCCATGACGCTGTTGACCACGGGCACGCGCGCCAGCCGCCAGCCGAGCGGGAACTGCTCGGGCACGAAGGGCGGGCCACCGGCATCGACGAGCACGAGCTGGCTCACGCGCTCGGGCGCGAGCACGGCGACGCGCCACGCCACGTCGCCACCCAAAGAATTGCCACCGACGACGAAGCGCTGCAGCTTCAGGTGGTCGGCGAGGTCGAGCACGAAGCGCGCGTAGGCGTCACCGCCATAGCCACCGCCTGCGTAGCGGCCGCTGAAGGGGCCGGTGAGGCCGAAGCCGGGCAGGTCGAAGGTGATCACGCGCCTTTGCGCCTTCAGCGCCTTCACCCACCCCTCCCAGGTGTGCAGGCTGGCCGACGTGCCGTGCACCAGCACGATGGGTGCCGGGTCGGAGCGCGGCCCCTCGTCGCGCAGGTGCACCACCTGGCCGTTCACCTCGACGAAGTCCGAGGGCGGCACGGCCCAGCGCGCGACGAGCGAGTTGACCGGCCGGTCGGGGGCTCGTGACATCGCCAGCGCGATCGCCGTCAGCACCATCAGCACGCCGATGGCGCGCAGCAACCACGAGAGCATGGCCGGGATTCTAGGCAGGGTGTCGCGCTGCTCCGACGGCCGGCGAAGGCACCGCGCGGGGGCGCCCGGGTCGCCTCGCACCGCGCTGCACGCCGGGGCGCGCAGGCCCGCTGCCTACAATGATCCGCATGCCTTCCGAGAGCCCGACGACCCCTGCGTCGCCAGCCCTGCCGGGCTTCGTGCACCTCCGCCTGCACACCGAGTATTCGGTCGTCGACGGCACGTTGCGCATCGATGACGCCGCCGCCGCGGCGCGCGCCGACGGCATGCCCGCTCTGGGCATCGCCGACCTCAACAACCTCTTCGGCGCGGTCAAGTTCTACAAGGCGTGCCGGGGCAAGGGCATCAAGCCGGTCATCGGCGTCGACGTCTGGATGGAGCCTCTGGCGCAGGCCGGCTTCGTGAAGTGCAGTGACAAGGCCGCCAGCCGGTTGATGCTGCTGGTGCAGGACGAGCGCGGCTGGCACAACCTGTCCGAACTGCTCGCGCGGGCCTGGGTGAGCAACGCGCAGCGCACCGTCGCCTGGGTCAAGTGGCCCTGGCTCGAGGAGCTGGGCGAGGGCCTCATCGTGCTGTCCGGCGGCGACCTCGGCGCCGTCGGCACGGCGCTGCTCGCCGGCGACGAGGCACGCGCGCGCGCCGTGGCCGGCGAGCTGGCGCGCATCTTCCCGGGGCGCTTCTACATCGAGCTGCAGCGCGCCGGCCAGCCGCAGCAGGAGGCGCACGTGCGTGCCGCGGTGCCGCTCGCGGCCTCGATGCGGCTGCCGGTGGTGGCCACGCACCCGGTGCAGTTCCTCGGCCCCGACGACTTCGAGGCACACGAAGCGCGCGTCTGCATCGCCGAGGGCGAGACGCTCGGCAACCCGCGGCGCATCAAGCGCTTCACGCGCGAGCAGTACTTCAAGAGCGCAGCCGAGATGGCCGCGCTCTTCGCCGACGTGCCGAGCGCGCTGGCCAACAGCGTGCGCATCGCGCAGCGCTGCAACCTGCGCCTGACGCTCGGCAAGCCGCGCCTGCCCGACTTCCCCACGCCGCTCGAGAACGGCGTGCCGATGCCCATCGACCGCTACTTCCGCCAGGCCTCGCAGGAGGGGCTGGAGAAGCGGCTCGCGGCGCTGTACCCCGACGCCGCCATGCGCGAGCGCGAGCGGCCGCGCTACCAGGAGCGGCTGGAGTTCGAGCTCGCGGTCATCGAGAAGATGGGCTTCGCGGGCTACTTCCTCATCGTCAGCGACTTCATCGTCTGGGCCAAGGAGAACGGCTGCCCCGTTGGGCCGGGCCGCGGCTCGGGCGCCGGCTCGCTGGTGGCCTACGCGCTCTTCATCACCGACCTCGACCCGCTCGCCTACAAGCTGCTCTTCGAGCGCTTCCTGAACCCGGAGCGCGTGTCGATGCCCGACTTCGACATCGACTTCTGCCAGGCCAACCGCGACCGCGTCATCGACTACGTCAAGGACAAGTACGGCCGCGACGCGGTGAGCCAGATCGCCACCTTCGGCACGATGGCCGCCAAGGCGGCGTTGCGCGACGTGGGCCGCGTGCTCGGCATGGGCTACGGGCACGTGGACAGCATCGCCAAGCTGATCCCGGCGCCGCCGGGCAAGACGGTGACGCTGGCCAAGGTGCCGGAGGACTACGACCCCGACAAGGACTCGACGATCTACGCCCGCCGCGAGGCGCCCGAGCTCGAGCAGCGCGAGGCCGCCGAGGAGGAGGTGCGCGAACTGCTGGCGCTGGCCACGCGCGTCGAGGGCATCGTGCGCAACGTCGGCATGCACGCCGGCGGCGTGCTGATCGCGCCGGGCAAGATCACCGACTTCTGCCCGCTCTATCAGCAGCCGGGCAGCGACAGCGCGGTCAGCCAGTTCGACAAGGACGACGTCGAGGCGATCGGCCTCGTGAAGTTCGACTTCCTCGGCCTCGCGACGCTGACGATCCTGGAACTGGCCAAGGAGTTCATCCGCCGCAAGCCGGGGCAGGAGGCCTTCGAGTTCGAGCGCGTGCCCTTCGACGACCCGCGCGTCTACAAGCTTTTCTCCGAGGGCCGCACCGAGGCGATCTTCCAGTTCGAATCCCGCGGCATGCAGGGCATGCTGCGCGAGGCCAAGCCGACGCGGCTGGAGGACCTGATCGCGCTGAACGCGATGTTCCGCCCGGGGCCGATGGAGAACATCCCGAGCTTCTGCCGGCGCAAGAACGGGCAGGAGCCGATCGAGTACCCGCACCCGCTGCTCGCCCAGGTGCTCGAGGAGACCTACGGCATCTTCGTGTACCAGGAACAGGTGATGCAGGCGGCGCAGATCCTGGGCAAGTACTCGCTCGGCGGCGCCGACCTGCTGCGCCGCGCGATGGGCAAGAAGAAGCCCGAGGAGATGGCGCAGCAGCGCGCCATCTTCCGCGAGGGCGCGGCGAAGAACGACATCGACCAGGCCAAGGCCGACGAGGTCTTCGACCTGATGGAGAAGTTCGCGGGCTACGGCTTCAACAAGAGCCATGCCGCGGCCTACTCGGTGCTGGCCTACCACACGGCGTGGCTGAAGGTGCACCACCCGGCGGCGTTCTACGCCGCCAACATGACGATCGAAGCCGACAACACCGACAAGCTGCGCGTGCTGCTGGCCGACGCCAAGGCCTTCGGCATCGAGTTCGACGTGCCGGACATCAACCGCGGCACCTTCCGCTTCGAGCCGGTGGGCGACAAGCGCGTGCGCTACGGCCTCGGCGCCGTGAAGGGCACGGGGCAGGGCGCGATCGAGGCCATCGTCGCCGCGCGCGAGGGCGAGGGCGAGCGCGCCGGCGAGGGCGGCGGGCCGTTCCGCAGCCTCTTCGACTTCTGCGCGCGCGTCGACCGCCAGCGCGTCAACAAGCGGGTCGTCGAGGCGCTGATCAAGGCGGGCGCCTTCGACTCGCTGCACCCGGAGCAGTCGGGCGGCCGCGCCGCGCTGCTGGCGAGCGTGGGCCTCGCCTTCGACTGGGCCGAGACGCAGGCGGCCAACGTGCTGCAGGGAGGCCTCTTCGACTTCGCCGACGGGGGCGACAGCCACGGCAGCAGCACGCAGGAGCCCGGCCTCGTGCACGCCGCGCCCTGGGGCGTGCGCGAGCGGCTGATGCAGGAGAAGGTGGCGCTCGGGTTCTACCTCAGCGGCCACCTCTTCGACGCCTGGGCCGACGAGGTCCGCCGCTTCGCGCGCACGCCGATCGCCGATCTCGTCGACAGCCGCGAGCCCCAGCTCGTCGCCGGCATCGTGACCGACCCGCGCACGGTGAACGGGCAGCGCGGCCGTGTCGTCATCTTCAAGCTCGACGATGGCAGCGAGGCCGTGGAGGCGGTGGCGAACGAGGAGCTCTTCGAAGGGCAGCGCGAACTCGCACAGGAAGACCAGCTGCTGATCGCGCAGGGCCGCGTGCAGCCCGACCGCTTCAGCGGCGGCCTGCGCCTGAACGTGACGCAGGTCTGGGACCTGCCGGCGGCGCGTGCTCGCTTCGGGCGCCACCTGACGGTCGAAGTGAACGGAGGCCTGCCGCCGGTGGGCGACGTGCTGAAGCTGTGGCCCTCGCGCCACATCGACACCGAGCACGGCTCGGTGCGCCAGGGGCTGGCGGTGCGGTTGAGGCTCAGGCGCAGGCACGCCGTGGCGGAGATCGACCTCGGCGACGAGGCCCGCTTCTGGCCCTGCGACGAGGCGCTCGTGCGCTGGCGCAGCATCGCCGAGGGCGGCGATGCCGAAGTTGTGTACGAGTGAAACGGCGCCGCCGCGGCGCCATCGCGGCGGCATCATCGTGCGTTGTGTCCGCACGTTCCACGCCATCGCCGGAATCATGAAACACGCCCGTCTCGTTCGCTCGGTCGCCGGTGGCCTGCTCGGCCTCGCGGCGCTGTCCGCCGCGGCGCTGGAGATCCGCCTGCCGCCTCCACCGCCCATCGTGCTGCCCGGCCTGCCCGGGCGCATCGACGTGGCCCGGCTCCCGTTGCCGCAGGTGGTGCTGCCCAACCCGGTCGTGATCGCGCCGCCTCCGCTGCCGGTGCCGCGGCCGGGCGTCGTGGTGGCGCCGCCGCCGCGGCAGGAACCGGTCTACATGTGGGTGCCGCCCGGGCATCGCCAGAACTGGGGCAAGCACTGCCACCGCTACAAGGCCTGCGGCGTGCCGGTGTACTTCGTGCGCGACGAGTGGTACGACCGCCACGTGCACCGCGGCGCGAAGCATCGCGACGACGATGACGACGATCGTCGTGGCCGCGGCCGCGACGGCAAGCACGACGGAAAGGGTGGCGGCAAGGGCGGCGGCAAGGGCAAGGACTAGTCCGCGCCGCGGCCGGGCGGGCCGTTTTCCTCGCGGTTGCCTGCCCCGGGCCGCCGCCATTGGGCGCGCCCTGGCGGCGCGAAGCGACAATGCGGGGTCATGCACGAGACCCCGCTCACCGGCCTGGTTCTCAGCGGCGGCGGCGCCCGCGCCGCCTACCAGGTGGGCGTGCTGCGGGCGCTGGCCAAGATGCGGCGCGAGGTGCTCGGGCCGCGTGCGCGCATGTCCAACCCGTTCGGGGTCATCACCGGCACCTCCGCCGGTGCCATCAATGCCGCGGCGCTGGCCGCGCATGCCGACCGGTTCGAAGCCGCCGTCGAGGTCATCGCCAAGGTCTGGCAGCACTTCTCGGCCGACCAGGTCTACCGGGCCGACTCGCTGGGCGTCATCCGCAGCGGCGCGCAGTGGCTGACGATGCTCTCGGTGGGGTGGGTGATCGCCCGCTGGCGCCGCGCGCGACCGCGGTCGCTGCTCGACAACGAGCCTCTGGCCGAGCTGCTGCAGCGGCTCGTTCCGCTGGAGCGCATCCCCCTCGTGCAGCAGCAGCGGCAGCTGCACGCGCTCGCGGTCACCGCTTCCAGCTACACGAGCGGCGAGCACTACACCTTCTACAGCATGCAGAAGCCGGTGGAGACGTGGATCCGATCGCAGCGGGTGGCGGTGCCGTCGGAGATCACGCACAAGCACCTGCTCGCCTCGGCGGCGATCCCGTTCGTCTTCCCGGCGCAGCACCTCGAGGTGCCAGGCGACCCGGGCTGGTTCGGCGACGGGTCGATGCGCAACACGGCGCCGCTGTCGCCGGCGATCCACCTCGGTGCCGAGCGGCTGCTCATCATCGGCGCCGGGCGCATGCAGGAGCCGGCCGGCCGGCAGATCGTGCAGACGGGCTACCCGAACCTCGCGCAGATCGCCGGCCATGCGCTGTCGAGCATCTTCCTCGACGCGCTGGCGGTGGACGTCGAGCGCATGAAGCGCATCAACCGGACGCTGGCCCTGCTGCCCGAGTCGGCACTGGCCGACACGCCGCTGCGGCCGGTGGAGGCGCTGGTGATCGCGCCTTCGATGCGGCTCGACGACATCGCTGCCAAGCACCTTTCCAGCCTGCCGGGACCGGTGCGCGCGCTGCTGCGTGGGGCGGGCGTGAGCGGGGAGGGCCAGACGGCGCGCGGCACGGCGCTGGCGAGCTACCTGCTCTTCGAGGCGCCCTACACGCGCGAGCTGATGGCGCTGGGCGAGGCCGACACGCTGGGCCGGCGCGACGAGGTGATGCAGTTCTTCGGCTGGGACGCCGCGCACCGGGCGCAACGCCTGGCGCGCGAGGCGGCCCGCGCCGGCGAGCCGCTGGTGGACTTCGACATCTCGCGCCCGATGCCGGATTTCGAGCTGCCTTGAGCCGGCGCGCGCCGCCTGCAGCGGTCGCGCGCGCCGTGCATCCAGCGGGCGGTGCTCAGGACTCGGCCGCCTTGTCGGCCTTCTCGGCCTTGCGCGCCGGCTTGCGGGCGGGCTTGGACGCGTCGGTGCCTGCGGTTGCGTCGGCCTCGGCGGCCTTGCGCTGGCGCGCCTGCTTCGGTGCGGCCGGCGGCATCTTGCTGGCATCGAACGACGCACCGCCGACGGTGAGCCCGGCCTGCGAGAGCTTGCCGGCGCTGCCGGCGCCGACCCCCGGCACGCGCTGGACCATGTCGGCCCAGTCCTTGAACTCGCCGGCCTCGCGGGCCTTGAGGATCTTGGCCGAGAGGCCGGGGCCGACGCCCTTGACGGTCTCCAGTTCGGCCCGGCTGGCCTTGTTGATCTCGACGGCGGCGAAGGCCTGCAGCGCGAGGAAGGCGAGGGCGGCGGCGACGAATTGACGGAACATGGTGTGAACTCCCGTGGGTCGATGGTGGTGAAGGGGCCGGGCCCGCTGCCCTGGGCATTCGCCGCAGGGCCTCGGGTTGGAAGGCATTCTTCGAGGCCACGGGCGCACGCACATTCCCCCGCCGGCAGGGCCGCGGGGGGCCCCCGCCGGGGTGGGTGGCGCGGTGGCGTGGCGATCCCCCGCGGGGGTGTCGGCGCGGGCGCTTCGGCCGCCCCCCGGGGTGCCGGAGACGCCAAACGACCGGGGAGGGCCCGCGAACTCAGGCAGACGCCGAAGGCGCACCCGCAGCCGTGGCCAGCCGCGCGCGCACTGCGTCCAGCACTTGCTCGCGCGTCGGCCAGGTCCCATGGCCGCCGAGCCACCGGACGCCCGGGCCCCAGGCTCGCCACTGGTCCGGATCGGTGGGGCCGAGAACCGACAGCACGGGCGCATCGACCGCGGCGGCGAGGTGTCCCGGGCCGGTGTCGTTGCTGATCATCAGCGCCGCATCGGCCAGCAGCGCGGCGTAGGCGCCGAGGCGCACGCCTTCGAGGCACAGCGCGCCCGGGTAGTCGCGGCGCGCCACGGCCTCTTCACCCGGCCCCGGGCAGATCAGCACCTGCCGGCCCTGGCTGCGCGCGAGGTGGGCCAGCTCGTCGCGCACGAAGCCGGCGAACCCGGGCCAGGTCTTGTCGAGCTTCTCGAAGGTGCCGCCGGCAAACGGGCAGACGACGAGGTAACCGGGGACGATGCCGTGTTCCGCGCGAAGTGCTGCGGCGGCCTCGCGGTGCGCCGGCGCCAGGCGCAGGGCCAGCCGCTGCGGCAGCGGCGCGACCCGGCCCAGCAGCGCGTCGCCCACCTGCCAGTAGACGGCGAGCTCGTGCTGCCCGCGCGCCCGCGGCAGCGCCCGCGCCAGCAGCAGGCTGCGGCCCTCGTGCGCGTGGCCGAGAGCGCGCAGGCCGGCCAGGCGGAACTCGAGGGCGCTCGAGAAGGAGTAGGGCAGGCACAGCGCGTCGATGCGAGAACGGCCGGCATCGCCTTGGGCCGCCCGGCGCGCGGCCGCGGTCTCGTCCCGCAACCGCCGCAGCAGCTGGAGGCGCTCGCCGAAGGTGGCCGGCAGGACGTGCACCGGCCAGCCGTGGCCGGCGAGCAGGTCACGCGCCCAGCCCTTGCCGACGAGGTGCAGCTCGTGCCCCGCGTCGGCCAGCCGCTGCAGCATCGGCAGGCCGAGCAGCACGTCGCCGACCCAGTTGCGCAGGCGCACGATCAGCGGGCCGGCCGTCGAGGCGCCGGGCGCGGAGCGCACTCCGCTGGGCAAGTCGGCAGTCACCACGCGCGGCCCATAATGCGCGCCGATTCTGCCAGCGCCCCCCGCTCCTCCTTCATGACGCCGCCTCCCCTCCGTGCCACCGACGTGGTGGCCCTGCACGACCGGCTCATCGCGACGCCCGGCTGGCCGGCCGAGGAGCCGTCGGCGCCCGCCGAGGACCTTTGGCGCTGGGTGCAGGCCAACCACCTCTACAACTGCCGCCTCTGGGCCGAGGAAGACCTCGCCCGGCGCACCACGGTGGCGGAGTCCGAGATCGCCGCGAACAAGCGCGCCATCGACCGCTTCAACCAGGCCCGCAACGACGCCACCGAGCGCGTCGACGAGATCCTGCTGGTGGCTCTGGGCCTCGTCGATGCAGCCTCGGCACGCACGGACTCGCCGCGCTCGACGGTGGCCGCGGGCGCCCGCCTGAACAGCGAGACGGCGGGCAGCATGATCGACCGCCTGTCGATCCTGGCACTGAAGGTGAACGCGATGCGCGCGCAGACCGCGCGGCGCGACGTCGACGAGGGCCATCGGGAGTCGAGCCGCGGCAAGCTGGCGCGCCTCGAACAGCAGCGCGACGACCTGGCCGGATGCCTCGATGCGCTGCTGGCCGATGCGGCCGCGGGCCGCGCCTACTTCAAGGTCTACCGGCAGTTCAAGATGTACAACGATCCGCGCTTCAATCCGGCCCTCGTGGCCGAAGCCGCGGCCTCGGTTGCCGCTGGTGCCGGCCGGGCCCCGCGCTGAACCGGCCCCGCTGCCGACGCCGAGCGACGGACGCCGATGCGCCTGCTGATCGTCAAGACCTCGTCGATGGGCGACGTGGTGCACGCGTTGCCGGTGGTGGCCGACGTGCTGCGCCACCAGCCCGGCGCCCACATCGAGTGGCTGGTCGAGGCGGCCTTCGCCGCGATCCCGCAGCTGCATCCGGGCGTGCAGCGCGTGCTGCCGATGTCGTGGCGCAAGTGGAGGCGCGCGCTGCTGTCGGGCGCCACCTGGAAGGCGATGCGCGAGCTGCGTGTCGAGCTGCAGCGCGAGCCGTACGACCTCGTGCTGGACCTGCAGGGGCTGCTGAAGAGCGCGCTGTGGGCGCGGCAGGCGAAGGGGCCGGTGGCGGGCTACGACCGCAAGAGTGCCCGCGAGCCGGCGGCGGCCTGGGCCTACCAGCGCCGAGTGGCGGTGCCCAAGGACCTGCATGCCGTGCAGCGCTGCCGCATGCTGGCCGCCGCGCATCTCGGCTACCCGGTGCCGAGCGAGCCTCCGGAGTTCGGCCTGCGTCCGCCGGTACCCGGCTGGGGCCCGAAGGCTCCCTATGCCGTGCTGATCCCCAACGCCAGCCGCAAGGAGAAGCTGTGGCCGGAGCGACACTGGGTCGCCGTCGGCAAGCGCCTTCACGAGCGCGGCCTCGTGCCGGTCGTGCTGTGGGGTGCCGACGAGGAGCAGACGCTGGCCGAGCGCATCGCGGCCGACTGCGATGGCGACGTGCCTCCCTTCCTGCGCGTCGGCGAGATGGCTGCGGTGCTGGCCGGCGCGCGCCAGGTGGTGGGCCTCGACACCGGCTTCACGCACCTTGCGGCCGCATTCGGGCGGCCGACCATCGGCATCTACTGCGACCATGAGCCCGGGCTGGCGGGCATCACCGGGCCAGGGCGCGTGGCCAGCATCGGCGGCAAGTGGCAGGTGCCGTCGCGCAACGACGTCCTGGCGCTGCTCGACCAGCAGATGCGCTGAGGGCCGCAGCGGCGCGGGCGCAGTCCCTTCGAGTTGCGGGCCGTCGCCGCGCCGCCCCGGGGCGGGCCGTGTCACTGCAGCGCGTCTACGCGTTGCGGCGGATAGCTCTCCCAGCTGAGGCAGCCGGGGCATTGCCAGAAGTAGTGCGCGGCCTCGAATCCGCAGGCGGCGCACCTATAGCGCTGCAGCGGCCGTGCCGCGCGTGCGACCGCCGCGCGCAGCGCCTCGAGCCCTTGCGCGCCCCAGGTCTCGGGCGCGCCCGCGAGCAACTGCTGCGCGGCCGTGAGGGAAGGGCTCGTACGCAGCTGGGCCACCCAGCGCGCGGGGTCGGGCGTGCCGCCGGGCTCCAGCCGGTCGAGTGCGGCCAGCAACTCGGTGGCCGGGTGCTCGGCCAGCAGTGCCAGCAGCGCCCTGCGCGCCGCGTCGGCGCGGCCGCACGCGAGCGCGGCACGCGCGTATTCCTCGGCAACGAGCAGGAACGCGCCGCTGGCCTGCTGCTCTCGCAGTTCCTCCCACGCAGCCATCGCATCGGCGGGACGGCCCGCCTGCAGGTGGCGCTGGCCGGCGATGATCAACGGCCGCGCAGCCCCCGGCGCGGCGTGCCGGGCACGCGCCAGCGCCGCCTCGGCCTCGCGGGCATGGCCATCGGCGTCGGCGGCCAGCGCGATCTCGCACTCGTAGTGCGCGATGCGCGAGGCGAAGGCGCCGCCGTCACGGGCGTTCAGGCGCGTGGCCACCTCGACAGCGCGCGGCCAGTCGCGCGAGCGTTCGGCCAGTGCCAGCTGTGCCAGCCGTGCCTCGTGATCGAACGACGTGCCCTCGAGCGCCCGCCACGCGGCCTCGGCCCGGTCGAACAGGCCGGCACGCATGAAGTCCTGGGCCAACGCATGCTGGGCACGTTCACGGTCGGCCGAGCGCAGGTCGGCACGGGCCAGCAGATGCTCGTGCACACGCACCGCGCGCTCGAACTCGCCGCGCCGCCGGAACAGGTTGCCGAGCGCGAAGTGCAGTTCGGCCGTGTCGGGGTCGTGCTGCACGGCCTCGATGAAGGCGTCGATGGCCTTGTCCTGCTGCTCGTTGAGCAGCAGGTTCAGGCCCTTGAAGTAGGCGCTCGGCGTCTCGCGCCGGGCGCGGCCGAGCTGGCGCAGGTCCAGCCGCGACGCAATCCAGCCGAAGGCAAAGGCCAGCGGCAGCCCGATGAGCAGCCACTGGAAGTCGAAGTCCATGGAATCCCGTGCGCAGCCGCGGACTACAGGCCCACGCGCGGCGGGTACTCGGCCATGCTGTCACGCGCGAGCGGCAGTGGGCCCGGCAGCGGTGCCTGCGAGTCCTGCGCGACCGGCGCCGCCGGCGTGGCGTGGCGGCGCGCGCGCCACCAGCTCGGCACCATCGCCAGCACGCCCAGGGCGGCACCGAGGGCGAAGGCGCCCAGCACGACCATCACGAGCGGCGTGCTCCACTGCAGCCCGAAGAACCAGTGCACCGTGACCGGCTGCTGGTTGTTGAGCGCGAATGCGAACAGCGCGAAGAAGAGAAAGGCCCGCAAGAGCCAGACGACGAGGCGCATGGTCCGCTGCGGATTCTAGGGGCGCGGGTCCGCTCGCCCGGCACAGCCGATGGAACTGCGGCGTCGCCACTGCGCGCGCGCATGGCGCACGCGGAGGGGGAGGAGGAGGAGGAGGCCGCAAGAGCCGGCCGCGCCACGAGGGCCGCCCGACGCCGCGGCTGCCGGGTCAGAAGTGCTCGCCGCGCTCCGGCCGCTCGGCATCGACCGCTTCGCGCAGGGCCTTGCCCGGCTTGAAGTGCGGCACGAGCTTCTCCGGGATCGTCACCTGCGCGCCGCTGCGCGGGTTGCGCCCCAGCCGCGGCGGGCGCCGGTTGATCGAGAAGCTGCCGAAGCCGCGGATCTCGATGCGATGGCCGCGAGCGAGCGCGTCGCTCATCGCGTCGAGGATCGTCTTGACGGCGAACTCGGTATCGCGTTGCGTGAGCTGCTGGAAGCGCTCCGCGAGGCGCGCGACGAGGTCGGAGCGGGTCATGGGCGAGGCAGGTTTCGCGGCTCGCGGGTGGGCGGGGGCGGGCCGGCGTCGCCCGGCCCGCTTCGTCCTCCGCGAACCAGGGCCTTACTCGTTGCCGCCCTTGTCGAGCTTGGCGCGCAGCAGCGCGCCGAGGCTCGTCGTGCCCGCGGTCTCGCGCTCGTTGCTCTGCGCCAGGCGCTGCATCGCCTCCTGCTGGTCGGCCTGGTCCTTGGCCTTGATCGACAGCTGGATCGAGCGCATCTTGCGGTCGACGTTGATGACCATCACCGACACCTCGTCGCCTTCCTTCAGCACGTTGCGCGCGTCCTCGACGCGGTCGCGGCTGATCTCGCTGGCACGGAGGTAGCCGGTGACGTCGGCGTTGAGCTGGATCTCGGCGCCGCGCGCGTCGACGGTCTTCACCTTGCCGCTGACGATGCTGCCGCGGTCGTTGAGCGTCGTGAAGCTCGTGAACGGGTCGACGTCGAGCTGCTTGATGCCCAGGCTGATGCGCTCGCGCTCCACGTCGACGGCGAGCACGATGGCCTCGACTTCCTGGCCCTTCTTGTAGTTGCGCACGGCCGTCTCGCCCGGCTCGTTCCACGACAGGTCGGACAGGTGCACGAGGCCGTCGATGCCGGCCGACAGGCCCACAAACACGCCGAAGTCGGTGATGCTCTTGACGGGGCCCTTGACCTTGTCGCCGCGCTTGACCGTGGAGCTGAACTCCTCCCACGGGTTGGCCTTGCACTGCTTCATGCCCAGGCTGATGCGGCGCTTGTCCTCGTCGATCTCGAGGACCATGACCTCGACCTCCTCGCCGAGTGTCACGACCTTGCTCGGGGCGACGTTCTTGTTGGTCCAGTCCATCTCGGAGACGTGCACCAGGCCCTCGATGCCCGGCTCGATCTCGACGAACGCGCCGTAGTCGGCGATGTTGGTGACCTTGCCGAACAGGCGCGTGCCCTGCGGGTAGCGGCGCGAGACACCCATCCACGGGTCGTCGCCGAGCTGCTTGATGCCGAGGCTGACGCGGTTCTTCTCGGCGTCGAACTTCAGCACCTTGGCGGTGAGCTCCTGGCCGACCTGCACCACCTCGCTCGGGTGGCGCACGCGGCGCCAGGCCATGTCGGTGATGTGCAGCAGGCCGTCGATGCCGCCGAGGTCGACGAACGCGCCGTACTCGGTGATGTTCTTGACCACGCCGTGCACGATCGCGCCTTCGGTCAGCGTCTCGAGCAGCTTGGCGCGTTCCTCGCCCATCGAAGCCTCGACCACGGCGCGGCGCGACAACACGACGTTGTTGCGCTTGCGGTCGAGCTTGATGACCTTGAACTCCATCGTCTTGCCCTCGAAGGGCGTCATGTCCTTCACCGGGCGCGTGTCGAGCAGGCTGCCGGGCAGGAAGGCGCGGATGCCGTTGACCAGCACCGTGAGGCCGCCCTTGACCTTGCCGCTGACCGTGCCGCTGACGAAGTCGCCGCTCTCGAGCGCGTTCTCCAGCGCCATCCACGAGGCGAGGCGCTTGGCCTTGTCGCGGCTGAGGATGGTGTCGCCGTAGCCGTTCTCGACGGCGTCGATGGCCACGGCGACGAAGTCGCCGACCTGCACCTCGACCTCGCCCTGGTCGTTCTTGAACTCCTCGATCGGGATGTAGCTCTCGCTCTTCAGCCCGGCGTTGACGACGACGTGGTTGAAGTCGATGCGCACCACTTCGGCGGAGATGACCTCGCCGGGGCGCATGTCGCTGGACTTGATGCTCTCTTCGAAGAGGGCGGCGAACGATTCCATGCCACCGCTGGAGGCGGCGGCCATTTGGGTTGCGGACATGGGTTTCCTGGGGCCCGGTGGGTTGGTTGAGGCGCAGAGCCGGGCGGTGCGTGCAGCGGGTGCTGCGGGTTGAGGTTGGACACACCACCGCGTCGTCGGCCCCGCGCCAGGCGGCGTGCCTGCGGCCGGGGCGACCACCCCGGCCGATGAAGCTCGGGGCGACGCGATGGAACGGACTGCCCTTCGCCGCGTCCGGGTCAGGTCGAGACGATCCCGGACGACCGCGCGAAGGGGCAACGCGCCTGCCACCAGTTCAGCACCTGGGCCACCGACTGCTCGATGGTGAGGTCCGAGTTGTCCAGCAGCAGCGCGTCCTCGGCCGGCCTCAACGGCGCGACGGCGCGATCGCGGTCGCGCGCGTCACGCGCCTCGAGGTCGGCGCGAAGACTGTCGATGTTAGCCTGAATTCCCTTTGAAATCAATTGCTTATGGCGGCGCTCCGCGCGGCGGGCGGCATCGGCCGTCAGGAACACCTTGAGGGCGGCGCGCGGGAACACGACGGTGCCCATGTCGCGCCCGTCGGCAACGAGGCCCGGCGCGCGCCGGAACGACAGTTGCAGCCCGTGCAGCGCCTGTCGCACGGCCGGTAGCGCCGAGACGCGAGAGGCCAGGAGCCCCGCCCGCTCCTGCCGCAGCTCGGCCGTGATTTCGCGGCCACGCAACCACACCCGCGTGGGCTCCAGCGTGGCGGTCGGCAGGGGCAGGTCGCCGGCGGTGCTGTCGACGAACGACGGAGCGGCTCCTTCGTCGGCGGCCTCCGCGCTCTCGAAGCGAAGGTCGAGCCGCGCGGCCAGGCGCGCCACCGCGGCCTCGTCGTCCGGCGAGACGCCGTCGTCGGCAGCGGCCAGGCCCGTGGCCCGGTAGAGCAGGCCCGAGTCGAGCAGGTGATAACCGAGCGCGCTGGCCACGGCTGCGGCCAGCGTGCCCTTGCCGGAGGCCGTCGGCCCGTCGATGGCGATCACCGGCACGTCGTCCTCGGCCGCACCCGCCAGGCCGAGGAGCGCCTCGAAGTAGTCGGGGAAGGTCTTGCCGACACAGCGCGGGTCTTCGATGCGCACTGGCAGCCCTGGCGCGCCGGCCGGCCGGCCCGGCGCGAGCGGGTTGAACGCCGCCAGCGCCAGGCACATCGCCATGCGGTGATCGTCGTAGGTGCGGATGCTGGCGGCTTGCCAACTTCGCGGCGGGCGCACCTCGATGAAGTCGTCCCCGGCATCGACCTCGGCGCCGAGCTTGCGCAGCTCCGCGGCCATGGCCGCGATGCGGTCGGTCTCCTTGACGCGCCAGCTGGCGATGCCGGAGATGCGCGTCGGGCCGTCGGCGTACAGGGCCATCACCGCGAGCGTCATCGCCGCGTCGGGGATATGGTTGGCGTCGATCTGCAGCGCCTTCAGCGGCCATTGGCCGCGGTGCACCTCGATCCAGCCGGGGCCGCTGCTGACCGCCGCGCCCATCGCGCGCGCGGCGTCGATGAACGCGATGTCGCCCTGGATCGAGTCGCTGCCGACCCCGGCGATGCGCACCGGCGCGCCGCCCGTGGCCGCGATCGCCCCGAGCGCGATGAAGTACGAGGCCGACGACGCGTCGCCCTCGACATGCAGCCGCCCCGGGCTGCGATAGCGCGAGCCGCGCGGCAGCGTGAAGCGGACATAGCCCTCGCGTTGCACGACGATGCCGAAGCGGGCGAGCAGGTTCAGCGTGATCTCGACGTAGGGCTTGGAGATCAGCTCGCCGTCGACCTCGATGACCACGTCGCGCCGGTCGGCCACCAGCGGCAGCGCGAGCAGCAGCGCGGTCAGGAACTGGCTCGAGACATCGCCGCGCACGCGGATCGGCCGGCCGGCCTCGAGGCCGGCCAGCACGCCGCCCTCCCGCCCCTGCACGCGCAGCGGCGGGTAGCCCGGCCGGCCCAGGTCGACCACGTCGCAGCCCAGGGGGCGCAGCGCATCGACGAGGTCGCCGATCGGCCGCTCGTGCATGCGCGGCACGCCGCTGAGTTCGAACCGGCCGCCCTGCGTGGCGGCCAGCACCGCGAGGGTGGCCACCAGCGGCCGCATCGCGGTGCCTGCGTTGCCGAGGAACAGTCTGGCCTCGTGCACGCGCAGGCGCCCGCCGAGGCCGGTGATGCGGCACTCGCGCTCGCGGCGGTCGACGCCGCAGCCGAGCGTGCGCAGCGCGTCGAGCATGACGCGCGTGTCGTCGGAATCGAGCAGGTCGAGAAGCACCGTCTCGCCTTCGGCGAGGCCGGCCAGCAGCAGCACGCGGTTGGAGATGCTCTTGGATCCCGGCAGGCGCACCGTGCCGGAAGCCGAGCGCAGCGGCGGCAGGTCGAGGGCGGGAATGTCGAACAAGGCAGGTCGGGCCCGGGGGCCGGAAGGCGTCGGATCGATGCAGGGCGTGGCGCGGCCGTCTCAGCGGGCGCTGCTTCCGGCCGAGCCGGGGCCGGCGCCCGCGCCCATGCCGCCGGCGTTGCCGGCCCCGGGCACGCGCAGCGATCCCATCTGCCAGGCGGCGCGCCCCTCGGCCGGGCCGCGGATCATCGCCTCCAGCGCGTCGGTGTTGCCGGTCTGCAGCGCCTGCTCGAACGCGGTGAGCGCGTGCCGGAACAACTGCGACTGCTTGATGATCTCCTCGCGGTTCGCGATGAGGATGTCGCGCCACATCTCCGGGTTGCTGGCGGCGATGCGCGTGAAGTCGCGGAAGCCCGGCCCGGCCAGCGAGAGGTAGTCGCGCCCGGCCGGCTGGTTGACCACCGCGCCGAAGTACGCGAAGGCCAGCATGTGCGGCAGGTGGCTCACGGCGGCGAAGGCCGCGTCGTGGTTCTCCGGCGACATCTTCAGCACCTGCGCGCCGACGGCGGCCCAGGTGTCGGTGGCCTTCTGCAGCATCGCCACGTTGGTCTGCGGCAGCGGCGTGAGGATGACCTGCCGGCCCGCGAAGAGGCCGGCGTCGGCATGCTCGATGCCCGAGGCCTCCTTGCCCGCGATGGGATGGGCGGGCACGAAACTGGCGATGCGCTCGCGCAGCACGCGCCGCGCCGCGTCGACGACGTCGCGCTTGGTCGAGCCGACGTCCATGAAGAGCACGTTCGGCTCGACGAGATGGCGGATGGCGCGGAAGGTCGTCTCGGTAGCCGCAACGGGCACCGCCAGCAGCACCAGGTCCGAGCCCGACACGGCGAGCAGGGCCGACTCGGCCGCGACGTCGATGATGCCCATCTTGCGCGCGCGCTCGGTCGTCGACGGCGACTTGCTGTAGCCGATGACGCGCTTGACCAGGCCGGCACGCTTGAGCGCGAGCGCGAACGAGCCGCCCATGAGGCCGCAACCGATGACGCCGAGCTGGTTGAACATGGGCAAGAGCGTGAGTTTGGGCGACCGGTCAGTGGACGTCGACCGGGTAGGACCCCAGGATCTTGAAGAACGCGCAGGCGCCGCGCAGCTCCGCCAAGGCAGCGCCGACGCGCGGCTCCTCGGGGTGGCCTTCGATGTCGATGTAGAAGTAGTACTCCCACTGGCCCGAGCGCGCCGGGCGCGACTCGAAGCGCGTCATCGACACGCCGTGGTTCTTCAGCGGCACCAGCATGTCGTGCACGGCGCCCGGCCGGTTGACGACCGAGACGACGAGGCCGGTGCAATCGTGGCCCGTGGGCCGCGGCGCCGGGTTGCGCGATGGCTCGGCGACGATGGCGAAGCGGGTCCGGTTGTGCGCGTCGTCCTGGATCGCGGGGGCCAGGATGTGCAGGCCGAACTCGCTGGCAGCGCGCTCGCTGGCGATGGCGGCGAGCGACTCGTCGCCGGCGGCCAGGCGCGCACCTTCGGCGTTGCTGGCCACCGGCCGGCGTTCCGCCTGCGGCAGGTGGGCGCCGAGCCATGCATGGCACTGCGCCAGCGCCTGCGGATGCGCGACGACGGCGCCGATGCCCTCGAGCCGATCGACCCGCCGCATCAGGTTGTGGCGAACGAACAGGCTCGTCTCGCCGACGATGACCAGCGGCGTGTGCAGGAACAGGTCGAGCGAGCGAGCCACGACGCCTTCGGTGGAGTTCTCCACCGGCACGACGCCGAAGTCGGCCGCGCCGGCGCTCGTCGCGCGGAAGACCTCGTCGATCGTCCCGCAGGGCACGCGCACGATGGTCGAGCCGAAGTAACCGAGCGCGGCCAGCTCGCTGAACGTGCCGGCGGGGCCGAGGTAGGCCACGCGCGTGGGAGTCTCCAGCGCTCGGCAGGCCGACATCACCTCGCGCCAGATCGGCGCCACGCTCTCGGACTTCAGCGGCCCGGCGTTGGCCGCCTTCAGCCCGTCGATCACCTGCGCCTCGCGCTCGGGGCGGAAGACCGGCGAGCCCTCGCGCTTCTTGATCTCGCCGACCTCGAGCGCCAGGCGTGCGCGCCGGTTCAGCAGCGCGAGAAGCTCGCGGTCGACGGCGTCGATCTGCGTGCGCAGCGCCTGCAGCGAAGGGGGCGGACTTCCGGTCGAGGTGTCGGACATCGCGGCTCGTCGTGCTTCGGCCGGTCGCGTCAGTTGCCGGCGCCGGACGCCGGCCGTCGCGGACCCGGCCCTGGGCCCGCGGCCGGGCCGCTGGCCGCGCCGGCGGCCGCGCGCAGCTTGGTCTGGATGCTCTGCTCGAGCGACCGCACCTTGGGGTCGATCGTCGCGCGTGTCTCGGCGACGACCTTGGCGATCAGCGCGCGCTGCATCTCCTGCCCGAGCGCCTGGTAGCGGGCGTTCACCGGCGACTCGAGGATCGCGATCAGCTGCCGCAGTTCCTCCTCGGTGAACCGCTGCTCGAGCAGCGGCCCGATCGTCGAGGGCGCCAGGGACACGGCCTTGTCGCGCACGATGGGCACGGCATCCTCGGCGTAGCGGCGCACCTCGGCCTCGATCTCGCGCGCGACACCTTCGCGCTTGTCCTGCGGCAGGCGGGCCAGCGCGGCACGAACGGGGTCGGCCATCTGCATCCAGGGCTGCTCGACGAGCTGGCGCCCGATGTTCTCCAGGCCCGGCTGCTGCAGCTTGATGACACGCGCCACCAGCTCCTTCTTGGCCGGCGACGAGGGGGCGTCGCCGGTCTGCGCGTGCACCGCAGTGGCCAGCACCAGCGTGGCGGCCAGCATGCCCGCCGATCGCAGGCCGAGGATTTGCTTGAGAGTCACTTGCCTTCGCCTTCTGCAGCGCCGTTGGTCTGGCTGCCGTTGTCTTCACCCGCGTCGTTCTCGACGATGCGCTGCAGCCCGGAGAGCTTGGCGCCGTCGTCGAGCGAGATCAGCGTCACGCCTTGCGTGGCGCGGCCGAGCTCGCGGATCTCGGCCACGCGCGTGCGCACGAGCACGCCCTTGTCGGTGATGAGCATGATCTCGTCCTCGGCGCGCACGAGCGTGGCGGCGACGACCTTGCCGTTGCGCTCGCTCTGCTGGATGGCGATCATGCCCTTCGTCCCGCGACCGTGCCGGGTGTACTCCACGATCGGCGTGCGCTTGCCGTAGCCGTTCTCGGTGGCCGTCAGCACGCTCTGCGTCTCGTCCTCGGCGACCAGCATCGCAATGACGTTCTGGCCCTCCTCGAGCATCATGCCGCGCACGCCGCGGGCGCCGCGGCCCATCGGGCGCACGTCTTCCTCGTCGAAACGCACCGCCTTGCCGCCGTCGCTGAACAGCATCACGTCGTGCTTGCCGTCGGTGAGCGCGGCGCCGATGAGGTAGTCGCCCTCGTCGAGGTCGACGGCGATGATGCCGGCCTTGCGCGGATTGCTGAACTCGTCCAGCGGCGTCTTCTTCACCGTGCCCAGCGCCGTGGCCATGAACACGTAGTGATCGGCCGGGAAGCTGCGGAAGCCGTCGGTCAGCGGCAGCACAACGGTGATCTTCTCGCCCGGCTGCAGCGGGAACATGTTGACGATGGGCTTGCCCCGGCTCGTGCGGCCGCCCTGCGGCACCTCCCACACCTTCAGCCAGTAGACACGGCCCCGGTCGCTGAAGCAGAGGATCCAGTCGTGCGTGTTGGCGATGAAGAGCTGGTCGATCCAGTCGTCTTCCTTCGTCACCGCGGCCTGCTTGCCGCGGCCGCCGCGGCGCTGCGCGCGGTACTCGCTGAGCGCCTGGCTCTTGACGTAGCCGCCGTGGCTGAGCGTGACCACCATGTCGGCCGGCGTGATCAGGTCCTCGGTGCCGAGCTCCTGCACGTTGCGCTCGATGACGCTGCGACGCGCGCCTTCCTTCGTCAGCCCGAACTCCTGCTTCAGCGCCGTCAGCTCGCCGGAGATGATGGTCTTCACGCGCTCGGGCTTGGCGAGGATGTCCAGCAGGTCGGCGATCTCGGCCATCACCTCGCGGTACTCGGCGACGATCTTGTCCTGCTCCAGCCCGGTGAGCCGCTGCAGGCGCATCTGCAGGATCTCCTGCGCCTGCTCGTCGGAGAGGCGATAGAGCCCGTCGGCCTGCATGCCGTAGCCCGAAGGCAGCCCCTCGGGCCGGTAGGCGGCGCGGCCGCCCGGCGTGCCTTCCTCGGCACGGGCCAGCATCTCGCGCACGAGCGAGCTGTCCCAGCTCTTGCTCATCAGTGCCGCCTTGGCCACCGGCGGCGTGGGCGAGTTCTTGATCGTCTCGATGAACTCGTCGATGTTGGCCAGCGCCACGGCCAGGCCCTCGAGCACGTGGCCGCGGTCGCGCGCCTTCTTCAGCTCGTACACCGTGCGCCGCGTGACGACCTCGCGCCGGTGGTCGAGGAAGATCTCGATCAGCTGCTTCAGGTTGCACAGCTTCGGCTGGCCGTCGACGAGCGCGACCATGTTGATGCCGAAGGTGTCCTGCAGCTGCGTGTTCTTGTAGAGGTTGTTGAGGACGACCTCGGGCACCTCGCCGCGCTTGAGCTCGATGACGACGCGCATGCCGGACTTGTCGCTCTCGTCCTGGATGTGCGCGATGCCCTCGATCTTCTTTTCGCGCACCAGCTCGGCGATGCGCTCCTGCAGCGTCTTCTTGTTGACCTGGTAGGGGATCTCGTCGATGACGATGGCCTGCCGGTCGCCACGCTCGAGGTCCTCGAAGTGGCACTTGGCGCGCATGATCACCTTGCCGCGCCCGGTACGGTAGCCCTCGCGCACGCCGTTCAGGCCGTAGATGATCCCGGCGGTGGGGAAGTCGGGCGCCGGCACGATCTCCATCACCTCCTCGATCGTCGCCTCGGGGTGAGAGAGCAGGTGCAGGCAGGCGTCGACGATCTCGTTGAGGTTGTGCGGCGGGATGTTGGTGGCCATGCCCACCGCGATGCCCGCGCTGCCGTTGACCAGCAGGTTCGGCAGACGCGCCGGCAGCACCGCCGGCTCCTTCTCGCTGCCGTCGTAGTTGGGGACGAAGTCGACGGTCTCCTTGTCGATGTCCTCCAGCATCTCGGCGGCGATCTTCGCGAGGCGGATCTCCGTGTAGCGCATCGCCGCGGCGTTGTCGCCGTCGACGCTGCCGAAGTTGCCCTGCCCGTCGACGAGCATGTGGCGCAGCGAGAAGGGCTGCGCCATGCGCACGATGGTGTCGTAGATGGCGGCGTCGCCGTGCGGGTGGTACTTGCCCATCACGTCGCCGACGATGCGCGCGCTCTTCTTGTACGGCCGGTTCCAGTGGTTGCTCTGCTCGTGCATCGCGAAGAGCACGCGGCGATGCACGGGCTTGAGGCCATCGCGCGCGTCGGGCAGCGCGCGGCCCACGATCACGCTCATCGCGTAGTCGAGGTAGCTGCGTCGCATCTCCTCCTCGAGGCTGATGGCGACGGTTTCCTTGGCGAACTCGGGCATGGGGGGGTGCGCGTGCGGGCGGCGCGAGTGCCCCGCAGAGGCGAGATGAGAGGGCGCCGTGAGGCTGCGAAGCGCGGGATTCTACGGGGGGCGCGCCTGTCGCAGATGCGCAACACGCGCGCCGGGGCTGGGTGCCTTCACAGCCAAAATGGGGCTCGGTCGACATCCCGTGGCACAATGATTTGGTCGATGGCGAGTGCCGGCGCAACGTTGTTGCGTCATAGGTATTCACCCCGGGATTGATGCCTGTCGTCTACGACGTATCGCAGTCCACTGCGGCTTTCCTCGAGAGGAGAATCAATGAAGAAATTGAACAAGGTGGCGGCGCTCTTCGCGTCCGTCGCTCTTGCCGCCCCGGTCGGAGCATTCGCGCAGGCGAAGTCAACCGACAACTGGGTGTCGGCGAATGGCATTCCCTGGAAGAGCGGATCGAACGACCTGTGCTGGCGTGATGCCGGCTGGACCCCGGCCACTGCCGACGCAGCCTGCGATGGCGTGATCAAGGCCGCTCCGCCCCCCCCCCCCCCCCCCCCCCCCCCCGGCCCCCCCCCCCCCCCCCCCCCCCCCCCCCCCCCCCCCCCCCCCCCCCCCCCCCCCCCCCCCCCCCCCCCCCCCCCCCCCCCCCC
>Ga0073934_10002180_pt1 | contig 42215 bp, 27 predicted proteins | sample LarsenN4metaG_FD_76834 | JGI IMG/M metagenome (GOLD analysis project Ga0073934, IMG submission 76834) | Hot spring sediment bacterial and archeal communities from British Columbia, Canada, to study Microbial Dark Matter (Phase II) - Larsen... ...
CGGGTAAGAAACACGGGTTTCGCGGCCCTTTGATTTGGTTTTTTCGTCCGCACGTGTCGACCGGGCTGCAGTGCGGTTCATCGATTCGGCGCCTGGAGTTCAGCAACTCGTTGCCACGTTGCCACCGTTGCCGGCAATGAGTCGACCCTCCCACGCCGACCGGCAGCGGGTTGGCAGCCGGTGTGCTTGTGGGGGTGTCGCGGGCGGCGCATGGGCGGGCTTGTCATTTCGCGCCCAAGATACGCATAATACTTCGATTTGATGGTTGCGGACCGAGGGCTGGCATGCTGCATTTTGTGGGACATGAAGGCGCCGTGCATGCGCTGACGTTTACGCCGGACGGGCAGACGCTGATCAGTGCCGGGCAGGATCAGACGATCCGGTTGTGGGACGTCGTGGCCTGCCAGGAGCGCGGGCAACTGCCTGGCCATATCGGTCCGATCTTCAGTCTGGCGTTGCATGGCGACGGCCGCGTGCTGGCGAGCGGAGGACGCGATTGCTGCCTGCGAATCTGGGATTTGCATTCGCAAAAACTCCACGAGGAGTTTCCAAAACAAATGGCCAGCGTTACCGGTCTGGCCTGGCTGCCGCAACAGACGATGCTCGCCATGGTCTGCGGCGAAAGGATGCTGACCGACCGCGGCGGCGAACTGAGACTGTGGCAATTCAAAGCGCCAGTCCCCAAAGTCGAGAACAAGAGTCTGAAGGCCCATGGATTCTGGTCGCTAGCCGCTGCCGCGGGGCCGACGATCGCATACAGCGAGGGCGACCGCAGCTTGTCGGTCTGGAACCTGACGCGACAAGAACCGATTCGCTTTAAGCCGCCGGGTACCTGCCTTCGCGTGGCACTGTCGCCCGACGGCAAGGTGGTCGCGGCGGCGGTGGATCGAACGGTCCGGCTGTGGGAAACATCGCGCGGCCGCGAGCTGGCAGTGCTCCAAGGGCACACCGGCATGGTCGCCGCCCTGGCCTTTTCCCCCGATTGCCGGCTCTTGGCGAGCGGCGGACTCGATGAGTCAATTCGCTTCTGGAACGTCAGCTCAGGCCAACCGGCATTGCGGCAATCGTTTGCCTGGCCGACCGGCGTCGTTTCGGCGCTCGCCTTTTCCAGCGACGGCCTGCTCTGCGCCGCAGCCGGCGAAAACGGCTCGATCGTGATCTGGGATGTGGATGTGTGAACAGGCAGAACTCTTGCGTGTTCGCGTTTGGGACACAAAGTCAACCGGGTAACCGAGAACCGAGAACCGACAAGTTGCTTCATTCTCGGTTGTTAATTCTCGGTTCTCGGTTTCCCAGTTTTTTTGTTCGCGTAGTTGGCCAGCAAGTTATCCCGAACTCTTGCGAGTTCGGCTACGAGAATGCACGTCGGAGTTACCAAGAAAATACTGGGGTTATGACTCGCGAGACGGTATTCTAGCTTTCTCGGACCATTCACTCCGTCGCAAAGGTCATCCGTTATGACGCCTCGCCGACACTTTATTGCCGCGTTGATCCTGATCGTATCGAGCAGCGTACTCATCGCCGCCGAGCCCAACGAAGAGGGCTTCGTGCCGCTGTTCAATGGCCGGAACCTGGACGGCTGGGTCCCGGTCAACGTGCATCCGGGCACGTTCTTCGTGAAGGATGGCGAGATCGTGACGACGGGAAAACCGACCGGCTACATGCGCTCCGCCAGGCAATACGAGAACTTCATCCTCGAAGTCGAGTGGATGCACGTGAACAAAACCGAGGTCGGCAACTCGGGCATTTTCGTCTGGGGCGATACGCTGCCGGTGCCCGGCAGTCCATTTACTCGCGGCATCGAAGTGCAGGTGCTCGTGAACCTGACGTACAAGGACAAGAAAACCGGCGCCGTCACGGCGTCGAGCCACGGCGACGTATTCAGCATCCAGGGCGCGACCTGCAAGCCGGACCGACCGCATCCGACCGGCGGCATGCGCTGCATTCCTTCGGAGTTTCGCGCCAAGGGCGGCGGCGAATGGAACCACTACCGCATCATCGCCAACGACGGCACGATCAAGCTGCACGTCAACGGCAAAGAAGTCTCCGGGGTCAGCGAGTGCAAGCCGCATCGCAAAGGCTACCTGGCGCTCGAATCCGAAGGCGCCGAGTGCCACTTCCGCAATATCCGGATCAAGGAGCTGCCAAGCACCAACCCGAAGCCGTCGGAAGTGGCACCGCCGGCCGAGGGGCACGTGAATCTGCTCACGGGCATCGAACTGTTGAACTGGAACGCCGATGAGGAGCAGAAGAAGCACTGGAAGTACCAGGATTTTCGGCTGGTGTACGACGGCAAGGGCAAGCCATTGATGTCGGACAAGGAGTACAAGGATTTCGAATTGATCGCCGACTTTCGACTTACCGGAAAGAAATGCGGCATCTTGCTGCGAGCCGCCGACCAGCAGCCGGCGTTGACGATCGGCCAGGACGGCAAGAATGGATTCGTCGAGTTCAACGGGGCACGAGTGGAAGGGACGGACGGCCCGGCCAAGCCGGCGGGACAGTGGAACCGGCTGATCGTCCAGGCCAAGGGCAACACCATTCGCGTGGGCCTCAACGGCAAAGAGTTGCTTACGCAGAGTGCGTTGGGGATTCCTGCCAGCGGCCGAATCGGCTTGCAGCAATTTGGCGAAGCGGCGGAGTTCGCCAACGTGTTCGTTCGCGAATTGAAATAGAGCGCCCGCACATCTTGCCAGAATTCGAAAGAATCGCTGGCGAATTGCCGGTCGTCGGGCACTTGCTCCGGGGAGTTGCCGCCTTATCATAGGTAGAGCACACCCGGACGAAGCGAGTCTTCGCCGGTAAGCCGGCCGGGCTGCGGCATCGCGGCGGCGGCAGGTATCCGGCTCTCCCGCCGAGACACCGTTTTTTTCAACCCTGGAGAAAGGCATGAGGACACGCACCCTGTTGGGCATTGCAGCGCTATTGGCGACTGTTGGAGGAGCGGCCCTGTTGAGCATGCGCGGCCAGGCCGCCGATGCGCCGAAGCTGGTCATTCCGGCCGCAGCGGCACAAAGCCTCATCAAAGAGGACATCAAGGAACTGCAAAAGGCGGCGAATCTGGCCGGGCCGAAGAAGGGCGATTTGCGCCGCGTCCGAGTCCTGGCCGTGTTGATCGCCCAGAATGCCGAGGGCCTGGCCGCGGCGGGACAGGGCGACAAGGCCGAACTGGCCGGCCAGCACGCCGCCGCAATCGAGATTCTCGAATTGCTGCAAAAGGATGCCCCGGCCGCGGACGTCAAAAAGTCGGCCGCGAAGTTTGACGGCGCCAAGGGCGACGGCATCAAGCCGGCCGACCTGACGAAGTACCTGAAGGACGACGGCATGCCGGACTGGGACACCAGCATGCAGCTGTACAAGAGCACGCGCGCTTATGGTCTCGGGATCGAAAAGTTGGTCAAGGATTTCTCCGAGAAGAACCCGACCGCGAAGGACCTGCCGACGATCGCGACGGCCGCCTATCGCGCCGCTTCGGTCACCGCCTATCTGGAACGTCTTCCGCCCAATGAGGACTCGGGCAAGAAGACCAAGGCCGCCTGGCAAAAGTATGTGCAGGACGCGCGCGCCTCGGCTCTGGAAGCTGCTGCCGCCGCCGAGAAGAAAGACGCCAAAGCGACGAAGGCGGCTCTCGCCAAGATGGACGTTTCCTGCGTCGGCTGCCACGACGTCTTCAAGATGAAGTAAAAAGCATTTCGGCCAACAAAAAAGCCGACCCTGTTAGCCCGACGCGCCAGCGAGGAAAAATGCCTCGCTGGCGCGTCGGGCTAACTGGCCTTCGCCGCGCCGCTCGGCTTTCGTCTCCAATCAAATCACTTATCGCAGCGGTCGGACGACCGGCGCCATGATTTCGAATGCCGGTTCTGCCGCCGGCCCGCGAAACTGAAGCGGTTCCGGCAATGCGAAGCGCATGAATCCGGCCGGCGAGCTGCGCACCGGCATCGATACCGCAATCGCCTGCTGAGCCGAGAAGTCGGTCGTCGGATCGTCGAGGCCGGCGCGATCGAACTGATGCCGGGCTTGGATCGGCAGCGCCGGTACCACGCCGGCATCCGGCGCCGGCTGGCGCAGCAAGACGGTGGGCGGCAACTCGATGCGCTTCGGCGCTTCAGGTTCCTGCCGGAAAAAATCCAGCATGCGGCTTTCGGCGACCGGCCGGGGGCGGATCGGTTTGCCGCGGGCCATCGACAAGCGGGGCGGTTCCAGAGGAGGCAGTGTCAGCGGCACTTCCGGATCATCGACGGCCGGCGGCCGGCGTCGAGCGAGAGGCTCGCTGCGGCGATCGAGGTCGTTGGCCGTACGCGTGCCGCCCGGCGTCAGCGAACGCTCGAGCAATTTGCCGCCGCTATCGCCTGGAAATTTGAACCCGCCCTCGGCTTCCGTCGGCGCCGTATCCGGTTCCGGCATGGTCTCGGTGGAAACCATCGACGATTCACCATCGAGCACTGCGACCGCAGCCGGTTCCACTCGCGCCGCCGACGGCCGGCACCCGATCGCGAGCACCGCCGCCAGTGCGATCGGCAGCAGGAGTTTCGCCACGTTCACCTCGCGTCGTTCCATCATGGCCGTTCTCCACGTTCCTCGAGGCAGCGCCACTCCGGGATCACTTGCCCGCTTCCAGTATCAGCTTGACGGGCGTGCCTTCCTTGGGGAGTTGCTTTTTGTCGGTTTCGAGCTTGACGTATTTTTCGTCCTTGAAGCTCATGGTCGATTGCATGACGCAGTTGGCGGTAACTGGAAAAACGGCGATGAGGGTGCCGCTTTTGTCGGCGCCGTACATCTTCTCGTCCGGCTTGTTTGGGTCCTTGACGACCATCTCCGATCCCGTGAAGCGAAACTTCACCGCTTTGCCGAGCGGCTTGCCCGTTTTGATGTCCAACAGCAGCTGGCTGACGGGGACTTTCTTAATGCCGCCGCCTTCGCGCTCGAATTCCAGGTAGACCATGAGTTCGGGCCCTTCGGAGGGCTTGTCGTTCTGATTGTCGGCCGGCTTGCCGGGCTTCAAACCGAGACTTTCCAGCGCCCTGTGGACTTCGCTGGGCGCGACTTCAATCGTAACGACGGTTTCATGCGCCTTTTCGCCCTTGGGGGCCGCGAAACAGGCGACGACCTCGATGGGATAAATCTGCTCCAGGTTCGGCAGCTTTCGCGGCGCGATCTTGGCGTCGATGGTGACCGTCTTTTTCTCCTTGTCCACCGCGATGCCGGCCGGCTCCGCTGCCGACGCAGAAGAAAAGAAGAACATGAAGAGAGCACAAAGAACACAGGGGGTTGCCTGGACGTTCACAGGCTGCAGTCTTCGAATCATATGTTCTGCCTTTCTTTGTGAACTTTGTGAATGCTTTGTGCACTTCGTGGCCTGTCTTGTCGATTCCTCACTTCGAGCCGATGCAGACAACGACCGTCGGCTGGCGGGCGAATGCGCCGTCGATGTTGCAGGTCGCGACGTAGAGTTTTCCGCCGTGCAGAACCGGGCTGGCGTAGATCATGCCCGGCGACTTCACTTCTGGATCGCTTCCGAGGTCGAGAGTCCATTTGCCTTTGCCGTCGGCCAGTGCGATTGCATGCACGACGCCTTTGAGGTCGCCGGCGTAAGCGACGCCGGCAGCGATGGCGGGCGGAGCGAAGATCGGCGTCCTGGCATCGTAGATCCACTTGCGTTCGCCGCTCGCCAGGTCGTAGGCGCGCACTTTGCCGTCGGTGGCGCAGACAATCGCCAGGCCGTCCGCGAGTGCCACGCCGCCGAGTACGCCGCCGGGAACTTCCTTGCGCCACTTCGGCTGGCCGGTGGCGAGGTCGAATGCAGCCAGGTCGCCTTTGGCGCCCTGGAGCGCCTTAACGTCGTAGCCGGCGGTGCTGCCGGCCACGACCACGAGCTTGTCGAGGATGGCGGCCCCGCCCCAGGGATTGAACACGAGCGGTTGCCGCCAGCGGATGCTCCCGTTGCCCGCATCCAGGCACAAGAGGGCGCGATCGCCGACCTTTTCCTTGTCCAGAAATGCCGATGCGACGAGGACGTTGTCGCCGGCGACGTTGACCGGCGCGTCCACGTGCCATTTATCCTGTCCTTGCTGCCAGACTTTCACCGGAATGGCTTTCGGCAGCATGTCCTCGTTGGGCGCGACGGCGAAATCGGGGTCCTTCTTCTTGTCGGCCTCGTACTTGGCCTGGAGTTCCGCCCACTTGGCCTTGAGCAGTTTCTGAATCTCCGCGGCGGTCATTTCCTTGCCGTCGAGCGTGACGCGATCGCGCTCGACGCAGAGGACGCCGGCCGCTCCGCCGCCGATGTAAACGCGCTTTCCTGCGACGGCGGGAGCGCCCTCGATGTGGACCAGCGTGCCGGGTACGGAGAGTTCCCAAAACGGCGAACCGTCGGCATGGAGGCAATGCAAGACGGCGCCGTCGGTCTGGTGCATGCCGTCGCCGAACACCAGCTTGCCGTCGCTGACCGCCGGCGACGAGACGACGGGCAATTTCAACAATGGCGATCCACGCGTCCAGGCGGGTTGCGGCTTCGCCATGCCGGTCAACGGCAGCGCATGCAGCGTGCCGGTGTTAAACCCGCCCAGCCCGGCCACCAACAGATGATCGCCCGCCGGCGCCGGCGTGGCGATGAAGTGCTCCTGCGACCGGTAGACCCACAGCACTTTCGGCGAAGCCGGCCCCGGTAGATTGTCGTTGCAGCCGGTGCGGGCGGAGTTGCCGCGCGCCGTGGCCCACGGCTCCGCGCATCGCGCCGGGCAGTCGAATAGGACGAGGCCAAAGGATAGGGCCAAAATGCAGGTCGTGGTTTTCATTTTGCTTTTGCGCCTCGCATTTATTCCACGGTCACGCGCATGGGAGTCTCGCCGACGGCAATTTCCTTGACCTTGGTCTGTCCGGCGCTGTCGCGAAGTTCGACGACATATTTCCCCGGGACGAGCGGAAATCGAGCGACGGCGTAACGCTGGCTGCCGCGTCCGTCGCCGCCGGAGAATTCCTGCGCGCCGACGACTTTGCCATCGGCGCTTTTGACGGCCGCCTTGCCGCCGACCATGCACAGGCCCTTGCCCGCACAAATGGTGACGGCGGCCCGCTTCTGGGACAGCGTGGCATTGCCCAGGAGCAGGACCGACTCTTGTCCGTCGTTGACGAAAACGACATCGAGCATGCCGTCGTTGTTGAAATCGGCGACGGCGACGGCCTGCGAGTTGAAGCGCTTTTGCGTCAGGCCCAGTGCATCGGTTTTGTCCTCGAACGTCCCGTCGGCTTTGCCTTGCAGGAAGCGATTGGGCCCGCGCAGGCAGGCCACGAAGACATCGAGCCTGCCGTCGTTGTCGAAATCACCCCAGGCGGCGCCGACGGCATGGCCGGCCGGCCTGGCCAGGTCGCCGGTTTGTGCCGACACGTCGCTGAAGCGGGCGTTGCCATCATTGCGAAACAGCTTGCAGCCCTCCGGATGCGGCACGAACAGGTCGGGCAAGCCGTCGCCGTTGTAATCGACAAACACGGGACCGATTTTTCCCGTTTTGAAGGCGATGCCGCAATCGGTCGATGCGACAAAACCCTTGGGCGTATTGAGAGCCAGGACGCCGTTGCCGGCGCTGTAAAAGAAATCGGGCCGGCCGTCGTTGTTGACATCGGCCACGGCCAGAGCATCGCCCTTGGTGGTTCGCCCAATTTCCGCGACGCCGCTTTCTCTGGTCACGTCCTGGAACCAGCCGGATGCCGTGATTTTGGCGTCGCCCGCCTTGAAGTAGAACGCCCACTCGCCAAAGCCCTGGCAGATCTTGAGCAGCAATTGGTTCTTCCCGGGCTTTAGTTTCAAAACGACCTGGTTCTGATCAGCGGCGGCCGCGCGATAGACGTTCTCGTGCAGGATGCGTTCGCCGTTCAGCCAGACGGACAGCGTGTCGTCGCTGCCGAGCGAAACGGGCACCTCGGCGTCGGAGACCGATTCGATTTCGCGGTACAGGTAACAGCAGACGTCGTCGTTGTGCCGGAAGTGTTTCAGGTTGTGCACCTGACCGTCCGGGAAGTTGCCTTTGCGCCATTTGGCTTTTTCGTCGTTCTTGCCGGGATACTCCTTGGTCAAATTGATTTCGGTTTCGGGAGGATACTTGGCGTCGAAGCCGCGAGCGCCGGCGTTATCGAACGGCCCGATGAAATGCCACTCGCCGAATTTCGGCGGGGTCAGCTTGGCGGCGAGGTCCTTCGGCGGATTGTTGCGGTAGAGCCGCAGGCCGTGATAACCGTTGCCGAGCAGGATGTCGGGCTTGCCGTCGCAGTCGTAGTCGAGCCAGGCGGCCGCCGTCAGGTTCCAGTTGCGTTCGCTGGGCAAGAGCGTGGAATCGTCGCGAAACTGCCCGCCGCCCAGGTTGGTGAAAAGCTTGGCGCCGGCATTGGTGGCCAGCAGGAGGTCGGGCTTGCCGTCGCCGTTGTAATCCGCCCAGACCGCAGCCCGGCATCCCGTGACGCCGGGCAAGCTGATCTCGCTGTAGGCATCGCCGCCGTTTTGCAGCAACACGACCTTGCCGGCGCCGGCCAGACACAGGTCGGGCTTGCCGTCGCCGTCGAAATCCGCGATCGACGCTGCCTGGGCTTCCGGATCCACGCGCGCAAGTGGCGCCAGATGCGTGAAGCCGGGCATGCCCTTGAGTACGCGCAAATCCTCGCCGCCCCAGCCAACAAAATCGCGTTTCGGATTGTAGTCCTGAATCTTCAGACTGACTTTCAGCCGCTGAATCTTGGCCCGCCGCAAGTGCAGGTCGTCCTTGTTGCCGTCGACCATGCACGGGGCGACCGTTTCGCGGCCGGCGACAATGTCGCGGATAATCGGAATCAGTTTCTCCGGCTTGCCGGCAAAACTCCGCAGCATGAACGGCTCGCCGTGGCTCATGCTCCACCAGTCGCCCGGATAAATCTGGTACCAGTAATTGTTGATGCAGCATTCGCCGGCGCCGCCGTTATGAAAGAACACGGCGACCTTGCCCGGCTCGGCCCATTCCATGATCGTCTGCCATTCGCGCGGGTGAAAGCCGGCCCGACTGATGTTGTGCTTGACCACGTCCGTCGGATGCTTGCCTTTGAGATCTTCGGTTTTCTTGAAAATGATCAGGTTCTTTTCCTTGTCCACTTTTTCGACGACCACGACCATGATGTTCGTCGATTGCTGCACGACCGAGCCGAGGCTCTGCGGCGCTTCGACGTAGCCGAAGACGGATCGGATGGAAACACAAAAACAGAGGACGGCAAGGACAAAAGGCAAACAACGGTCACGGAAAGTACATCGCATCGCAAAGACTCCTTCGGCTCGGTTAGCTCTTCTTGAGCGCTTCCAGGCGCTCCTTGGCCACCTTGGCCCATTCGCTTTCGGCGTAGTCGCGAAGCACCCGCTGCAGCAAGCGCTCGGCCTGTTCGCGGTTTTTTAGCTCGATGTAACTGCGGGCCGCCTCACACAACGCCGCCGCGTTCAGTTCGGCGAAATCGAACGTGTGCGGGACGACCAACAGCGCCGCGGCCGCTTCCGCAAAGCGCTTCTGTTCCAGCCGGCACAGGCCGATTTGCAACTGCGCCTTGGCGGCGAGCTCGTTCGTGGTCGAATTGACGACCTGTTGATAGGCGTTGACGGCCTCGTCGAACTGTTTCAAGTTTTGCCGTGCCCAGCCCATGCCATAGCGGGCTTCGTTCAGCCAGGGGCTGTTGCCGAAGCGTTGAGCCAGCACCTCGTACGCCTGGCGTGCCGAATCCCATTGCTTTGCCAGCGCCAGGGCAACGCCGAGCCGCAGCAGGGCGCGATCGGTGAGGCCGGGAATGTTCTGCAGTTCGGGCCGGTCGCGGAAACCGACGAGCCTGGCCACGGCCTTGGTGTAATCGGCCAGGTCGATCAACGCTTCCCCGGAACGATACACCGCCTGCGGCCAGGAAGGGCTCTTCGGATCGGTGATCAAGTCGAATTGCGCCAGAGCGCCTTTGGCGTCCTTCTTGGCGAGCAAACAGGCGCCGAGACGCAGCCGCAACCGGTCGGTGAGTTCCTGCGGCGGTTCCTTGTCGATCCCTTCGCGCAATACAGCGACGGCAGGATCGAACTCACCACGATCCGCGTACATCTCCGCCAGTTCAAATCGCGCTTCATTGGCGAGCGGAACGTCGGCAAAAGCGCCGATCAGCGATCGATAGAGGTTGCGCGCTTTGTCCTCCGCCGGCTGCACCGGAATCGACGCCCGCGCGACTTCCGGCATCGGCATCGGCGGCAGCTTCGCGCCCGGGGGCAACTTTTTGGTCGCTTCGTCGATCAGTTTCTTGTGCTGGTCTTGTTGCATCCGGTCGCGAACGGCGACGATTTCCGAGTCGGCGACCGCACGATAGGCCCAGGCAGCGTCGTAGTACATCCGCGCTCGCGCCTCCGCGGTCGGCAATGCGGTTTTGAACGCTTCGGCTTGCTGCTCGAGGTATTTACCGGCTTCGCGCATGCCGTTCCAGGCGTCATCCAGTTCCTTTTGCACTGCGGCGCGGCCTTCCGGTTTGGCGGCCGCCAGTTTCTGTCGTGCGGCTTCGATGCGAAGCCGGGCTTCCTGCAGCCGGCACTGGCCGCCGCGCAATGCAGCTTCGCCCGCCACGCTCTTCTCGCCGGCCGGTTGTGCGACCTGGTCGAACAGGCCACGCGCTTCGGCCAGCTTGCCCGTTTCGACCAACGCAACGCCATGATGGTAACGAAGCGGGGCCGCCCAACCGGAGCGCGCCTTGTCGTTGTTGAGCGCCGCTTCGTGTTTCTTGCGGCACTCGTCGAGCACTTTCGCCGCTTCGGCGGCCTGGTTCTGCTGGCGGTGCAAGGTCGCCAAACGAATGACGGCCATCGGCGCGATCGTGGCGTCCTGGTACGGACCGTTCAAAAACTGCCGCAGATCGTTTTGGGCGCCGCCGATGTCGTTGGCCAGCAGCTTGACCTTGGCGCGTTCGAACACTGCCTGCGGGACGCGCGGATCCTTGCCGTATTGTTGCGTGAACTTGTCGTAGGCGGTGCGGGCGGCTTGAATCGCGGCTGCTTTCTCCTGCGGCTGAGCGAGAAGCTGAGCGAGTTTCTGCTGGCAGTAGCCAAACTTCAGCAGCGCATCCGGTGCTTCGGCGGCTTGCGGGTTGCCGCCGGCAAAGCTGTCCAAAAGCGCCGCGGCGGATTGCAGTTGTTCGAGCAACTTGCCGGCGGCGGCGGCATCCTCGGCGTTCGCGGGCGCCAGGCGAATCAGGCAATCGGCCAACAGGTACGGAGCGAGCGCCAGGTCGCCGGTTCGATCTGGAACCGGGATCGCCTCCAGCGCCGTCCGGGCCTTTTCGTAGTCTCCCTTTTGAATGTGACTGGTCGCCAGGCTGTAGCGAGCCAGGTGGATCCGTTCGAACTCCGGAAACTTGTCGATCACCAATTGATAACGCTTGATTGCCTCGTCAAACAACTTGGGCAATTCCTGAGCACGATTCGGCAGGTCCGGTTTCTTCGAAGCGGCCAGTGCGGTGAAGTACGCGTTTTCCGCCTGACGATAGGTCACCGCGGCCCGCAAGGGGCTCTGCGGAAAGTCCGTCATGAACTTTGCACAGGCCTGGTCCGAGCGGGCATAGTCGCCGGCCAGGTGCCAGGCCGCCGCGATTCGCTGGCCGATCTCCTCGGCACGCTGCGGCAACAGCTTTTCGCTTTGCAACTGTTCGTAGATGCCGGCTGCCTCGCGACTCTGTCCGGCCGACTGCATCGTATCCGCCAGTTCCAGAAGAATGTCGGCTCGGCGGATCTTCGCATCCGGGTCCGAACCGGCAAGCTGCGACGCTCGCTCGGCGGCTTGTTGCAGCGTCTTGATCGCGGTTCCGAGTGCGGCCGTTCGAGCTTGCGGATTATTCGGATCGAACGCCTGGGCTTGCGCCTTGCCGATCCACAGCAGCGCCTGGTCGGCGAGGTTCGCGTTCTTCTGCACCAAGGGCGTCAGCGTTTGGATGGCTTCCGGGTATTGCTTCAATTGCACCTGGCAGAAACCGGTGTGCAGGAGCGCTTCGGGCAGGCGGGGCGCGTTGGGAAATTGCTTGACGAGATCGCCGAGCCGGGCCAGCGCTTCGCCATATTTGCCGCCGTCATACAGCAACGTCGCCGAGTCGAACAGCGCCGAGAGCACGTGATCCGGCGGCGACTTCACCAGCGCTTCCAGGCGGGCACGCTCTTCCGGATTGTCGCGAAACTGATCCGGCCGCTTCAAAGCCTCGATCGCTTGCGCCTTTTGTTTGTTGTAATCGGCGACGACGGCGTCGTATTGCGTCGCCGCTTCGCTGGCTTCACCGTCGAGATGATGGATGCGTGCAACGAGATAACGCGCGTGCGTTCCAAAGGCGGGATCGTCGAAGAGGTCCTTGCGGTTCAGCGTTCGTGCCGCGGCCGGTATGTCTTTCAACAGGAAACTGCCATAGCCGTGGTAATAGAGCCCGAGCCGGAGATAGCGGCTCTTGCTGAGCGAGGGGTCCTGGACAAATCCGAGCGTCGCGTCGCGTGCTTCTTTCGCCTTGGTCAGCCGCAGCAGCATCTCTGCCTGGTCGCATAGCGATCGCGCGTGCCATTCCAGTTCGAGCGGTAGATCCTTGGCGTTCGGATCGAGCTTGACCTTCGCCCAGAATGCAGCGGCGGCTTCGGCGAAGTGGCGCTCGGCCTCGGCAAAACGCTGCTTTGCGGCGTCGCGCCGCGGCTGTGCTTCATTGGGTTTCGCCACGGCCTGGGCGAGTTCTGCCAGACCGATCGCCCGCCGACAAAGCCCGAGGTGATACTGCACCAATGGATATTCGGGCAGCGCCTTGTTGCTGGCGAGCGCCTGCAGCTGCTCGGCTGCCTCGGCGTACTTGCGCTCCGGCATGTCGAGCAGCGTTAGCGCCAGGCCGTATCGTGCCGCCGGCGCGTGGGCGTGCCCGCCGAATTTCTGCAGGAACTCGCGAAACTTGTCGGCGGCGAAGGGATAGTTGCGCTCGTTGTACGCTTTTCGCGCCGCGCCCAACAACATGTCCGCCGCCTGGTCGGGCGGAACCTGGGCCTGCGCGTTTGCGGCCAGGAAAAAAAGTACGCCAGCGCAGCATGAGCCGAGAGCAAAGCGGAAACGCATGTGGAAGACTCCTGGGAACCGGAGCATCAGGCGGAATCGCCACCGGGGGCAGGAGGGCGACGCATCGGCACGGACCGCATCCGTGCGCAACGAAGATGCGGATCCGTTCGGCGGATCCGCGCAACCAATCCAACGTCGCGGCGACGCCGCAACACAGCAGAACTCCGATTGTGCGATAAGTCGAGCGAAGAGTCAACGAAGAAAAACCGGCGTTTACCCAGTTTGCATCCCCGGTGCTGCAACCAAAAGGCAGGCCACGGGGCTGCGCCACACGGAACTGCGTTGACGCGGATGAACACCGATTCTGTGCAACAAAAGTAACACCTATCGTAACCATTCAGCCGGTTGCTGAAGTTGAAGTAGTCGCGTTGCTCCGCAACGCGTGTCGCGGTGCGACGCGGCTACCTGAAAAAATGCCGCAAATTGTGCGTCTGCGGGAGAAATCGGATTGCACCGGTCGTTTTCACCGCTTACGATTCATGTCTCGCATCGCAATTCGTCGGCTGCGACAGCCACTCGAGTACTGCGGTCCTGTTTGCCGCGTCGCCAGGTGGAGTGCGCCACTGTAATTCGTTCGTTGTTCGATCGGCGGCAAGTCGTTTGCGCCGGCTCCCGATCAGCTTCGGGACGGTGCACCGGCAATGGCCAGTAACGAATCGCCTCCGCACGACGGGACTCGAGAACCGTATGCCAGTCCGGAGCGGACGGGAGCACATGATGATCGGCGAACCGAAGGATGCGGATCCTGCTCCGCCTGAAGATGATCGCGGCCCCGCGATTGCCAAGTCTGCGACTCTTCCGTTTCCCGTCGTGGGCATCGGCGCCTCGGCCGGCGGTTATGAAGCGATTTCGCACGTGTTGGACAAGTTGCCGGCCCGGTGCGGCATGGCGCTGGTCGTCATTCAGCACCTCGATCCAACCCACGAAAGCAGCCTGGTCGAGCTGCTCGCCAAGAAATGTAAACTTCCGGTTGTCCGGGCAGCCGAAGGACTGTCGGTCGAAGTAAATCACGTTTACGTCATTGCCCCCAACACCAACCTGACCATCCAAAATGGCGTTTTGCACTCGCCCGTGCGCGGTGAAGCCTGGGTGCAACATATGCCGATCGACGGATTCCTGCGCTCGTTGGCCGACGACCAGGGCGAGCGCGCCATCGGCGTCATCCTGTCCGGCACCGGGTCGGACGGCACGATGGGGCTGAAGGCGATCAAAGCGGAAGGCGGCATCACCTTCGCGCAGGACCATACCGCCAGATTCGACGGGATGCCTCGGACCGCCATTGCATCCGGGTCGGTGGATTTCGTGCTGCCTCCGGAAAAAATCGCCGAGGAGCTGATCGCGCTCGGCAAGCACCCGTACGTCAACGGCGCCGCTTCTGAGCAAGCCAACGGCCCCGAAGACGCCATGCAGGCGCTTTTCCAGATTCTCAAATCGGCGAGCGGCGTGGACTTCACCCACTACAAGCGCGGCACGCTGCAGCGGCGCATCCAGCGGCGCATGGTCCTGCACAAAATGAACGAGCTCCAGGAGTACGTTCAGTTCATTCGCGAACAACCGGAGGAGGCCGTTTCTCTCTATCAGGACGTGCTCATCCATGTCACCAGTTTCTTTCGCGAGCCGGCAACCTTTCAGGCGCTGCAAAGTTCGGTGTTTCCCGAAATGATGAAGAATCGGCCTCCTGAAATTCCCATTCGGCTGTGGGTGCCCGGCTGTTCGACGGGCGAAGAGGTCTATTCCCTGGCGATCGCCTTGCTCGAGCATCTGGAACGCACGTCCGCCCAGACCGAAATCAAGATTTTCGCCACCGATGTCAGCGAAGCGGCCATCGAAAAAGCCCGCATGGGCCGCTACCTGGACGGCATCACCGCCGACGTTTCACCGGAGCGGCTGCGGCGGTTTTTCAACCTGTCCGACGGCGGCTATCAAATTGCCAAGAGCGTTCGCGACATGTGCGTCTTTGCCCGCCAGGATTTGACGCGCGATCCGCCTTTTTCGATGCTCGATCTGATCAGTTGCCGGAACGTGCTCATCTATCTCGGTCCGATCCTCCAGCGTCGCGTGCTGCCGATTTTTCATTACGCGCTCAAGGAGAACGGCTTTCTCGTGCTGGGGGATTCGGAAACCGTCGGCGTATTTACGGATCTGTTTACGCCGATTGGTTCCGGCTCGAGAATCTATCGACGAAGGCCGGGCGTCTCGCGCACGATCTTCGAATTCATGCCCGCGGATCATGGAGCGAGTTTTTCGGGGCCGGCGACGCGGCCGCCAAGCCCGCTGGTCGCAGCGGTGGATATTCAAAATGAGGTCGATCGGCTGGTGCTGACCCGGTACTCGCCGGTGGGCGCCGTGATCAACGAGGAAATGGAGATTCTGCAGTTTCGCGGGCACACGTCGCCCTACCTGGCGCCGGCGCCGGGCGCCGCCAGCCTGAACATCCTGAAGATGGCTCGGGAAGGACTCCTGCTGCCGCTGCGCGACGCGATCGAAGCAAGCAAAAAAACCGGACAGTCGACGCGAAAAGAAGGGGTGCGCATCAAATCGAACGGTCTGGTTCGTCACGTCCACATCGCGGTGACGCCGTTTACGCCGCCGAATTCGCGGCAACGCTTGATGCTCGTCCTGTTCGAAGAGGCCGCCGCGTCGCCGCTGGAAAAAAAAGAGGAACCTGTGCCGAAGGCGACCGCGTCGGGAGAGCAATCGCGGGCCGACCAGCTGCAACAGGAACTGGCGGCGACGCGCAGCTACCTGCAATCGATCATCGAAGAAACGGAAGCGAGCAACGAGGAGCTCAAAGCCGCCAACGAGGACTCCAGCAACGAAGAACTCCGCAGCACGAACGAGGAACTGCAGACCGCCAAGGAGGAGCTGCAGGCGACCAACGAAGAACTCGGCACCGTCAACGACGAGCTTCGCCACCGCAACCTGGTGGCGAATCAACTCACCGACGATCTCACCAACTTGCTCAGCAGCGTCAACATTCCCATCGTCATGCTCGGCCGCGATTTTCGCATCCGCCGGTTTACCCCCAGCGCCGGCCGGTTCATGAACCTAATTGCCACCGACGTGGGCCGGCCGATCAGCGACATCAATTCGCGCGTCGAGATTGCGGGTTTTGAACAGCTGCTTCACGACGTGATGGAATCTCTCGCCGTCCAGGAACGCGAAGTCCAATCGAAAGACGGCCGCTGGTACAGCTTGACCGTTCGCCCCTACCGGACGGCCGATAACCGGATCGACGGCGTCGTCATGGCGCTCTACGACATCGACCGCGTCAAGCGAGTCGAACAGGCCACGAAGGTTCAGGAACACCTGATCTGGACCATCCTGAATACGGCGGCCGAAGGCATTATCACCTTTGACGAAGAGGGCATTGTCCAGGAGTTCAACAAAGCGGCCGAGCGAATGTTCGGTTACTCCGTCGAGGAAGTGGTCGGCAAAAACATCGTCCTGCTCATGCCGGCGCCGTATCGCGACGAATACGGCAACTACCTGAAGCGCTACAAGGAGACCGGCGAGACACGGATGATCGGCACGCGCCGCGAACTACTGGGCCAGCGAAAAGACGGCGCGACGTTTCCCCTGGAACTGCACGTCAGTGAATTGCAGGGCGAGCACAAGCTGTTTACCGGCATCGTCCGCGACCTGACCGAAATCAAACAGACCCAAGAGAAATTGATTCAGGCCGAACGATTGGCGGCCATCGGCCAGATGAGCGCCGGCCTGGCCCACGAAAGCCGCAACGCCCTGCAGCGCAGCCAGGCGTGCCTGGAAATGCTCCGCCGCGAAGTCGCCGACCAACCCGAAGCGCTCGATCTGGTCGAACGGCTCCAGCAGGCGCAAAACCATCTCGTGCGTTTGTACGAAGAAACGCGCTCGTACGCGGCGCCGCTGGTCCTGCGCCGTGAACCGGCGGATTTGCGAACGATCGTGCTGCGGGCCTGGGACCATTTGCGCGCCGCCCGCAAAGATCGCGACGCGCAATTTCATTCGGAGCCCGGTGCCCTGGATACGCGCGCCCACGTCGACCCCGGTTCGGTCGAGCAGGTGTTCCGAAATATCTTCGAAAATGCATTGCAGGCCTGCACCGATCCGTGCAAAATTGAGATTTCGTGGGCGGAGACGACTGTCGCGGGCCAGCCCGCGGTTCAGGCCGTCGTCCGCAACAACGGACCGGAACTGACGCCCGAACAGCGCCGGCGAATATTCGATCCGTTTTTTACCACGAAAACACACGGGACCGGACTGGGCATGACGATTGTGAAGCGGGTCATCGAAACGCACGGCGGTCGGATCGACCTGGGCGCCGGACCCGAAACGGAATTTGTCATTGTTTTGCCGAGGCAGAGCTCATGAAGCGACTTCGCATCGCATTTGCCGAAGATGAACCCGATATGTGGATGTATCTATCCAGGACGCTTCCGCTCATCGGCCATGAAGTCGTCTGTGCCGCCAAGGACGGCAAGGAGCTGGTCGAAGGTTGCCGCACCTCGAAGCCCGACCTGCTCATCACCGACGTGCGCATGCCGGAGTTGGACGGCATCGATGCGGCCCTGCAGGTGTTTCGAGAAAAGCCGCTGCCGATTATCCTGCTAACGGCTTTCACCGATGCCGAGCAGATTCAGCGGGCCGAGTCGAGCCACGTGCTGGCGTATCTCGTGAAGCCGATCAAGGAATCGGATTTGGGTCCTGCCATCGCGATGGCCAATCGGCGCTTCGAGCAGTTTTTGGAGTTGCAGCAAGAAGCCGCTGACTTGAAGCAGGCGCTCGATGATCGCAAGATCATCGAACGCGCCAAAGGCATCATGATGAAACGCGCCAAGGTGGACGAACCGGAGGCCTTCCGCCGCCTGCAAAAACTCGCGACCAGCAAACGGCAAAAGCTCGTCGACGTCGCCAAGCTCATCCTGTCGGTCGAAGAAGTGTACGACATGGAGGCGCTCGGTGGATAGTCAGGAGTCAGGAGTCAGGAGTCAGGAGTCAGAGGTCAGGAGTCAGGAGTCAGGGGTCAGAGGTCAGGCGGTGTGAGGCGTTGCTGGTTTGGATTCGCACTCGATATTCCGCACTCCGCATTCCGCATTCCGCACTTGACAGAGGATGGCATTGCTCGGGCGGGTTTGCTAGAGTGAGAAGCGTGTTGATTTCCGAGGCTTGAGTCCGCTGCCCATGTCTTCCGAAAGTGATCGCCTGCTGGTACAGGGCATACGGTCCGGCGACCCCGCCGCCTGGGAACAGTTGATCGCCCGCTACGAAGGCCGGCTGTTGGCGTTTGCCAGGCAACGGCTGCACGACCGGGCCACCAGCGAAGATGTCGTGCAGGAAACGTTTGTCGGCTTCATTACCAGCTTGCCGAACTACGACGAAAAACGCGAATTGCAGACCTACCTGTTCACGATTTGCGCCCACAAGATCACCGATCAATTGCGCAAGAGCAGCCGCAGGCCGCAGCATTCCGGCACCGAAGCCAGCGAAGACCTGCTCGGCAACCATCTCGATTCGCGGCAAATCACGGCGTCGAGCGCCGCCCGCGGTCAGGAGAAACGCGACCTGGAAAACGGCACCATCGTCCGCGGACTGGGGACCATCATCCGCACCTGGCAGGCCAACGGCGACTTTGACCGTCTGAAGGTGCTCGAACTGCTCCTGGTCCGCGGCATGCCGAACCGCGACGTGGCCAAGCTGCTCAAGATCAGCGAGCAACAAGTCGCCAACATCCGCTTCGCGGCGATGAAAAAGCTCGGCGACCACATCCGCGCCGCCGGCCTGCCCAGCGACGTATTCCCGGAGCTGCAGGAAGTGCAGTCAGGGTAGCGGTCCCTCGCGCCACCGCGTCCAAGAGTGGTTTGTTTTTATTCCTCTCTCTGCCGGCAGACTCTTGCTCCGGTCAAGTTGCCAACGCTGATGACTTTCGAAGCGAACTATTCCAATAGCCGTAGGCGAAATAGATGCCGAGGCCGAGAAGGAGCCACGCAAAAAGCCGGAGCCATGTCATCAACGGCAAAAACAGCATCATGGTGACATTCACTAGAATTCCCAGCGGTGCAATCACAAAAACGATCGGGCAGCGGAACGGTCGCGGCACTTCCGGGCGGCGAATTCGAAGCAACAGCACGGCGCCGCAGACAATTACAAAGGCAAACAAGGTGCCGATGTTAACCATCTTTTCGAGGTCTTGGATCGGCGTAAACGCTGCGACAGCGGCGATTACAGCGCCCGTGACCATTGTCGAGATGTGCGGGGTTTTGAACTTGGCGTGAACCGAACCGAAAATACGTTTTGGCATAAAGCCGTCGCGCGCCATCGCCAGAAATACGCGAGCCTGACTGAGAAACGTAATGAGCAGCACGCTCGTCATGCCGGCAAGTCCGCCGGCGGCAATTAACAACGAGGACAGTTTAAGAACTTTTTGTTCGGTTTCCGTGACGTTGGGCGCGTTTGCTTGCTCGGAGAATGCGGATGCGATCGCTGCCTCCGTATTGATTTCGGGATACGGTTTCATGCCAGTAATAACCGCAGAAACACCCATGTACAGAATCGTGCAGATGAACAAAGACGCAAGAATCCCAATCGGCACGTCCCGCTGCGGCCTGACTGCTTCTTCAGAGTGTGTTGAGATCGAATCGAAGCCGATAAACGCGAAGAATACAAGCGCGGCACCCAGCATGATGCCCGAGAGACCGTAGGGCGTAAACGTAGTTCGAGTGCCGTCATCCACTTTGGAAAGTTGCTTGTTCAGACCGATCGAACCAAGCAGGCCCCAGTTTTCGACTTCCTTGTCTTTCGCTTTTTCGAGCGCCAGATTCAGAACTGCAGTTGTGCGATTCTCGTCCATCTGCGGCGATAGCAGCTTCCCGTAAAGCTGCCGGGCATAAGCCTTGCGGTTTTCGCCCTCTTCTGCGGATTCTTTACCGGACGCGAGACGCTCGGCAGAGATATCGTTGGCGCGCTTGATCATGTATGTCGCCAGAACGTGCCGTGCCAATGCCCTGGTGTCTTCGTCGATTTTCGAGTTTTCGCCCGTACCGTGATCGGGTACTTCTCGTCGCACGACGGAGGTACCGGCTTGGTCCTTGGCACGTATTTGTACCATCACGTCTTTTGCCGCCTGGCCGATGTGCGCGGTCATCAGCTTTCGAGAGGCGGCCATCGCGGATTCCTCCGCCTGTACGATGTCTTTCGCTGCCTCACCGATCCCCTGTTGTTGAGCGAGCTTGCGCTCTTCAATCGGAATTCCGGTCCAGTTCTTCGTCATCACATAACCGGCGCCGACGAGGATAACAAAAATCACGACGCCCAATTTCACACAAACCAGAATGGTATTCGACGCTGCACTTTCGCGAATGCCGATCACAAGCACAATCGTGACCAAGATGAGAATCACGACGGCCGGCAGGTTGAACCATGCCCCCTGTTTACTGAACGGATCGTAAGAAAGATATTCGGGCACCTTCCAGTCGAAGGCAATTTCGGTGAACTTGTTGAAGTACTCGGACCACGCAGACCCCACGGTTGCCGCACTCATCGCATATTCAAGGATGAGATCCCAGCCAATGATCCAGGCAATCAACTCGCCAAGCGTCGCGTAGGCGTAGGTGTACGCGCTTCCTGCTACAGGCACCATCGATGCAAACTCGGCGTAGCAAAAAGCGGCCAGGGCACAGCCGATTCCTGCAACAACGTAAGAGAGCATAACGGCGGGCCCGGCATTATCCGCCGCCACCCGCCCCGTCATCACGAAGATGCCGGCGCCGATGATCGCCCCCACGCCGAGCGAGGTCAGGCCCACCGGCCCGAGCACGCGGCGCAGCCGGCCCTCGTCTTCGGCCATCTCTTTGTGCAACAGTTCGATCGACTTGGTCGCGAAGAGTCGTTTGTAGAGTGACATATTCGTCCGTTTGAGGGTGTTGTTGTGTCCGCGGCGAGTCGCGGACTATCTGGCCCGAATCAGACGCCACACACCATACACGGGAATGCCGGCAATTACCAGCATCAGTCCCGGCCAGGTGTAAACCGGCCGGACGAGAAGCAGGTCCAGCATCACCGCTACGCAAATGAAGATATAAACCAGCGGCAGGATGGGATAGGCAAATACGCGGTACGGCCGTTCCAGGCCCGGCTGCCGCATCCGCAAAACGATCACCGCCGCCGCCGTAATCGCGTAAAAAACGAGCGCCGCAAAGATCACGTAATCGAGCAGTTCGCTGTACGTGCCCGAAAAAACGAGAACGCCGGCCCAGATCGCTTGGATGATCAGGCCGACCGCCGGCACGCCGTGGCGATTGAGCTCGCCGACGCCTTTGAAAAACAGCCCGTCGCGGGCCATGGCGTAGTACATGCGCGGCCCCATCAGGATGATGCCGTTCACGCAGCCGAAGGTCGAAATCATGATCGCAATCGCCATGACCTTGGCGCCAAATCGCGGCGAAGCCAGCTCCATCACCGCCGTGCCGACGCGATCGCTGGTGGCGTGGGCGATGCCGCGTTCCAGCGGGGTCGCGCCCTCCTTGATTCCATTCAACGGCAAGCAGGCGAGGTAGGCGAAATTGGCGAGCAGGTACAGTCCGATGACCAGCACGGTTCCCAGGATCAGCGCCCAGGGCAGGTGGCGGCGCGGATTTTTCATTTCGCCCGCGATAAAGGTGACGTTGCCCCAGGCATCGGCGGAAAAAAGCGCGCCCACCAGCGCGCCGCCCAGCACCATCCAGGCGAGCAATGACGGCGCAGCCGGAACCAGCTTCTCGGTCGCCGCAAAACGCTCGGTCTTGTGGATCCCGCCCCAGGGATCGGCAAAGTTCGATTGGATGATGTTCGAATCGCTGACGACCAGGAGGCCGACAATGATCAACAGGATCAGCGCGCCGATTTTGGCGACGGTGAAAACATTCTGCAGCCATTTGCCTTCGCGAACGCCCAGGCAGTTCCAGGCCGACAGGCCGATGATCAGGGCGAGGGCGATCAGTTGGCCGGAGGAGATGGTAAACTCGCCGCGTTTGAACACGGTCAACGATTCGCTCAGCCAGGGCAACGGCAGTTTCAGGACGATCGGATTTTCAAACGTGATGCCCGCAACGACGGTTGGGTCGCTGGCGATCGGCACATCGGCATTGCGCGTGCCGAGCGCTGGAATCAGCACGCCGAGAAACTTGGCAAACGCGACGCAGACCGCGGCGATGGTCCCGGTTTGAATTACCGTGAACGCGGTCCAGCCATAAAGGAACGCGGGTAACTTGCCGTACGCTTCTCGCAAAAAGACATACTGGCCGCCGGCATGAGGCAACATGGCGGCGAGTTCGGCATAACAAAGTGCGCCGAGGATCGTCATGACGCCTGTGATGACCCAGGCGAGCAAAAGCCAGCCGCTGCCGGCCGTGTCGCGAACGATGTCGGCGGAAACGATAAAGATGCCCGAGCCGATCATGGTGCCGGCGACGAGCATCGTGGCGTCGAACAGTCCAAGCCGGCGTTGAAACCCGCTGCCGTCATTGACCGGGGCGCTCATGACTTTCCTCGCTCAGACTTTCTTTGAGGATATTAAGTCTGTGCATTTTGGTGTCTGGTACAATTCGCAAAAAGACGGAAAACGCGATTTCCCGTTCTCGGTGGTTCCCTCGCTTGCGCGTCGGGCTAACCGTGCCGGGCTAACCGTGCCGGGCTAACCGCGTTGTGGTTACGATCGGCGTTTGCGCGTGTCGAGATAGGTACGCAGGTGGCCGCCGGCGGAGACGGCCTTGCTGCCGGGTGGAGGTGAATCGTCGGATTGACTGGCGGCAGGACGCACGCGCTCGGTTCGGCTCGCGGCATCCATTTGCGGGAACTTGATTTCACACGTCCCGATCGACGGCAGCAGCACTTTGGAATCGTCCGGCGATTCCAGGAGCCACTTGACGTCGCGTTCCTGGATCGGCGCCGGCGGCGCGATGCCGCCCGACGAGCCGATCAGGAATTCGAAAACCAGGCTGCCAACGCGAAGCTTGTCGCCATTTTCGGCTGCGGTCTCGCCGTCGATCGCTTTGTCGTTCAAGAACGTGCCGTTGCTGCTTTTCAAGTCGCGAACCCGCACCTTGCCCGCCCAGGCGGCGATCGCACAATGCAGCCGGCTCACGCTCTGGCAGTGCGGCCGCAAATGACACTGCGGATCGCGGCCGATCAGAAAAATCGTCTCCGGAAGGGGAATCACCCGATCCTTGTGCACACCTTCGCGGACAATCAGGCTGGCTTCCATTGGCGTTGCACACTCATGATGAGCGAGTTCGATAATTTCTCATTAGGGAAGGATGATATTTTAACAAATTAGGCGGGAACGCGAGGGAAATTTGATCGTAGCGCTGGCGGTGCGAGCGCTCGCGCCGCGAGCGCTCGCTCACGCTCGCGGCTAAACGGGCGCCTTCATTGAGCCCGTGCGGGCGTGCTGATATAACTACAAGAACCTGCCCGCGACTTATGCCTGCTCGTTTTCCAACATGAATCCGCTCATGAAACTCACAGGTTGCTGGTTGTTTTTGCTTGTTGCCGCGGCTTCTGCGTTCGGCCAGAAGCCGGATGCCGCGAAACATTGGGCGTTTCGTCCACCGGCGCGGCCGGCAGCGCCATCGGTGGCAAGTGCCGCCTGGCCGCGAACGGACATCGACCGGTTCATTCTGGCCCGGCTGGAGAAAGAGGGGCTGAAGCCCTCGCCGGAAGCGGATCGCGTGACGCTGGCCCGGCGGCTCTACCTCGATCTGGTCGGTTTGCCGCCCGAACCGAACGAGCTCGACGCCTTTCTCGCGGACAAGAGCACGAACGCTTACGAGAAACTGGTGGACAAGCTGCTCGCGTCGCCGCATTACGGCGAGCGCTGGGGACGCCACTGGCTCGACGCGGCCCGTTACGCCGATTCGGACGGCTTCGAAAAAGACAAGGCCCGGCAAGTCTATTTCTATCGCGACTGGGTCATCAACGCGCTCAATCGCGATTTGCCGTACGATCAGTTCATCATCGAACAGATTGCCGGCGACCTGTTGCCGAACGCGACGCAGGATCAAAAAGTCGCAACGGGCTTTTTGCGGAACTCGATGATCAACGAGGAAGGCGGCGTCGATCCCGAGCAGTTCCGCATGGAGGCGATGTTCGACCGCATGGATGCCATCGGCAAAGGCATCCTCGGCCTGACCATCCAGTGCTGCCAGTGCCACGATCACAAGTACGATCCGATCAAGCAGACCGAATACTACGGCCTGTTTGCGTTTCTGAACAATTCGCACGAAGGCAGCATCGCCGTCTATACGCCGGAGCAGCAGCAGAAGCGGGCGGAAATCTTTCGCCAGATTGCCGCGCTCGAGGATGAACTGCGGCACCGCGATCCGGAATGGCAGAAGCGCATGACGGCCTGGGTGCAAAAAGTGAAAGGCGACCAGCCGGCGTGGGAAATCCTGCGGCCGGAACTTGACGCCAGCGGCGGGCAAAAGCACTACTTGCTCGACGACGGTTCGATCCTGGCGGCAGGCTATGCTCCGACCAAGCACACGACCGAGTTTACCGCGAAGGCGAACACGAAAACGATCAGCGCGGTCCGGCTGGAGCTATTGAACGATCCGAACCTGCCGCTCGCCGGTCCGGGCCGGTCGATTTTCGGCACGTGTGCATTGACCGAATTTCGCGTCGAAGTGGCGCCGGCCGATCAGCCGGGCAAGCGGCAATCGGTGAAGATCATCTCGGCGACGGCGGATGTGAATCCGGCCGAACAGGAACTCGCCAGGGCGTTCGACGACCGCAGCAAGAAACGCCGCGTTACCGGCCCGATCGGCTACGCGATTGATGGAAAAGATGAAACCGCCTGGGGAATCGATGCCGGCCCGGGACGCGGCAACTTGCCGCGCAAAGCGGTATTTGTGCTGGAAAAGCCGGTCGCTTTTCCGGCCGGCGCCGTGGTGACAGTCAAGCTGGTGCAAAACCACGGCGGCTGGAACAGCGACGACAACCAGAACAACAATTTGGGGCGGTTCCGGCTGTCGGTGACATCGGCCGAGAAGCCTGTGGCCGACCCGCTGCCGGCCAACGTTCGCGCGATTGTGAGTCGCGATCCGGAGCGCTGGACCGCCGCCGACGCGAAGGCCGTTTTTGGCCACTGGCGAACCACCGTCGCGGAGTGGAAGGAAGTCAACCAAAAGATCGAGAAGCTCTGGAGCGAACATCCGAAACCGGAGTCGCAACTGGTGCTGCAGACGCGCGACATGCCCCGGCCCACGAGCGTGCTCAAACGCGGCGACTTCCTCAAGCCGCTCGAACCGGCCACGCCCGGCGTGCCCGGCATCCTGCATCCGATCTCCGTGGATGCGAAATCCAACGGCGTCCCGGATCGCCTCGCCTTCGCTCGCTGGCTCGTCGATCCAAAATCGCCCACGACGGCGCGGGCGGCAGTCAATCGCATCTGGCAACAGTACTTCGGCACGGGCCTGGTTTCGAGCAGCGAGGACCTGGGCGTGCAATGCGAACCGCCCAGCCATCCGGAACTGCTCGACTGGCTGGCGACGGAATTCATGTCGGCGCGCTGGTCGATGAAGCATTTGCACAAGTTGATCGTTATGTCGGCGACGTATCGCCAGTCGTCGCGCGTGACGCCCGAACTGGCGGCGCGCGATCCATACAACCGGCTGCTGGCGCGGGGGCCGCGTTTTCGCGTCGAGGCCGAAGTGGTGCGCGATATTGCGATGGCTGCGAGCGGGTTGTTGAGTCCGACCGTGGGCGGCCGCAGCGTTTTTCCGCCGTTGCCCGGCTACATGATCCTGCCGCCGGTGAGTTACGGGCCGAAGATCTGGCCCGAGGATCACGGTCCGGAGCGATACAAGCGGGCGATGTACACGTTCCGCTATCGATCGCTGCCGTATCCGGCGTTGCAGACGTTCGATGCGCCGAATGGCGACTTCGCCTGCGTTCGCCGCAGCCGTTCGAATACGCCGCTGCAAGCGCTAATGACGTTGAATGAGCCGCTCTTTCTGGAATGCGCCCGGGCGCTGGCGCTCAAGACGTTGCGCGAGGGCGGAGCGAGCGATATCGAGCGCCTGACGTTTGCGTTTCGCCGCTGCGTGTCGCGGCTGCCCGAGCCGGCGGAGTCGGCGGAGCTTTTGAAACTACTGGCGAAGGAGCGCGAGCGCTTTGCCAGGCCGGACGCAAAGCCATGGGAAGTGGCGGCCGACGATCCCGCCAAGCCGCCGGCGTTGTCGAAAGGCGCGACCAGCGCCGACGCGGCGGCCTGGACCATCGTTTCGCGCGTGCTGTTGAACCTCGACGAGACAATCACGAAGGAATGAGCGCGAAGGATTTCGATGCCCCGCCTGCTGGCTATCGGAGACATACACGGCTGCTCGAAGGCGCTCGACACGCTGCTGCAATTTGTTCGCCCGGCGCCCGAGGATCAAATCGTCACGCTCGGCGATTACATCGACCGCGGCCCCGATTCTCGCGGCGTGCTCGACCGCTTGATCGCACTGCGCGCCACGGGCCGGCTCATCGCGCTGCGCGGCAATCACGAATTGATGATGATCGGCGCAGCCACGTCGTTTTCGGCGCAGGAGTTCTGGCTGGCGGTTGGAGGCCGCGAGGCGCTGGCCTCGTACGGCCCCGGCGGGTTGCAGGACATTCCCGACGAACACTGGCGTTTTGTCGAAAAGCATTGCGTCGACTGGCACGAAACGGATCGGCACTTTTTCGTGCATGCCAACGCGATGCCGGACCTGCCGCTATCGGAACAGCCGTCGGAGATACTGCACTGGGACATCGTCAGTCCGCGAACGCCGCCGCACGAATCGGGCAAGATCATGATTTGCGGGCATACGGAGCAACTGGGCGGTTGGCCGCTGGCGCTGCCGCATCTGATATGCATCGACACGTGGTGTTACGGCGGAGGCTGGCTGACCTGCCTCGATGTCGGATCGGGCCGAATCTGGCAAGCCAACCAGAACGGCGAAACACGAATGGGGTATATTGATATCGACTAAACGTTGAGCCGGGAGCGTACGCGACCGTCCTTCCGTTCCGCCGGAATTACCATGGACCCACAAAAACGCGAGCTTCGAAAACTCAAGCGCACGGTCAAACGAGCCGGCAGCAAGCGCCGGCGCCGCCAATTCAAGCGCGACCTGATCGAAAACCCGGAAGAAGCCGCCTTCAGCGAAGAAAACTTTGGCCGCAATTCGTCGGCCGGGTTCAACGGCATGGACCGCGATGCGACCCGCCGGCGCAGCGACGCATAGATCCTATTTGACTGCAAACGCCGCGAGTTTTTTTGTGTCGCGGATAAACAGCCTGCCGTCGGAAAGTGCGGGTGCCGCGCGCATTTTTTCGCCGAGCGCCTGGACCCGGCCAAGTTCGCGATATTCTTTGGCATTGGCTTCGAGCAGGACGATTTCGCCAGTCTCGACCGCCGCGACGATCAAGCCATCCACCGCGATCAGCCCGGCGCAACCGAAGCGTTTTTTCTCCCAGACGACATTGCCGGTTGCCCATTCGACGCAGCGCAGATCGGCGCCGTATTCCTGCCGGCCATGGATGCCGAACAGGTGCTTTTCAGCCGGCACCGGCGTGTTGTAATGGCAGGAAAGCGACTCGTCGTTTTTCCAGATCTCTTTGAAGCCGCCGGCGCCGGCTTCGAGCAGCAACGCGCCGGTGTTATAGGACGAGGTAACGAAAACCTGATTGCCCTGCACGAGCGGCGTGGCGGCGTTGACCGACGCGTCGATGCGGGCTCGAAAAGGCCGGTCGTGAATGACTTTTCCGTTTTCGGGATCGAGCACGAGCAGCCCATCGCGAGTGAGGAAGACGATCCGCTTTTTGCCGTCCAGCGTGGCGACGGTGGGCGACGAGTAGCCGGCTTTGTGGTCGGTCGCTTTCCATAGTTCGTTGCCGGACTTGGCATCGAAGGCGACGACGCCGGCGCCTTTGCCGCCGACGTTGACGAAGAGGCGGCCATCGACGACGAGGGGCGACGTGCCGACGCCGAAATATCCCTTGCGAAAGGGATAGGCTTCGGCGAGTTTCTGCTCCCAGACTTTGCTGCCGTCGGCCAGTTTCAAGCAGGCGAGCCGGCCCTCGGCGCCGAGAACGTAGACGAGGCCGCCGGAGATGGCCGGGGTGCCGCGCGGACCATCGTCGAAATTGAAATCATCGACGTAGCCGGTCGGAAGCGACTGTTTCCAGATCGTCTTGCCCGACGAGGCGACGAGGCATTCGACGATCTCCTCATCGCCGATGCGGTGAAAGAGGATCAACTGATTGCCCGCCGCCGCGACGCCGCTCCAGCCCGAACCGACGTTTTTTTCCCAGAGCTTTTTCGGACCATCTTTTGCCCAGGCGCGCAAGAGGCCGGTCTCGGCGGAAGCGCCATTGTGCTGCGGGCCGAGGTAGCCGGGCCAATCGCCGCCACATGCGAATGCGGTGGTGAACAGCACGATGCCGACAACGATGAAATTGCGCACGGCTTCTTCTCCCGATCCAAGTGGCTTGCGGTTCGCCTGGCACGGCTATAATAGCGGACACGAGCCGGCGTCGCCGCACCGATTCAAAAACCGGCCAGGCCACTGGGCGTCAGGAAGGTCAGCGTCGTGATCCGTTATCGCACGTTTCGAAACACGGACCCGCCGGCGCTGACCGAGGTTTGGAACGAATGCTTTACCGGCCGAGGCGCCTATCCACTGCGCAGCGCCGGCCCATTGGAATTCGCGCTGTTTTCCAAACCGTATTTCGACTCGCAAGGACTCGTGATCGCCGAAAACGACGACCAGATCGTCGGTTTCGTCCATGCCGGGTTCGGGGCGGACCAGGCGGAGAAAAAACTGAACCACGAGACGGGCGTCGTCTGCGTCCTCGGCGTGCGAACCGCCCATCGCCGGCAAGGTATCGGTTCGGAGTTGCTGCGGCGTGCCGAGGAATATGTGCGTTCGCGCGGCGCCAAAGACGTTGTCGCCGGCCAGGTGCGGCCCTACACGCCCTTTTACTTCGGCGTCTACGGCAACGCCCATTTACCCGGGTTTTTGAACAGCGACCCGCTGGCGGCGCCGTTCTTCGAGAAGCATGGCTATTCCTGCTGGCGCACGACGCAAGTCTTTGAACGCCAGCTGCAACCGATGGACCCGATCATCGATCAGCGATTCCTGTCCTTGCGCCGGCGCTATGACGTGCAACTGGTCATGGCGCCCGAGCTGCATTCGTGGTGGCAAAATTGCGTTTTCGGTTCGATCGAGCCGGTCGAGTTTCGACTTTTGGACAAGCTCAAGGGCATTCCATCCGCGCGAACGCTCATTTGGGAGATGAATGCGTTTCGCGGAGCCGGGGCGCCGATGGCGGGAATCATCGACCTCAATGTGCGGCCGGACGCGCAGCGTCAGGGGCTCGCTCGGTTTCTGCTCAGCCAGATGATGCGCTATCTGCAGGAGCAGTTCTTTCGCTTGATCGAAATTCAATGCCTGGAAGGCAGTGAGCCTTGCATTCAGCTTTTGCGCGGGCTCGGCTTCGAACAGGTCGATGTCGGCCGGTCGTTTCGCAAGGCGCTCGCGTAAGCGGCATGCTCGTTACATTCGGAAGAATCGCTACTTTTTTGCTGCGCAAGTTGCGGAACCGACGTGGTTTGCGGTTCGGATCGTGCGGGTCATATTCGTTATTTTCCGTGTGGACGGCTGCCTCGACACTTGAAAACAGGCCGAAGTGCAAGATAGACTCAAGTCAATCTGATACGGCTGATCTCTTCCGGAGTGGTGACCGCTATGCGTACCTCGCTGGCCCTGACCGGTTGGTTTTGTATCGGCGTCGCTGCCGCACTGGCGGCCGAAAAGCCGGCGGCGCCCGCCGTGCCCATCGAGAAGCTGGTCGAACAACTCGCCAGCCGAAACTACCGCGAACGCGAAGCGGCCAGCAAGGCGCTGGAAGCGCGCGGCGAGACTGCCCTCGAACCGATGCGCAAAGCCGCCAACACCACGAAAGATCCCGAAGCGCGGCGCCGGCTGCAGGTCCTGATCGCGAACCTCGAACGCACGGTGACGTTGTCGCCGAAGCGGGTCACCCTCAAGGCGCAGAATCAGCCGATCGGCAACGTCGTGGAAAACCTGGCCAGGCTGACGGGTTACCAGATTCAATACCAGGGCGGAAACCGAAACCAGCCGGTGAATTTGGACTTTGAAAACCGCCCCTTCTGGGAGGTGCTCGACCGGATTTGTCTTATGGGCGGGTTGACCGTCCAGCACAACGAAGGCTCCGGCTTTCAGCTCTATCAGAACGACGTGATTTGGCCGCATGTCTCCTATCAGGGCCCGTTCAAGCTCACGGCGAATAACTTCTATTACACTCGGACGGTCACGCTCGGCGGCTTGCCGCGCAACCCCGCTCAGCAGCAGACCCGCGGCGAAAGCCTGCAATTTTCGTTCAACATCATGTCGGAGCCGAAGCTCCCGCTGATGCAGGCCCAGCAGGCCAAGCTCATCGAGGCGGTGGACGACCGCGGCAATTCGCTGATGTTCCCCATGAGCGGCAACGTCGAGATCGTCTATTACGGCCATAACGGCTACCGCACCCACAACTACTCGAGCCAGGTTCAACTGGCGCCGCCCTCGAAGGACGCCCGCTTCGTCAAAGTTCTTCGCGGCAGCATTCCGGTCACCCTCCTGGCAGAGCAAAAACCGGAAATCGTCATCGACGAGATTCTGAAAGTGAAAAACAAGAAGTTCACCGGCAATGAAACCGAGATTCAAATCGACGAAGTGAAGGACAATAAGACTTCGTTTTCCATCAAAATGACCGTTCGCAACAACGCCAAGAACGCCAACCAGGATTATTCCTGGACCAACTCGGTGCATCAGCGCCTGGAACTTCTGGACGCCAAAGGAAACAAGTACTACTCGCACGGCTACAACTGGGAAAACAGCTCGCCGGCGAACGTTTCCGCCACCTTCATGTTCGGCACGAACGGCAATGCCGCCCTCGGCCCGCCCGCCCGGCTCGTGTACAACCAGTGGTCGATGATGCAGCACCAGATCGAATTCGAATTCCGCGATTTGCCGCTGCCCTAGCGTGCGATTGCGGGGATGGCGAAGCAGGGGCTAACAGGCCGATCAACTGCCCATTACCTATTTCTGCCCCACGTCCGGCAAATGGTAGAACGCCAGGCCGAAGATGATGTAGACCGCCAGCAGCAGCACGCCCTCCATCCAGTGCGATTCGCCGTCTTGCACGATCAGCGCCAGCACGGCGACCGATAGCACCACGGTCAGCGTTTCCATCAGCGTGAAGTGCAGGTCGAGCACTTGCGAGTGACCCATCAACAAGCTCGCAAAAACCAGCACCGGCGCGACGAAGAGCGCAATTTGCATGCTCGAACCGACGGCGATGTTCACGGCCAGGTCCATTTTGTTTTTCATGGCCACCAGAATGGCGGTCGAATGTTCGGCCGCATTGCCGACGATCGCGACGACGATGACGCCGAGAAAGACCTCGCTGAGTCCGAGCGATTTGCCGGCTTCTTCGATTGCGCCGACCAGGAATTCGCTCATCAGCGCCACGCCGGCCGTCGAGAGCGTCAGCACGATCAGCGAGGTCTTGCGACCCCATTCCGGATTGTGATTCTCGCCCGTCGTCGGCAGCGTTGCTTCGTCGCCGGCAAACAAGTGCTTGTGCGTCCGCAAGGAGAAAATGAGACTGAGCACGTACACGACGGCAAGCACGACGGCGATCTCGATGCTTAAATTCGAGATGTTCTTTGTCTCCGCGGGGCTGACCAGCGCGCGGTCGGCGCGGAAGACGTAGAAGAACATCGTCGGCACCAGCAGCCCGGTCACCGCCAGCGCCAGCATGGCCGTGCCGGCGCTGGCCGCCGTCTTGTTGAATTTCTGGACGCGATGCTTGAACCCGCCCAGCAGGATTGACAGCCCGAGCACGAGCAGAATGTTCCCGATGATCGACCCGGTGATCGACGCCTTGACGAGCGGAAACATCTCCGGACCTTTGCGAAGCACCATCAAAGCGATGATCAGCTCAGCGGCGTTGCCGAAGGTCGCATTCAACAGCCCGCCCAGCCCGCTGCCCACGGTTTCGGCGAGGTTCTCCGTCGCCCGGCCCATGAGCCCGGCAAGCGGGATAATCGCCAGCCCGGATACGACAAAAAGCCACAAATCCCCGGCATGCGTCCATTTCAACACCAGCGCGATCGGCATCGCCAATAGAAGCAGATAAAGAGGCTCGAAATGCCGGAAAATGCGGCGAATCATCGACGGCTTGTCGGCGGTGCTCATCGCCCGATACCCCGTTTTTCGGACTCTATCTGGACTTCAGTGCATTACACGGATGCCAGTGCGATTAGACAACCTGCCGGATGTGAACTACAGTTAAGTAGCCTTGTGCGCCGTCGCCCACGGAGCGCCCATTTTTGCGCTGGACCGTTGGCTCCCTCGGGAATACCGCGGTCGCCCTGCGAGTGATGAGCCATGAACTGGTTGCGCGAACCAGACGCTGAACCGATTGCCGGCTATCGCCTGGTCAGCCCGTTGGGCACGGGCGGCTTCGGCGAAGTCTGGAAATGCATCGCGCCCGGCAATATTTACAAGGCGATCAAATTTGTTTACGGCAACCTGAACTCGCTGGATGGCGACGCCTATCGCGCCGAACAGGAAAAAAAAGCGCTGCAACAGATCAAGGAAGTCCGCCACCCCTTCGTCCTGTCGATCGAGCGCATCGACGAAGTCGAAGGCGAACTGGCCATCGTCATGGAGCTGGCCGACCGCAGCCTGCACGACCTGTTTGCGGAATACCAGGATCAGGGCAGGGCCGGCATCCCGCGCGATGAGCTGCTCGGCTACATGCGCGACGCCGCCGACGGGCTCGACTACCTGAACGAACGCCATTCGTTGCAGCACGTCGACGTCAAGCCGCGGAATCTGTTTTTGTTCGGCAATCGCGTCAAGGTCGCCGACTTCGGCCTGGTCAAGAACCTCGAACGCCACAGCAGTTCCGGCCTGATGGCCGGCGTGACGCCGATCTACGCACCGCCCGAAACCTTCGGCGGCAAGGTGTCGAAGTTCTCCGATCAGTACAGCCTGGCCATCGTTTACATGGAACTACTGGTCGGCAAGCGGCCCTTCAACGGGAAAAACATCCGCACGCTGGCGCTGCAGCACGTCGGCGAGGCGCCCGACTTGACGTCCTTGCCGGCCCGCGACCGGCCGATCGTCGCTCGCGCCCTGGCGAAAAGTCCGGAGGAGCGTTTTCCCTCCTGCACCGCTTTTGTTCGCGCGTTGATCGAGGCCGACCCGCGCTCGGTCGAGTTTCATCTCGGCACTCGCACCGCCTCCGAGTCGGCGCCGACGGTCACCTTGCCGGGCCCAGCCCACTCCCACGAAGAAATCAGCACGTCGCAACTGCTCGGCAAGACGATGGCGCAGATCGAAGTCGGCATCCTGCGGCCGACGCTGCTCATCGGCCTGGGCAGTTTCGGACGCCGGGCGCTGCTCGACCTTCGCTGCCGATTGCTCGATCGTTTCGGCGACCTCTCGCAAGTGCCGATTTTTCGCTTTCTCTACATCGACTCCGATCCGGAAGCGGTGCACAAGGCATTGCACGAAGCTCCGGAAGTCGCCTTGTCGAGCACCGAAGTCTTTCCGCTGCCGCTGCAGCCGGTCGCCAATTATCGCCGCCGGGCGCTGGAGCACCTCAACGACTGGCTGCCCCGCGAGAAGCTGTATGCGTTGCCGCGTTCGCTGCAGCCGCAGGGTTCGCGGGCGCTGGGCCGGCTGGCGTTTCACGACAACTACTTGCGGTTCATGACCCGGCTGCGCCGCGAGTTACAGGTGGCGACGCACCCGGAATCGCTGTCGCAATCGGTCAGCCAGACCGGCTTGAGCCTGCATGCCAATACGCCGCAAGTGTACGTGCTGTCGTCGGCCGGCGGCGGGTCGAGCGGTTTTCTGACCGACTTGGCTTATGCCGTGATGCGGCAAATGGCCCAGCAGCACATCACCGTCTCGCCGCCGACGTTGTTCCTGTTCCTCGGCGCTCCGAACGATCCGGCGACTCCGAAGACCGAGCAGGCAAACATTTACGCGACCCTGACCGAACTGAATCACTACAGCGATCCGTCTACCACGTTCAACGGCCAGTACAGCGCCGACGGCCAGCACTTTGTGGATCGCGCCCCGCCCTATGCGGCGACGTACCTGATGACGCTGGAAAACCGCACGCCGGACGCGCATCGCGACGCCGTTGCCCACCTGGCGAACTATTTGAACCACGAACTGACGACGCCGCTGGGTTCGCGGCTCAAACTGCAGCGCCAGGGGGCCACCGGGGCGACCAGCATCTTTCGCAGTTTCGGCACGCAGAGCATCTGGTTCCCGCGCGGTTTGTTGTTGCGCGCGGCGGCGCGAACCGTCTGCGACCGGCTCGTTCAGGAATGGCAGCACCCGGAGCTTCTCGGGTCGACGGCGGAGATCGACGCCGTTTGTGCCAGGGCATTGACCGACCGCGGCCTGCAATGGGAGCAACTCTCGCAACAGATCGAGCGCGCCGCCGTCTCGTCCGAGGGCACCCCCAGCGAGATCGTCGCCCGGCTTCTGGCGGAGATGACCGAAGAGGCCGGCCGGCCCGAAGTGCTCAACAACCCGAGCATCTGGGCGCAACATGCCGTGGAACAGTTTGAAGAATGGATCGGTTCGCGGCACACCGGCGCCGAATCGTCCGTCCTGCGCCGCAGTCGCTTCTCCGTCCTGTTCATGCAGGCGACGAACACCGTCGCCGAGGAATGGGAAAAACTGCTGATGTTGCAATGCGCCCATCTCATGGATCGGCCGGGGCGGCGGCTTGCCACCGCAGAAGAAGCGCTGCGGCGGATGATCGCGTTTTGCGAAGAGGCTGCCCGCGTCCAGCAGTCGGTCGTGCAGCAACAACACGAAATCGTCCGATCCTCGCGCGAACAGCTCCGCGCGGCGATCGAACAATGCCGGGGCGGCGGCGGTCTGTCGCGGCTCTTTGGCGGCGGCGGTCAACGCGGTCTGCGACAGTTCCTCGACCAACTCAAAGTCTTTGCCTACACCCGGCTCGGCGAAGATACGCTCGACGCCGGCGTTCAGTTCTTCCAGAAGCTGCGCGGCAAACTCGAGGAACGACTCAGCGACCTCGGTTTTTGCCGGCATCGCTTGCGCCACTTGCAGGAAGCATTGGCCGAGCCGCAGCAAGCCGCCTTTTCCTCGCACCACGGCGAGCTTTCACCCGTGGATTCGCCGTACGGCGGCGACGTGTTCGGCTCCATCGTCCAGGGCAATTCGACCGTGCACGTCGTCCTGCCCGACGGCGCGACGACGCTCGAACAGGCGTCGCGACAATGCGTCGATCAAATCAACGCCGATCAGTACCGCCGGCTCGACGAGGTGATTCAGTCGCTCGTGCTCTCCCCGCTGGGCGGCTTGCAGTTGATCTGCCAGAAAAACAGCGATCTCGATCGGCTTCTGTCCGTGCCGTTGATCGATCAGACGACCGCCTTCCTGGGCGAACTGTTACCGATGGCCGACGTTGTCGAGGCCGAAGTCGCCACCGCCCACCGCAAGAAGCGCACGCTGGACGAACAGATTTCCGCGTTTCATCGCCATGCCGCCCCGTCGGTTCCGGCCGCAGGCGAAAACAATCAGCAGACCTATCTGCTCTATCCCGAAAGCGACGCCGGCCAGCAGTACGTCGCGGCCGCCCAAAAGGTCATGCCCGATGTGCAACTGATTACCGGCACGAACCCGGTGGACCTGACGATTTGCCGCGAGCAGGGCTTTTTGCTGCATTCCGACCTGCAGCCGGTGTTGTCGCTGTGCCGCACGGCCTATTTCGAGTTCATTGCGGCGCCGCCGCAGTCGCCGCACGCTCGCTTCGACGTGCAGGAATGGCTGCCGTTGGAAGCGTGATCGCGGCTCACGGTTTCAATCGCGCGCGCACCCGTTCGAGCAGTTCCTTCGCGGACGTATCTTTCGGCGACAACCGCACGGCCTTTTCCAGCGCCCTCGCGGCCTCGGCAAATCGCTGTTGTTCCGCGAGCGATTCGCCCAGCGCCTTATGGCCGGCGGCGTTTCCCGGATCGCAGGCAACTGCCATGCGAAACGCATCCAAAACACCGGCCCTGTCGCCTGTCGGTTTGAAGATGGTGCTTTCGCTGCAAGAATCCCCGTGCATCCGCGCTAACGCAGTTCCGTGTGGCGCAGCCCCGTGTCCAGCCTTTTGCCACTCTGCCAACAAAACCATTCCCGAACTGAAGTGCAAATATACGAATGTATAGTATTCTCCAGAATGAGCCCGCAAATTGTTTGCGGTGGCTTTCGGTTCGCGGTGCGCGCACTGATCCATCCCATTCACTGAGGTTGTCGCAAAATGTCGCAAAATGTCGCATTAGGAAAGAAGTTTTTGCTCGCTTTGTCCCTGGCTCGCGGCAAGTCAGTCATCGACGCTGCCCACGAGATCGAGTGCAGTCCCCGAACGGTACAGCGTTACCTCCGCAAGCCCTCATTTCGCGCCCTGGTTTCACGTTTTCGCGGGGAGCTGATTGCGGAGGCGCTGGGCGACATGGCTGGGCACATGAAGCGAGCGAGCCAGGCGTTCGTCTCGCTTCTCGATCACGAAGACGCCAAGGTCCGCATGCGCGCGGCCCGGGCCGTTTTGACGCTCGGTTTAAGGCTTCGCGATTCGGTCGAACTCGGCGATCAGGTCGATCGCATCGAGCAAGAGGTTGCCCGCAAATTGGGAGGCCCGACATGAAACATCTGGCTCGCCTCAAGCGAATCGCCCGGTCGATTCCGGCGCCGGTCGCTGCCGGCGCCGAACCGGCGGCCGCTGCGAACGAAGCAGTCGCCCTGGCCGAGGAGTTGATGGCGGCTTTTCGCGACGACCTTTCCGCCTATCGCAAAGCGCTCGAGGAAGCGGGCCAGGAATCCGCCGCCCAGGCGACGCTCCCGACGCGCGATATCGAGAGGTACTTGAAAAAGCACGCCGAGGAGATGACCTTCGGCGATCTGGAGCGGATCCAAGCCATCGACAACGAAAAAATGTGGCAGCGCTGGGCGGAGATCAAAGCACAGGCGCGCGACGATCTGGACAGCGGCTGGCTTGCGGCGCTGGCCGTCAAGCAACGAGGAAACTCCTGCTGGCAGCGTGCTTGTTTTCTCGCAATGCGGCAGGCGCTGGCGGACGGCTTGAAACCGCGCTCGCCCGAGGAGTCGATCCTGATCGATGCGATGGCCCAGTATCAATTCCTTCGGCGCTCCTGGCTGGCAATTCTCGCGGAGTACACCGACCATCCCGCGATTGCCTACAGCCTCGATAAGCCGCAGGTTCATCCGGAAAAGCACACGCTCTCGGAATTCGCTCGCGCGAAGGAAGCGATCCGCATGGTCGAGCGTTTGCAGCGCCTGTTCGAGCAAGCGCTGCGCACCTTGCTGAGCCTGCGCCGCGGCCATGGCCGGATGTTTGTCGGCAGAGTCGATCAGCTGAATCTCGCGGCCGGCCCGCAACTGAACGTCAAGCCTTCCTCGAATTCAACGGCCCACTTGAAATCCCCTGCCGCAACTTCCATTTTGACCGATGAGCAGGCCGCAAGTGAAATTTCTGTCTCGCAGGGACTTGAACCATGACCGACGCTCCTATCGGCAGACGGCTTGGCATTCTCGTGGGCGGCGGACCGGCGCCGGGTCTGAACGGCGTCATTTCCGCGGTCACGATCGAGGCACTCAACCAGGAAATGGAGGTCATCGGCTTCCAGGACGGCTTCAAGTGGCTGGTTCGCGGCGACATGGCCCGGCACCGCAAGCTCACCATCAACGACGTCAGCTGGATCAATCTCAAAGGCGGCTCCATCCTCGGCACGTCGCGCACCAACCCGGCCAAAAAAGATGCCGACATGGCCAACGTGCTCGACATCTTCAGCAAGCTCGAAATCACCAACCTCGTCACCATCGGCGGCGACGACACCGCCTACTCCGCCAGCCAGGTGTACGAACGCGCCGGCGGCAAGATCCGCGTCGCCCATGTTCCCAAAACCATCGACAACGACATCCCGCTGCCCGGCTCGACGCCGACGTTCGGCTTCGAAACCGCCCGGCACTTCGGCACCTTCTTCGTCCGCAACCTGGCCGAAGACGCAAAGACCACCTCGCGCTGGTACATCATCGTCAGCATGGGCCGGGCCGCAGGGCATCTGGCGCTGGGCATCGGCAAAGCGTCGGCCGCCACCATCACCATCATTCCGGAAGAGTTCGGCGACCGCCAGGTTTCGCTCGACGAAGTCTGCGACCTGATCGCCGGCTCGATCATCAAACGGCGAGCGTTGAGCAAGGAATACGGCATCGCCGTGCTGGCCGAAGGACTCATCGAAAAGGTCGGCGAAAAGGGCCTGCTCGAAGGAATGGGCCAGGAACTGGGCCACTATGGCCGCATGGAGCGCGACGATCACGGCCACTTGCGGCTCGGCGAAATCGAGTTCGCCCGCATGATCAAGGATCTGATGACCAAGCGCATGGCCGAACTGGGTTTGAAAATGACCTTCGTCGATAAAGACCTCGGCTACGAACTGCGCTGTGCCGATCCGATTCCGTTCGACGCCGAGTACACGCGCGACCTGGGCTACGGCGCCGTCAAGTTTTTGCGCTCGGAAGCAGCGGCCAACCACGGCGCGGTCATCAGCTTCGCCGGGGGCAAGCTCGACCCGCAGCCGTTCAGCAAGATGATCGACCCGGAAACGAAACGCATGAAGCCGCGGCTGGTCGACGTGAAAAGCGAGTCGTACGAATGCGCCCGCCGCTATATGTTTCGGCTCGAACGCGGCGACCTCGAATCGCCGGCCAAGCTCGCCAAGATCGCGGCATCGACCAACCTGACGCCGGAACAGTTCCGCTCACGGTTCGGGTATCTCGTGGGGCTGTGAGGACGCCATCGTCGAAAGCGGATCAGGAGTAGGATTGGGAAGAGGATTCGCTTTGGTGTAGCGGAATTCGCCAGAATTCCGGTCCGGGCACCCATTCAGCCGAATGTCGTGTAGCCGAAAAGAGGGACACAAAGTGCACAAAGAGACACAAAGTGCACAAAGAAAGCGAACTTCATGAGCGTGTGGAGTTGGCATCTATCTTTTTTGATCTCACTTATGGATTTCTTTGTGTATCTTTGTGCCTCCTTTGTGTTCTTTGTGACCTGCTTGATTCGCTCGGTATTCGGCTGAATGGTTACCGGTCCGGAACTCTTGCGAGTTCCGCTACTGGCTCTCGAACTGGCTTCTGATCCTCTTCATCTTCGTGATTGGGGCTCGCTTGCGGACGGCGAAATGGGTCGATAAGCTGCCCAGTAGAGCGAACCCCGCGCGGGCGGAATCGGTCTCATCTTCGACGTCATCGAAACCGGAGGGATGGCAGAGCGGTTGATTGCACCGGTCTTGAAAACCGGAGACGCCGCAAGGCGTTCGTGGGTTCGAATCCCACTCCCTCCGCTGAGTTTTTCATTTCACTCGACGTAGACAAATTCATTCGCATTCAGCAGCGCTCGGCACAAGGCAGCCAGTCCATGTTCGCGAACCAAACCGATCGCCGCTTCGACTTCGTTGCCCGCGGGTTCGCGCTGGAAGGCCAGCCCGAACGCCCGCCGGACCTGGGCGGTCGAATCGCTGCCGGCTTCACGCCGGACGCGCTCGGCAAAGAAACCGGCCTGCTGCACGATGAACCGGCTGTTCAGCAGGTTGAGCGCCTGCAGCGGCGTCGTCGAGGCGTTGCGCTTCGGCGCGACCTGGCCCGCATCGGGGCAATCGAAACTGCCGAAGGTATCGTCCAGTTGCATTCGCGGTTTGCTCTGGTAGATCAGGCGGCGAAACTCGGCCGGACCGAAGTCCTGTTTCGGGTTGTAGACCTTGACATAGTTTGCGTTCGGTTCGAACAGGTCGAAGCCCGGCCCGCCCATCCTCGTATCGAGCTTGCCGCTGACCGTCAAAATTGCGTCGCGCAATGCCTCGGCTTCGAGGCGCCGGCGATTCATTCGCCACAACAGGCGATTGTCGCGGTCCACCAATTGCGGATTCTGATGCTTCGAATCCGCAATTCCCGATCGTTGCCGGTACACACTGGCCGTGAGCATGAGGCGATGGATGTGCTTCAAGCTCCATCCGCTCTGGATCAATTCGGAGGCGAGCCAATCGAGCAGTTCCGGATGCGACGGCCGGGCGCCGTTGCGGCCGAAGTCGCTGGGAGTGCTCACGAGTCCCTGCCCGAAATGGTAATGCCACAGGCGATTGACGATCACCCGGGCGGTCAGCGGATTTTTCGGATCGCAAATCCATTCCGCAAGCGCCAGTCGGCGTTTTGCCTCAGGCGTTTTTTCCTCCAGTTGCAACCGCATCTCGAATGCACTCAGCGAGCCGGGGCCGATGGGTTCGCGCTGTTGCATCGGGTCGCCGCGATGCAATCGGTGCACCGGTTCGGGGTTCGAAAATCGGCCGGCATAAATCGCCGGCGCTTGGGTCAATTCGTTGAGTCGTTTTTGCAGTGCGTCGCGCTTTGCGACCAGAGCGATGCGTTGCGGGTCCAGCGGAATCGTACCGGTTTTGCCGAACGGAATGCGATCTTCCGAAGTGGCGACGATCTGCCACTTGCCCGGTTCGCGAGCTGCCTCGATGCGATATTCGACGGCAAGCCGGTCGGTGAATTTGCCTTCGCGGTCGCGGCCCCATTCGATGCGGTCGATCCAAACGGGTCGCGGAAATTCCAGTTGCACCCAGCCTTTGCCCTGCTGGTTCGATATCCAACTGTGCGAGTTGCCGTACTTGCCTTCGTTGATGTGTTCGAGTTTGTGAATGGCGGCATTCGGGTAATCGCCCGAGGAGACCGCTTTGACGCCCAAGCTCGACAACGCGATATTGCGGCCATCGGTTGCGAAGACTTCCAACTCGTCGATGCATGGTTCGACGTTGTTCGTTTTCAGAATCGTGAATCGAACGAAGCGCGCTTCGATCGGGCCAAACCGTTCGATGTTCCGCCGTGCGTTGACCGCGTCGCGCTGTGGCAGCGTGCTGCCCGGCTTGGCCGGCGGTTCCAACTCCCGCAACCGAGCTTCGACCGCGGACAATTCCTGCCGAGCCAGTTCGGCGGCTCGGCGTCTTTCGTCCAGGCCCGGGGCACTGGCCAGCGGGCGCTCGCCATGTTGCACGCCGGCAAAGATCGCCTTGACGGCGTAGTAATCGGCCTGCGGAACCGGATCGAACTTGTGATCGTGGCAGCGGGCGCAGCCGACGGTGAGTCCGAGAAAGGCGCTGCCGGTCACGCTCACCAGGTCGTGCAATTCGTCGGCGCGTTGCTGCAAGGTCAAGGCCACGTCCGGGCTCTTGACCTGGTCCCATGGACCCGCCACGAGAAACCCGGTTGCTTCGTCGGCGCCGAGCAGGTCGCCGGCGAGTTGTTCCCTGAGGAAACGGTCGTACGGCTTATCGTCGTTGAGCGCGCGAATGACGTAATCGCGGTAGGGCCAGGCATTTCGACGCACCTGGTTCATCTCGAAGCCGTGGCTTTCGGCAAAGCGGATCACGTCGAGCCAGTGTCGCGCCCAGCGCTCGCCGTAGTGCGGCGACGCCAGATAGCGCTCGACCAGCCGTTCGTAGGCATCGGGCGAACCATCCGCGGCGAAGGCGGCGACTTCGTTCGGCGTCGGCGGCAGACCGAGCAGATCGAATTTCAACCGGCGAATCAACACCGCCCGATCGGCCTGGTCCGCCGGACTCAAGCGCGATCGGTCGAGAGCCGCCAGCACAAATCGGTCGATCGGGTTGCACGGCCAGTTCGGCCGATTCACGTTTGGTACAGCAGGCCGAACAATCGGCTGAAACGCCCAATGGGCGATCGGATCGGCAGCCGCTGCGCCGCCGGCAGAAATCAGCATCGCGATCAGAATGTTTCGCGGCGTCATTGTCGAAATAGCCATTCCGCATGGCACTCGGTCATTGTCAGGAGTGTACCGCAATGGGGCAATCGCGTCACGGTAGAACGCCCGACACGAAAAGTTTTTGCCTGCGGTCAAGCTGTTGGAGTCAGCTTTTGCGGGGGAAAAAAATGGTCGGCGGTTGTCACAGTCGCCCGGAGGCGACGAACGGAAGGGAAGACGCGGATCGGC